>WLWD01006078.1_pt1 | contig 157614 bp, 125 predicted proteins | sample 6712731 | NCBI WGS metagenome assembly WLWD01 (sample SAMN12718690, study PRJNA576275) | sponge metagenome | isolation source: marine sponge | host: Mycale hentscheli | place: New Zealand: South Island, Marlborough, Capsize Point | collected 2014-11-01
CTGGGAGGGAACTCTGGATCTTTTTGGATCGTGACTACTATGCCCATGTAAGTTGAATTTCATGTGTGTGTGTGTGTGTACACCAGTCAATTTATGTATAATAAATTATACATTTATTTTTATGATCTGTATTCACCTGTAGCTTTTTCTTTCTTGTGTGTGTGTGTGTATGTGTGTGCGTGCATTTGTGGAAAGAGAGAGAGAGCAACCATGAACAAACAGTATGTGGCACTTCTGGATCCAACCTGAGAGAGAACGAACTCGGTGGTCTTTTTCGGTCTGTGACATCATCCATGCCGGGTAAGTTGAATTTCATTTCAACTTACTGATATTTGGGTGTCCAGCTAGGGCTGGGGTTATGGTACAAGAATGTCAGTGAAAAGTAATGACGGGGGAGGGGGGGGTTATGGTACAAGAATGTCAGTGAAAAGTAATGATGGGGGAGGGGGGGTTATGGTACAAGAATGTCAGTGAAAAGTAATGACGGGGGAGGGGGGGCTCAATTCAGCGAGGCCAGCTGTTATGTTACAAATGTCATTGTTGTCTTGTGTTTTTTTTGTATTGTATGGAGGTTTCGGATCCTATGGGAGGGATCATTCAGTCTGTGACACCATCCATGCCGGGTAAGTTGAATTCCACGTGTGTGCTTGTACTGCTTTTCATTTTCAAAGTACACTTTCTCAATACATGTTTCTCTCATGTACAGTGTAGAGTATACATACCAGGGTTCATACAGTGGGAGGCATGGCTGGGTTCCCCCCTAGAATTTTGGGAGTTGAATAGAAATGAACATTTAGGAAGCATTTATTTTTAGTCTGATATTGTATCCCATTATGTTCCTATCATAACTGAGCCATTTAGTGCATAGGACCGAACACTGATCATCAGTGTGAAGTATAGACTAGTATGCAAAGATGTGCATCAAAGTAGTGTAGGTTCCAAAAAATGGGTGTGGCGAAGTACACTCGGAGCCCCACCCCAAACAACAATCCTGTATGAAACCGCATACAATACATCATAAAGTTGCAATTATATAGGATCATGAATAATTTGTTGTTTGTATTACAAATATCTTTGTTGTTTGTGTTTTTGTGTATATGAAATTGTTTTGTAGTGGAGCTTGACGTCCGATGGCATACATTCCTTGTGGACACTCATAGATGTCTCCTACATGATCACAATCAGCACCACACACAACAAACAACATATTTTATTGTTGAACTAATATAATATTGGTATAAAATGCATCAAACAATATTATTTCTATTTTATTTTATTTTTTTATTGATGGGAAAAGTGGATTTTTTGGGGAAAAAAAAATTTTTTTTGAAATATTAGTAGATGGCTTAAATATTATTCAATTTTCTCAATCAAAAAATGAGGGGAATCCCAAACTCTTGGTCTATTTAGTGATATATGGTTGCTATGGGGTTTTCCCAGCCAGCATCGAGTTAAAAAAATAAAACGGCAATGCTCTATTCCGCGGTAGAAAATTAGATTTTTCCGCGCGCGTCCAAACAATTCAGGAACGAAAGGGTTAATTGATCAACTTGATGAGCTGTGTCTTCATAATTTGTACTGCAGATTCCCATAAGCCACCAAAATGCGGTGCTGCTGGAGGAATTAATTGCCATTCGATATTATCTCTTTGGCACTGCTGCAAAAGTGCTTCTTGTGTTGCTTTTGATCTTAGCATTCGTTGTGCTTCTTGTATTTCATCATGAGCACCTACGAAGTTAGTCGCGTTGTCACTGTGAATAACTTTGGGTGCACCCCGACGGGCTATGAACCTTTGTAAGGCAGATAGAAATGCTTGGGTGGAATGATCTGAAGTCAGTTCTAAGTGCACTGCTCTTGTGGAAAAGCAGACAAAAACAGCTACATTAGATTTCACGTACACTGGACGTCTAGTGTGTCCCTTTCTTATGTAGAATGGACCAGCATAATCTACTCCTGTGTGGTAAAATGGTGGAGCAGGCGTCGTGCGTTCCAGTGGAAGCATACCCATTGAGTCGCTCGTGACTAGTGAGTCGCTCGTGACTAGTGAGTCGCTCGTGACTAGTGAGTTGCTCGCTTTTGGCTTTCTGTCCTGGCATATGCTCTTTGACACTTCACACATTTTCTGCTCAATTTCTTTAGGAACAATTTTAATCCTGTGATGATATAATGTCTCTGTGAGAATCGCCATCAATGCTGAAGTTCCTGGATGTCCCATTAGCATGTGTTCAGACTTGACTAGATGTTGAATTGAATTGGAAGTAATTTTTTCTGAATAATCTTGATTTCTTCTGAGTAATACTGTTGCTTAATTTGTTGATAAATTTGTCATTGAGTTGCCTGAAGTTCATTTTCAGGAATTGCGTGTCTTGCTCTTGATATGCCTTACGAATCTGTTTACGTAAGTAAGAACATGTACTGCTGCATTAAACGAAGAGATTCTGTCAAAAACTGTTTCTTCAGTGGTCATAATGCTGCAATTCACTTGTTGCTTTTCAACCCTCTCGTTCCTGAATTGTTTGGACGCGCGCGGAATAATCTAATCGTCGACCGCGGAATAGAGCATTACCGTTTTATTTTTTTAACTCGATGCTGGCTGGAAAAACCCCATAGCAACCATATATCACTAAATAGACCAAGAGTTTGGGATTCCCCTCATTTTTTGATTGAGAAAATTGAATAATATTTAGGCCATCTACTAATACTTCAAAAAAAAAATTTTTTTCCCCAAAAAATCCATTTTTCCCATCAATATAAAAATAAAATAAAATAGAAATAATATTGTTTGATGCATTTTATACCAATATTATATTAGTTCAACAATAAAATATGTTGTTTGTTGTGTGTGGTGCTGATTGTGATCATGTAGGAGACATCTATGAGTGTCCACAAGGAACATATGCCATCGGACGTCGAGCTCCACTACAAAACAATTTCATATACACAAAAACACAGACAACAAAGATATTTGTAATACAAACAACAAAATATTCATGCTCCTATATAATTGCAACTTTATGATGTATTGTATGCGGTTTCATACAGGATTTTTGTTTGGGGGGGGGTTCCGAGTGTACTTCGCCACACTCATTTTTTGGAACCTACACTACTTTGATGCACATCTTTGCATATACTTCACACTGATGATCAGTGTTCGATCCTATGCACTAAACGGCTCAGTAATGATAGGAACATGGTGGGAATCCCAGGGCTAGCCTCCCACTGTATGAACCCCTGGTATGTATACTCCATACTGTCCATGAGAAAAACAATCACCGTTGTATTGAGAAAGTGTAATTTGAAAATGAAAAGCAGTACAAGCACACACGTGGAATTCAACTTACGTGTCACATACTGAACGATCCCTCCCAGGTTAGGATCCGGAACCTCCATACAATACCAAAAATACACAGATAACAATGATATTTGTAACAACAGCTGGCCTCGCTGAATTGCCTCCCCCTACCCCCCCTACCCCCCCCCCCCCCCACCATCATTGCTTTTCAACTGACATCTGGTGCCATCACCCCCCCCCCCCCCACGCCCACCCCCAACTGGACACCCAAATATCAGTAAGTTGAAATGAAACTTACCCGGCATGGATGATGTCACAGACCGAAAAAGACTCCCGAGTTCGTTCTCTCCCAGGTTGGATCCGGAAATGCCACATACTGTTTGTTCATGGTTGCTCTCTCTCTTTCCACCAATGCACGCACATACACACACACACACACAAGTAAAAAGAAGCTACAGGTGAATACAGATCATAAAAATAAATGTATAATTTATTATACATAAATTGACTGGTGTACACACACACACACGAAATTCAACTTACATAGGCATAGTAGTCATGATCCAAAAAGATCCTAAGTTTCACCCAGGTTGTATACGGAAGCGCCACATACTGTTTGTCCGCGGTTGCTCTCTCTCATTCCACAAATGCACGCACACACATACACACACACACACACTAGAAAAAAGAAGATACAGGTGAATACAGATCATAAAAATAAATGTATAATATAAATTGACTGGTGTACACACACACACATACATGAAATTCAACTTACATGGGCATAGTAGTCACGATCCAAAAAGATCCAGAGTTCCCTCCCAGGTTGTATACGGAAGCGCCACATACTGTTTGTCCACGGTTGCTCTCTCTCATTCCACAAATGCACGCACACACACACACTAGAAAAAAGAAGATACAGGTGAATACAGATCATAAAAATAAATGTATAATATAAATTGACTGGTGTACACACACACACATACATGAAATTCAACTTACATGGGCATAGTAGTCACGATCCAAAAAGATCCAGAGTTCCCTCCCAGGTTGTATACGGAAGCGCCACATACTGTTTGTCCACGGTTGCCCTCTCTCATTCCACAAATGCACGCACACACATACACACACACACACAAGAAAAAAGAAGCTACAGGTGAATACAGATCATAAAAATAAATGTATAATTTATTATACATAAATTGACTGGTGTACACACACACACAATGAACCCCTGGTATGTATACTCCACAATGTACATGAGAGAAACAATCGTTGTATTGAGAAAGTGTAATTTGAAAATGAAAAGCAGTACAAGCACACACGTGGAATTCAACTTACCCGGCATGGATGGTGTCACAGACTGAACGATCCCTCTCAGGTTAGCCCTTTCGTTCTCGAATTGTTTGGACGCGCGCGGAAAAATCGAATCTTCTACCGCGGAATCGAGCATTACCGTTTTATTTTTTTAACTCGATGCTGGCTGGGAAAACCCCATAGCAACCATATATCACTAAATAGACCAAGAGTTTGGGATTCCCCTCATTTTTTGATTGAGAAAATTGAATAATATTTAGGCTCTCTACTAATGCTTTAAAAAAAAAAAAAATTTTTCCTAAAAAATTCCACTTTTCCCATCAATAAAATTAAAAAAATAGAAATAATATTGTTTGATGTATTGTATACCAATATTATATTAGATATAAAATATGTTGTTTGTTGTGTTTGGTGCTGATTGTGATCATGTATGAGACATCTATGAGTGTCCACAGGGAACATATGCCATCGGACGTCGAGCTCCACTACAAAACAATTTCATATACACAAAAACACAAACAACAAAGATATTTGTAATATAAACAACAAATTATTCATGATCCTATATAATTGCAACTTTATGATGTATTGTATGCGGTTTCATATAGTATTTTTGTTCGGGAGGGGGGCGCGGGGCTCCGAGTGTACTTCGCCAAGTCCGGCATCTTCTCCTTCATCATTGGAAGACTCTGCTCCTGTTGCCTCATCTGCGTCCTCTTCACAATCGGGTCGGTGACTGCATACACATCTATCCTAGTAGTACATGTGGCAAAAAAAATTAAATTTTTTTGAAAATTTGAAATTGTTCAACAAACCACAACCCACTTTCAAATCTCAAAACTCAATGAAATATATATATTATAGCTAAACAGCTTACTCTATCTCAATATAGCTATAAATAAGTCCTTTCCACAACAGAAGCTTGCTATTTTTCAAGAGAAAGACAATCTTACCTCGATCATCTTCTTGACTCCCATTTTCAGTATCAGAGTTGACGGGGTCTGGTCCACCAACCCTGATACAGGGCCTCCTATAGCCCTAGATGTCGTCTCCCTTCTCTCCGCTTGATCTAGAGTCAGTATCAAGCAAGTCTAAAACTTCCACAGCACTGTAACTGGTAGACGCCGTCTTTCCAAATTGACTTCGAAAAAAACTTTTTTTTTGCATAGTTACCAGGATCACACGACACGCTCACTTTTTTCCTATGATGTAATAAGCATTACCTAAGACTGTACGTAATAGGGAGGCCCCCAGTTGAACTGGCGATTTTATAAAAAAAAAAGAAGACAGTAAGTCAAACCGCAAAGTCTTGGTCGGCAAAGAAGCGGTTGTTTCAATGTGTTATGGAAGGCTACTGGGCTCTAGCAATTTTTCGCTGCTTCTACAAAGCTCTGGAGATGACTGGATCCATAAATGAAGCTGATGTGAAGAAGGTGACTTTCTTTAAAATTCGACGGAGAACCGATGTTTTTTGCCGAGGAAGAAATAAACGCAACTGATGTGTGGTACTGTCGAAGCAGCCCTGGCTGAAAGCTATTTTAGATGCTTCTCCAATGCATTGGGCACCTGTGTATGCAATCTGAAGGTTCTAGCTATGAAGTAACTATTTTTTTAAATTCGGAGAAGCCAACCGGTCTTCACCCGCTTCTAAGCGGGATTAGGAACGAAAAAGTTAAGATCCGGAACCTCCATACAATACCAAAAAAACACAAGACAACAATGATATTTGTAACATAACAGCTGGCCTCGCTGAATTGCCCACCCCCTCCCCAGTCATTACTTTTCACTGACATTCTTGTACCATAACCCCCCCCCAGCCCTACTAGCTGATGTCACAGACCGAAAAAGACCCCCGAGTTCGTTCTCTCTCAGGTTGGATCCGGAAGCGCCACATACTGTTTGTTCATGGTTGCTCTCTCTCTCTTTCCACAAATGCACGCACACACATACACACACACACACACACACAGAAAAAAGAAGCTACAGGTGAATACAGATCATAAAAATAAATGTATAATTTATTATACATAAATTGACTGGTGTACACACACACACACATGAAATTCAACTTACATGGGCATAGTAGTCACGATCCAAAAAGATCCAGAGTTCCCTCCCAGGTTGTATACGGAAGTGCCACATACTGTTTGTCCACGGTTGCTCTCTCTCATTCCACAAATGCACACACACACATACACACACACACTAGAAAAAAGAAGATACAGGTGAATACAGATCATAAAAATAAATGTATAATATAAATTGACTGGTGTACACACACACACATACATGAAATTCAACTTACATGGGCATAGTAGCCCCGATTGGAAAAGACCCCCCCCCCCCACGAGTTCGTTCCCTCCCCGGTTAGATCTGGAAGTGCCAGAATAACATTTCAACTCCACGCACACACATATACATCGAGTGTGAAGCTCCACTACAACACCACAAAAACACAGACAACGACAACGACAATAACAATACATATTACAACTTTTGGGATGTTCAGGGGGGGGGAGGGAGCAGCCACAAATATCAAAGTCTGTGGTCCTTCACACAAAAGATTATGGAATATCAATGGGTGTGTTGTCATCTTTCTTCCACTCTCCCCCTACCTCATCCACCCGACTCTTGTTCTTCGGTTCCCGCCTTCTCCGACCGCGAGGACGTCCAGAACTCGGAGCAGGAGGAGCCACTTCCTCTTCTTCATCACTGGAACCTGCTGCCTATTCGTGTTTCATCATTGGAAGACTCAGGTCCGGTATCCTCTCCTTCATCACTGGAAGACTCTGCTCCTGTCGCCTCATCTGCGTAATCAGGGTCGGTGACTGCATTCACATCTGGTCCTAGTAGTATATGTGGTAAAAACTTTTTTTAATTTTTTTGAAAATTTGAATTTGTTCAAAAAACCACAAGCCACTTTCAAATCTCAAAACTCAATAAATATATATATATATTATAGCTAAACAGCTTACTCTATCTCAATATAGCTATAAATAAGTCCTTTCCACAACAGAAGCTTGCTATTTTTCAAGAGAAAGACAAGAGAAAGACAAGCTTACCTCGATCATCTTCTTGACTCCCATTTTCAGTATCAGAGTTGACGGGGTCTGGTCCACCAACCCTGATACAGGGCCTCCTATAGCCCTAGATGTCGTCTCCCTTCTCTCCGCTTGATCCTGAGTCGCTAGAGTCAGCATCAAGCAAGTCTAGTATATAAGCATTACCTAAGACTATACGTAATAGGGAGGGCCCCAGTTGAACTGGCGATTTTATAAAAAATGGAGAAGACAGTAAGTCAAACAGTAAGTCAAACCGCAAAGTCTTGGTCGGCAAAGAAGCGGTTGTTTCAATGTGTTATGGAAGGCTACTGAGCTCAAGCAATTTTTCGCTGCTTCTATAAAGCTCTGGAGATGACTGGACCCATAAATGAAGCTGCTGTGAAGAAGGTAACTTTTTAAAAATTCGACTGAGAACCGATGTTGTTGTTTTTTTGCCGAGGAAGAAATAAACGCAACTGCTGTGAGGTACTGTCGAAGCAGTCCTGGCTGAAAGCTATTTTAGATGCTTCTCCAATGCATTGGGCACCTGTGTATGAAATCTGAAGGTTCTAGCTATAAGTAACTATTTTTAAAAACTTTGTGGCAACCATCATCGGCTCTTGGCTAGCGTTCCAGTAACCTTGGAAGCCTGTATTTATTGGTAACGTAGTCTACTACTTGATCAGGAAGGTAAGTTAGATTTATTGTGGCTTACTACCGTTGCAAGGCTAGCTTTTTTTGTTTACATTTGAAAATGTATGTTAGGGTGTGGTTTACTGTGGTATATAATTTTGATGCACATAGCCTACTAATAAGATATAGAAAGATGGAATACATATACATGGTAAAGTTTAAAGCATACAAAACAAATTAAGTTTATAGTCTAGAATGCCATTTCAGAAAACAGTCTTTGGCAGTGCCCTGATGGCATAACCATAGGTCACATTCTTGGCACACCCATACAGTGTCTGTTCTTCTGTCTTTCTCTCTGCAGAGTGAGCATCGTCCACGTTTTCTCTGTGGATTCCGATATGGGAAATGTGCCATGGGTAATTTTTTCTGCCTACCATTTACCGAAGTGAATTTGGAACAGTAATTTCCAATTAGTTCTCCGGCAAGCTGAACCCTGAAGTCTTTGATGTTCACTTTTGAATTTGGATGTCCAAGTTTGTGAATGATGAAGGCATTTGTGGAGACGTCAAACAAAAAATTGTAAATGTATTTATATACCTTCCTGCATTTCATCCTGACCTGGTAATAGCCTCTCAGTTGATCTCCACGATCTACACCTCCCATTTTCTCATTGTAAATCTTTATTGCTTCAGGACAAGTCACTGGCTCTCTGGTACCATTCTTCTTTCTTCTCATTACTGTGTTAGACTTCTTTGGATCACAGCAGGTAAATATTAGTGATTGCTGATGTTTGTAAGTAACTGTAGGTGATTGCTGGTGTTTGTAGGTAAATGCTGGTGTTTAGGTGACTGTAGGAGACTACTTGTGTTTGTAGGTGATTGCTGGTGTTTGTATGTGACTGTAGGTGATTGCTTGTGTTTGTAGGTGACTGTAGGTGACTGCTAGTGTTTGTAGGTGATTGCTGGTGTTTGTATGTGACTGGCTGATTGCAGGTGTTTGTAGGTGACTGCTGGTTTTTGTAGGTGACTGTAGGTGATTGCAGGTGTTTGTAGGTGACTGCTGGTGTTTGTAGGTGACTGCTGGTGTTTGTAGGTGACTGCTGGTGTTTGTAGGTGACTGCTGGTGTTTGTAGGTGACTGCTGGTGTTTGTCGGTGACTGCTGGTGTTTGTAGGTGACTACTGGTGTTTGTAGGTGACTGTAGGTGATTGCTGGTGTTTGTAGGTGACTGTAGGTGATTGCTGGTGTTTGTAGGGGCCTGTAGGTGTTTGTAAGTGACTACTAGTGTTTGTAGGTGACTGCTGGTGTTTGTAGGTGACTGCTGGTGTTTGTAGGTGACTGTAGGTGTCTGTAGGTGACTGCTCGTGTTTGTAGGTGACTGCTGGTGTTTGTAGGTGACTGCTCGTGTTTGTAGGTGACTGCTTGAGTTTTTTTGGGTGACTGCTGGTGTTTGAGTGACTGTGTTGGCTAAACAGTTTCCAGCCAAATGCAATGTTTAGCTTTTTTTTTTTTTTTCTTTTTTTTGCAACAAGTAACGATGCTATATTTAGTTACTCTTTCCAAGTTGAGTTGGCATGGTATATACCTGGCAGTAAAAACCTTGAATAAATTTGTACAGAAGCAGGTACATATTTGGAGTTTGCACCATTTGATTACTCATACCAAGCGGTTAAAAAAATGGCTGCCAAAACAATTCTACTAAACCCCAGAAGCGGAGGTCTGAACAAATATTGTGTAAAAACTTGAGTTTGGCTTCGGTCAGTTCTTTTTTTTACTTTTTTTTTCTTTACCAATTTTTTATATTTTTTTTTTGTATTTACCATATTCTTTGTAGAGTCAAATCTTTAATATGACTAAAGTTATCTAACCTTTTTATATTTGCAAAAATGTACATAAAGCAGGCTTGGCTGGTATCACTGCTAGTAATGAAGAGTTCAAGTAACAGAAAATTCGAAGTTACGCAAAGAGTATTAAATGTGGTAGGACCTAGATTCTTTATTGGAGGAAGGTTAAGTTGTTTTTTTGGTCGCCACTTATAAGTGTCATGGAGTCAAAAATTAGCAGTTATGGTGACAACATGTGACCAGTATAATGGAAAAACCAAGCTAACACGGTGAACATTATTTTTTCTATACCACCAGTTATAATTTAAGTCATTTTTTTACTCAAAAACAAACAAACAATATAGTGTTACTAAATAAATACTAAGTAGGTATAGTATATACATACAAATTGTTTCTTCTTAAAACTAAATCTTTAGACAAAAAACAACAATAAGCGGAAGTAATAAACAATCATATGTGATTAACTCTATATTTTTTTTTTGTGAAGATTGCAGTCTAGTATTTGCTGGGGTTTTAATTGCCCAGTTTGTTTGCCTAGGAGGACGCCTTTTACCTTTATGTTGGTTTGCTACACATCCATTCAGATCTGCGGCAAAGGCTACATGATTGCTATTCATTATTCCAAGTTCATACTCATTGCACTCTTTCATGGCTATTATAACTCACCAGTATCAGCCCTCTTTTTGTAACAATAGTTAGTCTACTTACCCATTCATAGCATCCTCTGCCTGAGTTCAAGTTGATGAATCAAGAAAGCTACTAGAAGTACTGAACAAAGAGCATGCAATGAGCTAAAAAAAAATGAGAAAGGGCTCATCTCAATTAAACATGGCCGTGCTTCACGAATCTTTGAGATTCGTCGATGAGCAAGCTTTTTCACTGTCACGGATTTTGACTAAGATCCACTAAGGGTTGATATGTACATAATTTTCCGGTTTCATGAAATTTGATAATAAAACAAGCAAAGCTTTATTTTTAATGTTATATAATTATAAAAATATTTTCATATTCTGGACCTCCAATTTTGCTGGCAGACCAAGTGAAAGAGTATTGTTTTATTTATTTTTGGTATTATTATTACTCTATAATGTTTAAAAAAATTTGTAAAATTACAACATTTTTAATTCTCTCTCTTGGTAGAGTTCTGTCACGTGTCGTTCGCATTCCGTTTGAGCAACCTTCATGTGGTCCAGTAACAGCAGAAGAGAGTCTCCTGTTTATGGATTTTGTCCAGAATTGTGACATTGGGAAATATTCATCTATTGTTGGTTGGGTCATAAAGCAGGGAAAGTTATTGAAGGAAAATGATAAACCTGTGCTTGAACTAAAGGAGATTATTAACAATGAAGCAGGCTTGGCTGGTATAGCACCTAGAAATTTAACTGGATGGGCAGTCTGCCTTTATTTTCTTGAGCAGGGAATAGTTATATAAGTTTTCGGTACACAAATTATCCTTTTTTTCAATGAGTTTGTATTTTGTATAGTTTCTTTACATGGTGCAGTACGAGACTAGGAGAGTAGATATACAGGGAGAGGTATGTGATTAAACTACAATTTATGACACATTATGCAAGGAAAGAATGTTTTAGGACCATTGTGTTGATGTAAAGGTAATGTTGCAAGACGCAGTTGCTTTTAGTGTTAAACAACTTGTGCCAGCAGTTCCATCTTCAGAAACTAAGAACACCACCATGCTTCCTGATGGAATATCTAGTTTTTTTCAGACTATGACCAGCATATGTAATCGAGCAGAGCAGCTCAAGTTCTCAGAGGTATAGTTTCCTATTTTAATTAATATACTAAACTGACATAAATTTTGTTATATAGGTAGCATCTTTCATGAGGTTTACTCACTATGACAGTCGGCCATGTATTGCTATGTGGACATCACCACCTAGCATGATAGCTGAAATAGTACCATCAAACTTTGGCCTTCTGGTGAGACAGTTCAAGATTGGAAAGGGTAGTCGTAAGAGAGAGCTTGTACATCTTAGTTCCGATGATTTTAACTCTAAGAGTAAAAAGACAATACGACGTAGTTGTATAGGAATATTTTTGGACGATTTGAGGTGGCCGACTCATCTTAAAGAACGTATCAGGAATGGTAAGAAACATTTTTTAATTTATATGATCCTTGTTATTTGTACTTCAATGTTTGTGTAATCACAGTTCTGAATACTGGGAGCAAATCTTCTTTACAACCTCTTGCTGCTAAGAAAAGTATTTCTAGAGTAGTTGCTTGTGATGTACCAAATTTTATAGTGACTGAGTCTTCACCTATGCACACTTCGCGAAGTTGTTTGGACGAAGGCTCAAGGACAGAACTGACTCATGTGGCATCTTCAGCTGTAGAAGCTGTCACTGATAGTCCTGATGCAGGTACTGTCACAACATTCTCACAAGTCACTGAAACTGTGTCATCCATTGTTGCTACTAAGAAAAGAGGTAGAAATCTGCTTGGGGATGATCTTTCAGCTTCATGGAAACCACACAATAACAAGCGACAATCCAAGCGTCCATCACGACTTTCTTAGATACATGATCAAAAAAGCATTTATATTAATCACTTCAATTAGGTTTGTTCTTCTTTCATTTTCACATTCTCCTTATAGCACAAGGTAAATATTTATTTATTTTTTCTGGATGATTATCGAGCCATATAACTTTATGCATTCATATTATCATTAGTACATAGGTCTAGATGACAAGAATAGCACTACACTCAATCCCCTCTAATCCGGACGCCTCTAATACGAGCACGCCTCTCTACCGGGCGCGCTTTCACTCCGTTTGTCTATTCTTTTCTCTCGTGTATTTTGTGACGATCATTACCTATCGCGCAACTGCACGGCTATTTCTCGAGCTCCGGAGTTGTTATGGAGAAGCCCATAGTGGGGAACAAGCGAAAAAAGACGGTGCTTACCTTGGAGAAAAAGCTTGAGATCCTTAAGCCCCTTGAGAAGGGGTTGTCTCAACGTGTAGTCGCTGAAAAATTCGGTGTGCCAAAGTCTTCAGTTGCTGACATCTGGAAAGGTCGACAAAAAATACAAGACGCTATTACTTCAAGTGAGTCACCAGCATTTTCAAACAAAAAGAGGTGCATTATTCGTCCACCCAAGTTTGATTTAGTGGATGAAGCCTGCTGGAGATGGTTTTCTCAGCAGAGGTCGAAAGGTGCTCCAGTTTCTGGAGTTCTTCTCCAAGAAAAAGCTAGATCATTCTTTTCTAAGCTCTATCCAGATAATGATCCTGAGAGTTTTAAGGGAAGTACAGGATGGCTTACTAGGTTTAATCAGCGCCATGGTATTAAGAATGTCCAGTTGAGGGGAGAAATATTGTCATCAGATATAGCGGCTGTGGAGCCTTTTCAAGAAGAGTTAAAGAAAGTTGTGGCTGACGAAGGCTATTCTCGAGATCAGATTTTCAACGCTGATGAAACTGGTTTATGGTGGCGAATGACTCCTTCCTGTTCGCTAAATGCTTCTGGTATAGCAAAAGCTGCCAATTTCAAGAAATCTAAGGAGCGAGTCACTCTCATGGGTTGCTCTAATGCCTCGGGAAGTTTTCGCCTTCCTCTTGTTTTCATTAACAAAAGTAAAAAGCCGAGGTGCTTCAAGAACATGGATATGAATCAGTTACCTGTAAAATATTATGCCCAAGCCAAGTCATGGATGGATTGTAAAATTTTCAGTGATTGGTTTCACCAACACTTTGTGTCATTAGTTAGAAAATTTTGTGGTGACCATGGAATGGAAAAGAAAGCGCTCCTGCTCCTAGACAATGCTCCATCACACCCATCAGCTGAAACTTTACAGTCAGATGATCGCATGATTAAGACTATGTTCTTACCACCAAACACCACTGCTGCCATCCAGCCAATGGATCAAGGTGTCCTTGATCCCTGCAAGCGCCGGTATAAGAGAAAGTTATTGGCCCATATTATTTTGGAGAATGAGTCAGAAGATAAATCAGTGCCAGAGATTCTTAAAGCCTGCAACATGAAGCAGGTTGTTTATTGGATAGCCTCAGCATGGGAAGAAGCTAGCGCTGACAGTCTCCGCAAGGCTTGGAATAAACTGCTACCCGTGTCAGACACTGATGATGACAATTCTACAGAAGATGGTGAAGGAAATGATTTATCGGTTACAGATATGGTACGATCTGCATTTGATGAAGCCACTGGTGATGTTGTTGCAGAATGGATGGAGGCAGATGTGGATGAACCTGGACATGAAATTTTAAATGATGATGAAATTGTTGTAGATATAGTGGATGGTGCAAATGATGTTAGAGAGGATAGTTCAGATGAAGAAGATTCTGTTGATGAGCCGAAAGTAAGTCCTGGTGAGGCATTCAGTGCCCTGGATGTCAGTCTTCGCTTGCTTGAACAGTCACATGCTGATCCCTGTCACCTACTCCTAGTGAAGAAATGGCGTGATGAAGCTGCAAAAATTAGATTTAATACAATGAAGCAAAGTAATTTATTTTCTTATTTTAAACGGCAAAGCAATTAATATAAACTACCCATTTTTGAATATGTAATGTAATTCTTAATTTCAATATTACTTTTAGTTTAATTCACTAAATTGGAGAGGTTTGAGATTTTCCCTGAGTAACGGGCAATTCTGAGATCCGGGCACCCCTTGGTCCCATAGTGCCCGGATAAGAGGGGATTGAGCGTACTATCAAAACTTTATGTTTGAAGTGTTTACTTTTACGTAGTCAAGGCATGGGTATAGACAAGTATTCTGGAAAGGGGGAGCTTAAACGGATTCATACTTTCCCGCCCACACATTCAATTAAAACCATATTCTTCAAGTATCACTCAACTGGAACATGTTTTATTTTTATCTTGTTTTCCCTCACCCTGGAAAGTGATAAAGTTTACAAAAAATTGTTGTTTGGTGATTTAAATTTTAAATTAAAAAGGCTATCAATTCATTTTAAGTCGAACCGCACCCTTCGCGTATCGCGCTTATAATACGATATATATTTGCATTCAGCGGCAACCCTTTCCTACCGCATTAATTACACCCATTTTATCGTACTATTTTTTCCTCCCTTTTCTGGCCACCCTACAGCTCTGGGAAACCTTTACCTGTTTTCTTATCTGTTGATCTTGCCACATGTCGATTAGTGACCGCCAATTCCACTTAGAAGCCATAAAACAGTCAACACTTGCTGCTTGAGGGGGAGTGACAAAATTAAGGGACAAATTTGTTTTGCAGGTGAGGAAGCCAGTATTTCAAGTTTAAACTTTCTTATATAGATACCTGTATAAAATGAAGGTAAAAAAATTGTGTCCCCAATATATTATGTACATAAAACATTGGTCAAACATACGGTTAAATCGCAAAGTACAGAAAACATTGCGTACCACTGAAAACACAATAAATAAATCATAAATACATTTGGCATATTTATAACTATTCTTTATAGATCCAGCACTGTGTGTTCTTATGTTGCTTGTCTAGTACAGGTTTCCAAATCATTCCCTGCAGTTCTCCTCGCTTCCTGCAACTTGCCTCCATCACCTACTACTTCCCCTCGTTTCATCCTGTAGTTTTGTCCTGCTATTTGTTTCCAGCACCTCCTTTCCTGTATTTCCCCTCGTTTCTTCCTGCAATTCATTTCCAGCACCTTGTTTCGTCCTGCAATTTGTTATCAGCACCTCGTTTCCTGTATTTCCCCTCGTTTCTTCAATACACTCATACCTACACCTCAGCGACTTGATCACTGCTCTTGAGCTTGACCCTGACTTAGCAAGTCTTCCCCGTAGCAGCCTCTGCAATATTTTCAAATGCTCTTCATATGTTCTGGCTGTGATTATGTATCTTATTTTCATGGCCATGGAAAAGCTGCATTTTTTAATACATTTTTTCAACATGCACCGCTCATTACAGGTGAGCATGCAGATGGCTTGTTATCAGACATCGGTGAAGATGTGAAAGAGAGAGGTTTTTTATCCTTCCTCAGGCTCATTGGGACACTATATTTTAAGAAACACATCTCAGCAATGGCATCCTTGAAAAATGTCGAGACACCACAGCAACTATACAATTCAATCACTGAAGCAAGCATCAAAGAAAAACATGTGGCTTGGTACAACACCATCAGGAGCATTGTATGTGAAAGGATATCAGACGAAAGAGATCGGGTACCATCACACACATCAATGTGGCGTCACTGGTTTTGTTGCTGTTGGGTAGGTATGATGTGGAACAATGCTACACAACAGGATTTGAATGAAGACTTACCTGAACCAGAAGCTTCCGGATGGATAAAGAAGAGTGATGGCTGCTTTGATTTTGACTGGGAGTGTGATGAAGTTCATCAGAGTGTCCAGAAAACAATTAATTTCCTGACAAAAGGGTGCTCCTGTAAGACAGGATGTGGAAACCAGAGGTGTGGCTGTGTCAAGAATGGCCGGAAGTGTGGACCCAGTTGTAACTGCCATAACTGCCAGAATGTGCTACCATCTGATGAGGTGCCATCTACAAGTGGCTTCACTAGCAGTACTGTAGCTCCATACGAATCTGAAGATTCTGACATCACAGACTCAGATTCTGATGAAAGCACCACTTCTGAAACTATAGAAACTGAAACAATATCAAACGTATGATGATGATAATGACTTGTATTTGTAGTCAGTCACCAGTTCAGAATATCCTGTTTTTATAAAATTCAGAATACCCTGTTTTTATATTCATGATGTTAAAAAAAAAAAAAAAAAGCTTGTACATACTTTGAATGAAAAATAAAAGCTAATTTAATGTGGTTACGAATTTCTTCGGACAAAATAGTTTTGAACATGTCCAACATAAACAAAGAGAATAAAATTGTAAAAAAATATGTTACTACATTATTCTAACCCTGTGCATTTTGTGTCCCACACTCACCGGCTAAGATATCAGCTCTAGTAGCAGATATTCTTCAGCATCCTAACAAAGACGTTAGTGGTATGACAGCTTCCCAAAGCTATTTCACCCTCAGTTTTGAGATAGCAACATTGATATACATTATGATTTCATAGAACTCTCTTTCATTTGAATAGCGAAGCCTAATCTTGAATCACAGCAGCACTTTTAGGAGACGCTCAGACAAACATTTTGTTATGACACGCCCCTCATCTTTGCAAATAAATTTATCGCATATTTTACGAGTGCGGTTCGACTGTTTTAACTTATAAACAAGCTATACACATAGCTCACAGAAAAAAACTTTAAAATGTTTGGAAAACACAGTTTTTGATTGTTTATACTTTGAGACTTGCAGTGAAAATTACTACAAAATTTTTTGGCTTATATTGTAGAGGTGTGAATCATAAGATAAGGAAGTGTAATATATAATGTAATTGTCCGCGAAAGTAAAACTATAATTTTGTTACAGAATTTGTTGTTGAATTTTCATAAACAAAGTCATTTCTTGATTATACTGTTTAATCTTTCCTGAGCACTGCTTCTCGGATTTATGTCGAAGTGGTTCCTCAATTGGCAAATCAATCGTACAGGAAGGGCTATTAGCAAAGTCAATGATGGAGTTCAGTACATGGCTCAAACTAGTGACAGAAATGTTTGTGACTTCATAATTTAAGTCCTTAATGACATTTGCAAATAATATGTCTTCCAATTTTGACCAGCTTCCTTGTGCTTGTTGGTCTCGGTCATTCAGAAAATCACTATTACATTTCTTTACTTCTTGCCAATCATGAATTTCTCGCTTTCGCTTTCCTAAAGTTTTCCTTACTCCATTGGGATTTTCACAGTGTTCGCATTTGCACAGTGAAGAGCAAGCCTGATTGGCTGCTAAGCATTTGCAAGAGGAATGCCTTATGTTAATTCCTGTATTGCAGGCACTAAACCTTTCTTTATCACTGTTTTTCCGGTTGACTCCACATTGGCACTTAACAATTCTGGCAGCTGTATGATGATCCTCATGGGGAACACATGCATCATAGTGTCCACTTCCATGTAAGTTGTATGCAAGATACAACACTGTACGGTGTCACATAGTAAGGCGATGAGCATTCGTGTGAAGTAAATACAACAAATGATACACTTAAGGCGTTTGCCATTGCTAAAGGCATGGTGTTACCAAGTTCACAATCATAAAAATAGTTTTGTTTGAATAAATTTGCCCAAAATTCAAACTGAGATGTGTCAGTTATGAATTCTTCATATATGTGTCTTTGAGTACCCATCCATTCCTCTACTATTAAAGTCCTTAGTCTTGCAACCAATTCTGTGATTGGTGCAGCGTGAGAAAGACCTAGTTGTTCAACAGTTTCTGGAGAGAAGTAGCTCAATTCTAAGGCAACTGAAGTGAAAAAACAATTGCCATCTCTTGGAACACTTATCTTAGAAAATTTCCAAGAACTCAAAACTTGTTGTAGACGCTGATCATATGTATCTTTCTGTTTTTGCTTCATAGCTGACAAGACTGGAATGACCTGAGCATATTGGATAAATTTCCCAAATTGAGCAGCTGTACTTGAATTACCACTCATAACAGTCATTAATTGGTACTGTTGCACTGACTGCTGAAGTAACGAATGATGGAACCAGAATCAATTAATTCTTCATCAAAACTTTTCTTGGTGCCATGTAAAATCTCTGCTAATTGAACAAGTGTTTACAACTCCCATAGGCTCAAAAGGTGGGTGTGAGCTGCATGATATTATAGGTCTTACAATTTTCTTTCGAGTAGTTCCTTCACTGTTGTTAAACTGATAGATTATCACCATCATTAGTGCATAAGCTACAAGAACTGCGACCCTACTTCGATGAAAAAAAGTTCTGATATATCGATGGAATGCTTCATTTCGATTGGTGCCACAACCAACTGGAATATCATTAAGGCAGCCTTTTTTATATGTACTTTGAGTTTTTCAATTTCATGCAGTGCAGCTATACTAAGGACATGGTTACTGTCATACACAATGTTCTCCCATCGATGAACAAACGAATTCAAATTGGCTAGCATCTTTGCAGAACATGGAGTTGACCTTGTCCTCTTAATGCCATGATCTCCATCATGTCGAAACACTTGTCTTAAATCTGCTGCACACTGTGAATGAAAGGGATGCTTTTTTGGAATTTTTTGAACTATTCTTTGTATTGCATGAAAAATATCAAGCTTTACTTGGCATGTTATTCCAAAAACCTCTTGTAACTTAAATCTCCATTGACAGCAGTTGTCTATATAAATTGTTTTTACAGCATTATTGTTTTGTTGCGATTTGCTACAGCTTCTAATATTGGTTTCACTTCTTTGTAACTTCCTGATTTTGTAAACTGCCAAGAAATAAGTTTTCCATCCTTATTAAACACTAAAAATACTGCATCATACTGAGAGATCCATTTTTGATCACTTCGCAAGTTCGACACTCAAAATATCTCCAGCTGATATCAATTGTAAATTCGATCTATATAAATTCTCATTTTTTAGAAATGCAGTTACAAAGCATTGGCATATAGTGTCGTCACTTGGGAGGTATCTTGCATATTGCTCTGTATAGGGTTAAATGTTAAAGTCATTCATTAAAGTTGTATCCTTAGAACTTGTATACTCCATGTACACTTTTTTTTTCTCCTCATAATATTGCCAGCGCATTTGGGCTATAGCCTTTTCAAGGGAGTGAAAGTTCATTCCACTTTGACACAGTGTGCAACAAAAATTAACAAAATCTTTGGTAAATCTGGTTTTGTGAAGTAAGACAAATGGAATTGCAATTGGTTTGATTTCCTTTAGAATTCTTTCATCATGTGAAAGAATCCTATGACCATTTTTACAGGTATACACAGCACTCACAAGGAGCACGTGACACTTTAAATCCTGAATAAGTCGAGGAGTATTATATTTTAAACTTCCATCGTTCCATGACGATAGTTGCAAATTCTCCTTACAACTAAAACATGTAAGAATCACATGATGACTGATGATGGGGTTCCATAGGACAATAGTAGGAAGTAAGAACTCATTCGTGAGGTCAAGAGGTGATAGAATTTGTTGTGAAGGAAAACTAAATGGTGGGTATATAACTCCATTAAATAAACAACCTGCAACAGGCACATGGAGTATCATGAGGAGGATAATAATAATAAATTTCAGTAGCTTGTGAAGTGACCACCACAAATATGAAAACATAGAGGTGTTTCACTTCTGAGTAAACTACTGCAACCCTCACTTGCATGCGCACAAACAGTTAATGATATAATATTGTTTGCTAATAATTGCTGGCTGGGTGCATGTGGGTGACAGTGCAAGTAAATGAGGGTAAAATCGGAGTGACTCAGTGTTTGTGAGTCACTGCAGGCGTTTGTGAGTGACTGCTTCATTTGTAGGTGACTGCTTTTATTTATGTAGGTGACTACTGCTGTTTGTAGGTATTTGTGGGTGACTGTTGGTGTTTATAGCTGACTGCTGGTGACTACTGGTGTTTGTGAGTGACTGCTGGTGTTTGTAGGTGACTGCTGGCATTTGTAGGTGACTACTGCTGTTTGTAGGTATTTGTGGGTGACTGTTGGTGTTTATAGCTGACTGCTGGTGACTACTGGTGTTTGTGAGTGACTACTGGTGTTTGTAGGTGACTGCTGGCGTTTGTAGGTGACTACTGCTGTTTGTAGGTATTTGTGGGTGACTGTTAGTGTTTATAGCTGACTGCTGGTGACTACTGGTGTTTGTGAGTGACTACTGGTGTTTGTAGGTGACTACTGGTGTTTGTGAGTGACTGCTGGTGTTGTAGTCTATAGGTGATTGCTGGTGTTTAATCATGACTGCTATTGCAGGCCCGTAGCAAGCAATTTTGGGGTGGTGCGGCTCCGGAAATGGGTGTGGTTAATAGTTTGTGGGTGTGGTTTGTCTATACTTTAGTTACAAGTTTGAACTTATTGCAGGTGGAAGTGGCTTAATCACTGAATTCACAAGTGGATACAGCAACAAAACTAGTAAAAAGGACCTCTAATTTTTAATATTATGAACATTACAATTTTCAAAATTTTTATTACAATAGATTGTTACATAAATGATTAAAGTTCTTAAAACAATAATGCTATGAACTTAAAACTTAGAAAAAATACTACTACGGTGTTCGGATTCGTCTATAAATTCATTGACAATACACTTTAAATCTATTTCATCTGTTCTTGTTTTATGAATGTGAAGAAGCATCAAATAATTAAGACGTTCTTGCTTCATAGTAGATCTTAAATACGTCTTTATGCGTCTCAAAGCACTAAAAGATCTTTCGGAGGATGCATTCGTAGCTGGCATCACCAAGATTAACTGCAGCAGACCATAGACTTGCGACATATGTGACAGTTGGCCAGGAGAGAGGGACAAAAAGTATTTTTTTATGTCAAAAATGTCAATTTTTTGAGGATGATTGTCGGTTTGGGTTGAACTAAAATGAGTATGGAAAACTTGAAGCTGAGTCTGAAGAATACTATGATTAAAATCATCTTTGTAGAACTGGCAAATTTCTGCAACTTCCTCTTCAGTATCCACTGAAGTACATGCTTTAAGAAGTAACGATTCCAGACGCTTATACTTTTCATACCCTGGTTGTTGAAATCTGTCTTCAATACAAGAAATAAGCAAGTCTACAGCTTCATAGTATGATTGCCGGTAAAATGATTTAATTTCAGAATGAAAATGATCTTCTGACTCGCCATCATCAAATCGCATGGGACGTTTACGTCTACGAGGTAAAGATGGCTTTTCAATGCCATTTTCCTCACTAAATTTTTCTACCTTCATCCAGAAAAGATCAAAACTCTCTTCATTTCTAAGTCTCTTAATAACTTCCAAAGTCATGTGAGCAATTTTTTGTCCTTCAGCAGCAGAAAGAGATTTATGTTGTAGGGTACTACTTAAGTTATCTGAATGTTTAAGCAACATCTCACCAAGAATATTACCAAAAATATAATCAAAAGAATTCATTATCTTTGAAACTCCATAAATCCTGCATTTTGTATCAGTATCCTTTACAACTTTAGCTGTCTCTTCCCATGTAAGCATTAAAGCTTTGAAATTATTTGTTATGCTTGCAAGAGCATCCGCTCTGACAGTCCAGCGTGTAGGACATAGCACTCGTATACCACTTGTATCATCAAGACGTGCTTCCTTAATACTCTTAAAAATACCCTCTCTTCGTGGTGAATACTTAATTAGTTTTGCTATCTCCTGTGTTAAGTTGAGTGCATCCTTTACAATCTTCGATTTTTTCACAGTATCACTTGCTGCCAGATTTAAAGCATGGCCATAGCAATGGGTGAATAGTGCTCTTGGTTCAATGTCACTAATGCACTTGGCAACACCATTCTTACTCCCACTCATAGCACTTGCCCCATCATAACATTGCCCTCGTAATTTGTCAAAACTAATATTCATCCTCAAAAAAACATCTTTTATTGCTGAGACTAGCATTGCAGCATTAATAGATGGAACAGAATACAAACCCAAAAAATCCTCATGAACTTCAAGCTCATCAGTTATATAACGTATAAATATAGAAACTTGCTCAACATTGGAAGTATCTGCCGTTTCATCAGCCATTATTGTAATAAATGGGGAAGCATGAATATCTGTAGCTATTTTACGCATTATATTTATTCCCATAATCTTAATCATCTGATTTTGAATATCTGCACTGGTATATACATTTTCTTTCCTTTTTAGCCATTGCGCTAAATTTGTATTGGTTTGTGCCTTCTCTTGCAACAATTGATGTAAATTGCTGTCACTTTCTCCTTTGTCACCTCGTAACGGTAACCCTTGTCGACACAATACCCTTACTGTGGAAAATATTTCAAGGAGAGCTGCAGATGCATTCCTTTTATGAATTTCTGACTCCTTAGATAGCATTGCTCCTATATTTCCAGTAGTAGCTGGAATTGTAGTCATCATTTGAACGGCTTCACGATGGCAAGCACTGCCCATGTGGTTTTTGAAACCCCTTGTTCCATCTTTCCAATTACAGTAACCACGACTTATCTAAAAAAAATTTAGTAGTTAAAATTTAGTTTTAAAAAGAAAAAAAAGCATTATAGGTTAAACAAGCCGTAACAGTTATTGTTAATACTACAACTTACAAAGGCTGGATCTAAATTATTGGTAGATAACATTTTTCTTTTTGCTGCAACCATGCAAGTATGACAGAAGACAACATCCTTCGCCTCATCGTAGTGTAAGAATGTCCAAATTTTAAACCAGTGCGATTGAAATGCTCTGGAAGTGTCTCCTTTTTTTCCAAATGCTCTTTTAGGAAAATTATAGTCCTTTGGCTGGTATGGTTTCTCAGGAACCTCCGCGGTTAGAGCACTCATCAGCTTCGAAGCCATATCTACACGTTACTGGTCTTGCGTGCGCGTGGTGTAGCCGACCCTTACCTTACATGTCATTGTATTCCAAAGTGTTTCTGCGCATGCGCTGAATAATAAATTAGAGTTGAAAAAAAAGTGGTACAGCCAAAGCCGCACCGGCCGCACCCTTTGCTACGGCCCTGTATTGTGGTGACTGCTAATCTTTGTAGGTGACTGTTGGTGTTTGGAAGTGACTAAGAGTGTTTAAACGAGACTATTGGTGCTTGTGAATGACTCATGGTGTTTGTGAGTGACTGTTTGTGTATCAGTATACAAAAGTAAGGGACAGAAGTGTAATCTGGTGTAAGGCATGTTTTCTTATACTCCGATACTCCACAATTAAAGACCCAAGTAACTAAATGTTAACCTGAATTAAGGATAACATAAATTAACTTAGTTCCACAATATACTTGGCAGATGACATTAAACAGTTTTTGCACCTTACTCTACAAAAACTAGATAGCTAATGAGTAATTTTTACAAGGAATAATATTGCTAATATTCTCCAATCAAGTAAATGAACGTGCCCACAGCAAGTACTTTTACCCTTGTTATATGGCTAGCACCCACGGGTGTTTCAATCCCATTGAAAACGCGGCACTTAGACACACCCCCAAAAATATTTTCCCCAGTGTCAATTTCCCTAGCAACTACCCTAGCAACCCCGTGCAATAAGAATTCTATTTTTAAGCTCAATTAACACTTACCGCACCTGGGTTAGGGGGGAAAACCAAGCCTTTGAGTCATCAGGCTTTTTAAAAAAAAAAAGGTCAAAAAATATTCGCTACCACCGCCGCTATTGGCGCCGCCAGTACCAGCAATTAAGCGGGCGGTAACAGTTGACTGGAACTTCTAGGAGAAACAGAAGTTAGTGCAGAGTGTGCAGCAACTGTTATTGAGTCTAGAGAGTCTGTATTGGTGTGGCTTCGATTTTTTTTTGAAAGTTAATGGTGCTGCAGACAGATGAGGTTTATAACGATGAATAAGGTAACATACTTAGAATAATTAGCTAGCTATGGTTGTTCTATGAGATGTGAATTAAAATAAGCTTAAAATGATGCCTATGCCGTAGTTGCCAAGTTTATGAAACTAATTTTAGGTACAGGTAAAACCACACCCATCTTAGTGAGCCACACCCAAAATCACACCCATTTTAGTAAGGCACACTTAAACCATGCCCATTATCAATAGACCACATTCCTTTCAGTTCCAATTTCAAACAATATTTATTATTGGTAGCGAGGACTTTGTGTGTAGCTTTTTTACAGTTAGTAAGCAGTTGATCATTAAACAGTTAAACTGGAAAAGCATTAAGAGTGCCCTGCCACCGGAAACAGAGGCGCGTAACCACAAATTGACTGTTTTTGCTATGTCTTTATATTTCTTTTTCTGTGTACTGTGGGCTTACTTTGTTGTTACAGATGGAATGAGCACCAACAGAGGACTCCAGCAAGCCAAATATGAAGAATGAAGACCCGTCTGGGACGGCGATACAGCTCTGCACACCGCTACTATTTGGTGTTATTTCGAAGCGGCCGAAGGAACTAGCGTGCTTTTTTTTTTTCTCCAGAGGTCCATATTTCTAATAAATATCTATATTCTTTTTTGTAAATAGTAAAATTTTCGTGCCGTTTTACTCTTGCTTTATTCTAAAAAAATCTCTCTGTAACTTTATTCTAAGGGGGGTATGCTGCTTGTGCGCAAAATTTGGATTCAATTCAATGATCAATTCCACGAAATATCGAATTATATTTTCAAGTTGACTACGGATTCGCTATTTTACCCCGCCCCCATAACGTTGAGCTCCGCGGACGCGCAATTTATTGGTAAGAATAATCAATTGACTATAGTATGTCCAAGTTGAGTTGGCCGCAAGAAAAACTTGAATAACTTTAGAACGGAAGCAGCTACGCATCCGGGGTTTGCACCATTGGAAAGCTCGCGCTGAAGCGGTTAAAAATATTCCCTCAGTAAACTCCAAAACCAGAGAGAAAGTGCTATTCCAAAACTCAATACAATAGTCTATGGGAATAGAAAACACCACAGGTTTCCCGCTCAAAACGCGCCCGCTTTTAGTCACGCGGTATGGCTCAATTTATCACGCGGACTGTCTTCATTAAGAATTTTGTAAACAATGAGCGGCTTCTTCTCAGATTGCTGTGTTTCTAGCTTTATATCGCAATTAGCTTAGGTTGCGAGTGTGGAAACGGGATAGACGGAGTGTTCTGTTGTTACAGAGAGTACAGGACCACCTGATGTTGGTATGATTATTTGTCTACCTGTTCAATAACAAATGCCATATAGCCAATATATTTCAGTGATATAGCTATCATTTAGCTAGCAACTTGAAATACAGCCACTCTTACGCTGTTTGCCGTTAAATTGTGTGCTTGTCAAAGCCGTGTTTATGCCAATTCCTTTTCTTCATTATTATAGATGCAGTTTATTGTAAGAATTAGGACCAACTCAGGCAGAACTCCACCTTCAACTCGGATCACAACTATATTTTGTATGTGTACTGCTTAAATTCTATCATTTCATCAATTTTCATATACCTTATTATAAATAAATGAAAGAATTGATAATTTTATTTAACATGAAAGTCTAGTAACTTTAGCTACAAGTTTACAGTGCTGTATTGCTGAATCCTGTGAACATCAGAATATTTCTTTGGATACAGTAGGTAGAATCCACTGATTTTAATCCTGTCTCTTTGGAAGAACTCCCACCAGTTTGCGTTTTCCATCTGCTGTACATTATCTGCGCATAAGAAACATAAATATCATTGAAAACAGACGAGATGAGCTGTACAGCGCCCGAAAAACTCCATAAACTTCACTAAATTTCTTTCTTTCAATAGTTACAGTATTAATGCGCACCTGCGCTACCGCCCCTTTTTCACGTGCAACGTTGACGTTTGCGCGCTTAATTGACTTGGATTCACATGACTAAATTGCTTCCGGTAAAGTACTAAATGCATTCCTCAATTACCGCGCTTGCGGTCGTGCCAACTCAACTTGGACATACTATAGTGGTAGCTCTAAAAAGAGCCCATTTGTAAACAAAAATAAGAAATACAATAATGAGCCGTGAGATTGCCGTTGTAACTTTGGAAAAGGTTAGTCTGGGAGCAGAAGTGACGGCGTCTTTCCAATGTTGCTTGGAGTTGGTTGCTCATTAGTGAGAGCGGGGTAGTTCTGCACAAATTTCAGACTTGTAGGTGATAGGGCTGAAGAATATAGCGGTAGCAATCCCGACAGAAAGAACTGAAGTGATAATGACGGAGTTTATTACCAGCTAAGTCTGAATACAATGTTGGTGGAATAGTAGGAGCTGGTACCAGTCAGGATGGAGTTGGTCACCGTTGAGACAGAGTTTTAAGCTGCTCTAATGGCTTCACAGTAGAGCCTCATTCCGTACCCTGAAAGTATAATAGAAGGATGTTATTTGAGGTGACTGTTTCAGACTAGTATACTACAGTTATACAGTTATAGCTCGGGACCCGTTCGTCCTCCTGCTTCGCGGTAACCTGTAGATTTTTTTGGCGCCAAAGTTAATTGATCCACGTAGAAATTCAGAGCTGGCCATGCGACGAGTGAATAGATTGCAGAGCTGGTAGCTCCGGTACAACAATAGGCTAAGTAATAATTCCGGTGCAACAATAGGCTAAGTAGTAATTCCGGTGCGGTACGTTGCAGATCTGATAATTCCGGTACTGCACCGGATGTTCCGGTACACTTGGCAACTATGCTATGCTGTAGCTGTGTCTACAGTATGCTTCATCCTCTTCTTGATTGGAGGTCTCAGGGAAGTCAGGGATGGAGCTGACTCAAGTGTTTGCTCCTTGAAAATGTACTTGAGCCTGTCCACTTCATTCGAAATTCCTTGGTAGGTTCTCTCTAGCTGCTGTAGGTGGGCATGAATCAATTCTGCTCCCTGCTCTCCCATTATTCCACATCCAACTTTCCATCTGCGCATCCATGGCACCAAGTGGTCCTCTAAGATGTGCATCTTAGGGAGTATTGACGCACGGGGGAAATTCTCTCGGTAGAACTTCAGAAAGGCTTTGATGTCAGTTTCTGCAGAGATTTTACAATCATGAGGTAAGATTAAAGTGGAATGTAAGACCTTATTTACCAAGCTCATCTACGTCTTTATCATTAGTACAGAATGATGAGTTGTAGCCTCGGTGACATTTGCCAAAGAGCCGAAACACAGTAGCAAATGTGTCTGCCACCTTGCTGGCCTGAACTTGAATGGCTTGGTGTTGTGTGGCTACAACTTTAATGGCATCACACAAGATACTGATACTGGAAGGCTATGTTGAAAGCGAATAAAAGGTAATTATTGATGTCAATAATTATTTTTAATTAATATTTAATTATTTACTTTTAAAAGCTTGTGGACGTGGTTGCCAACAAATGTGCCACCTTGATAGGCCTGTCTCTTAACATCAAGCTTTTGCAGGCTCTGCTCGAGAATGGGAAAAAAGGATCCCTTGGCATAGTCAACCTTTCTCTTGAGTGCCCCCTCCAAAATGGCTATTTCACTCGTCTATGAATTAAAAGCAAGGTAATATTTGAAATAATGACGTTAAATGTAAATTATTAACCTTCTCTTCAATCCTTTTGTTCGTAGCTGCCACTTCTGCATGTAGACTAGTGTAGAAATTACTGGAGAAGTCTTCTGAAGTCACAGTGTAGTATGTAAGTAACTCAGAAATATGTTCCAAGTACTGATTGTCAGTGACCAACTCCAGCTTCCTCTGTGACAATACACTCAGATCATCTCCACAACTGCTGAGGGCACTACAAAGACAGCTTGGACTATTGGTGGCGAGAGCAAAATCAAGTTCTTTGCGCTTCTCTTCCAAAAGGTTCCACAGGCGATTATAAATTCCCAAGGAAAGGTGTAATCCGGGAATGCAGACCTGACAATGGGATTAAGGTAAAATATATTTTTCTGTAAAATGTGTTACTCACGTTTTCAAGGGGAATATCAAAAATTACACTGCCGATCACGTTATTGTAATTCTTAGCCTCGTTGATGTCGCCATGACCCTGGGTTAAAAACCGTGAATGGTCTTCTCTGAGGCTAACTAAGTGACCGAGCTGGAAATGATCCCCTCTGAGCTAGTGGTTGACTCAGGTCGGCACTTCTAATGTGGCACCATAGGCAGTTATGTCTTCCTGTATATGTAAGTACAGTGTTTTATCCATTTTTGATAAGCAAAATATGTAATACATGTATGCACTTGTTTCATTATTATTTTCATATAGCTGACCACTAGTGGACACCTTGAGTACTCCAGGAGTATTGGAGTCACTGTTGCCCTGGTTGATCAGTCGTCTGATCAGGTTCTGTGCAGCCTTGGTCTCAGCTGGTGTTGCAGGTGTAGAAGTCGACTTCCTGATCACGTCCTTCAGTGTCACCTTTGATGGTGAGTCTGCATTTACTATGAAGGACTTGCACCTGCTATCCAAATGCTGCTTGTATTCTTGCAGCTTCACCATTTTCCCACAACCCCTGATACAGAACAGCACGGAGTATTCAGCAATGACATGAACAAAGATGTGACCGGATTTGGGAAAATCCGCCTAAACGCGGCAAACAATTTTTTTCAGTATCACGGGTAAAGCTTTATGGGTCGATTTTTTTCGAAAAATTTTTTATGGCAGAAATGGATAGACATCAGTTAGTTCTAGCTTATGACGCAGTTGTAAGCTCTGGCGTGCTCTAGAACTCACACTAGGAGGCTAGAAACAGTAGCCGGTTGGACTCGTGTACGGAGAGTTGCTAAGAAATTATTGGCGGGCTTTTCACTAACAGCCGGGAAAAAACTGTAGCTAACTAATTCACTTACTATTCTACATAATTCACGTACTCACGCAATTGTCGCCATCATAGATTCTTAAGGAGCCCTGCATTAAGCCGTTTAGACTTCTTTCAATCCGCCTGTAACCGGTTTATTCCATAGTGTCCCGGAGACACGCAGTAATAGTATACGGACACAAGGCACGCCCCCTGACCTTAGCAACGCCTTTACCGGGCGTTTTTTTCGAAATCAGCAATAATAAGTTTAGCAAAAATACTGAAGTGTTGTAGAGCGTAGGGCGAAGACGGCTTGTGCTACAGCTTCCAAATTAAGAGGAAGGTATCCCAAGGCCCCGTGCAGCCTACTGGTAGATTAAATTAGAAAACTTTAGATGCCGCGTTTAGCCCGGTTTTCACAAATCCGGTCACAGATGAGGGAGGACTTATCGTTTCACTAGTCAGTGTATGTCTGAAACAGCATGGACATTCCAAGCTATTTGTTATTAAAATGCTTTTACAACAGCACTCAGAACAAATCGTCTCTCCACAAGATAGTGAAACGGGGTTTACGGTGACTTCAGTGCAAATACAGCAACAGAGTTTGTTCAGTACTGAATACGGAAAGAAGTTGGGGCTAGGATCTTCACTTGGGACTACAGCAGGAGCAAGAGATCTGATGTGACAGAGGACAGATTTTGGTGTCTGTCCACTGGGCCTGCCTCTCCCTACAACCTCCCTAACAGTTCTCCTTCCCCCTCTGGAAGATTGCTGAAAATGTGAGCACATCTGCAAATATGTTAGATCAGGAATTTTTTTTTAATGAATTTCAGTAATTATTTTACACTGATTATTATTATTATCATTATTATTAATTTATTTTTATGATTATTGCATAAAATTGTTTTTAAGGGAATTGACATGAGCAGGCTCCCTGAGAATGTGGTAACTGGGTTTCCTTTCTAAGAATAATCTAAGCCCAGCCTGCCATTAAATTTGTGGGTTGAGTTTCTGTGCACTTCCACCAGCCAGTGTGAGATAAGCTCAATTAGAGTGATTAGTTAAAATTCTTTCTTTTTTTTAATCATTATCATCATTATTATTATTTATTTATTATTTTGTTATTATTTTATTACTGTTGTTACCTTGCAGTCCTCTTGGTGTACAATCCATTCCATGGCAACCATGGTGTGAAGGTAGTCCCTCTTGGCTGGCCTTCTTCACTCTCTGCAGCTTGAGGTAGCATGGTTTGCAAAACCTGCTAGGAGCAATACTCTCATCTTAACCAGATCACTTGGGACCCCTGCTAAAGACTGCAGATCAAGGATGTATTCCTTACAGGAGTGGACTGGCTGGATCTTCTTTCCCTTGGCTTTGTTTAGCCTTCCTCCACAAATTCTGCAGTGCTTCTGCAGCTGTTCAGCATGATACCTTGTTGAACTTATTTCAAAATTGTATGTTTTGTGGTTGATGTTATGGCATGAAAAAAAATTGAAGCAACTTCATTTGATGTTTTCCAAGTACATTAATCCTTATTTGTTTCACTGACCTCATTGGAAGAATCCCAAGAAGTTCCAGTCACCAGCTATTCACCAAAAAAGGAAGCTCACCAAAATCTGGTTAACACCTCATGGTTAACTATACAGCGGTAAAGGGTTGCGCCTGGGGTTCCCCCATGGGTTATCTATGCGCAGTCGGTATTCATTATGTAGCTAAAAGGTCACTCTTTAGCTGTAGCTTATTAAAAACAAAATTCCAGTTAGCATAACAGAGAAAATCCCTTCCAAAAATTGTGGTTTGTCATACCAGCATCTAGTTGACTCATGAATATATTAATGAGCATACCGGAAATGTGCACGAGCTGACACAATTACCCGCTAAGTGGCTTGGTTGAAACGCCCGTGCACCACAATTGCACGACAATGTCTTGAAACCAAGTAATATGTGACAGTACTTGGGAAAAGGGACCAATTACGTAAAATCAAAAATGTACAGTAGAGCCCAAACACCGACAAAAAATTTTTTGTTGTTGTTTTCTTTTTATTCGCCCATAGGTATCTCCTACCCTTTAGCTACACTGACACCAAATTTGAGTGGCTGAAACCGTTGTTAAAGGTCCGAGCGCCCCGTTTAAACACAGTCACCTTTTACTCTCTATTTTGACCTTCCGTGCGTGCACGGAAATCCAACCCGCGAGTAATTGAAAATCGTGGGCGAATTCAATTTGTTGCCTAGCAACAAATTATCCCTACCTGGATAATCGCGGGTAAATTCTTACAAGTTTTTGTTATAGCATTGCGGCAACAGAATAGAAATAATAAATGTGAATAATCAAGCTATATAGGTTGATGTTGCTTTATGGAGTCTTGTAGTTGGAGTCTGCAGACCTGGAGACTCCTGGGACTATTTTTGTGAACACACTGGAAGAATCAGCAAGTCTCTGACTGGACAAAGGTTTCAGTGATGATGAGGACTTCTGTCACACTGCAACAAGAGAAGGCAATACATTTTGAAAGTCCATCATTTTTGTTCATTGATTTAAAGAGATTCCTATTGTTCATTTGTTCCAAAACAGGCAACAAGCTGGCTGCAAGACAAATATAATCCTAAACTTAGCTAGCCAGTGAACTAACAAACCAAGCTAGTTGATCATTTCTGAAAGAGTGACTGTATTAAGGTTACCATGACTTACTGTAACTATCAAACTGTTGGAAACAGAAAAAAAGAAGCACAAAATGGCCTGTAAAACTATGTCTATATGCATCTAGTGCTATTTAAAGCCATACCTGTCCAGTACTCTTACACAATGTACGGTCTAAACTGAGTAAGGCCTCCCCCATCAATGAAGTAAGCGGCCCCAACTATAACTTACTGCCTTTCAGCTGATCGCCACCATTTTTTTTCCAAGCATAAGACAGTCTTACGTAACCCGGACTTCCGGTTAGATTACGGAATTCAACGTTAACTCCGCGAGCAATTGAATAAGAAGTTTTAATTGCAGTTTTCTCGAAATAACTGTGCTCAAGTTGGTCAGATTGCCGCTCGTATATTTAGTGAACCAAGCAGCGCCTGCCTATAAACTTGGTATCAAAATACTCCATAAGAAGTGCTCTACACAGTGATATGAATAACTCATTTTTCAATTTTTAACGCAATTGGTCCCTTTTCCCAAGTACTGTCACATATATATATTTATGGAATAGTATTGTAGTAACAGTCACCTACAAACACCAGCAATCACCTACAAACACCAGCAGTCACCTACAAACACCAGTAGTCACCAACAGTCACCTACAAACACCAGCAATCACCTACAATCACCAGCAGTCACCTACAAACACCAGCAATCACCTACAGTCACCTACAAACACCAGCAATCACCTACTAACACCAGCAGTCACCTACAGTCACCTACATACACCAGCAATCACCTACAAACACCTACAGTCACCTACAAACACCAGCAGTCACCTACAAACACCTACAGTCACCTACAAACACCAGTAGTCACCAACAGTTACCTAACACCAGCAGTCACCTACAATAGTCACCTACAAACACCAGCAATCACCTACAAACACCTACAGTCACCTACAAACACCAGCAGTCACCTACAAACACCAGCAATCACCTACAAACACCAGCAGTCACCTACAAACACCAGCAGTCACCTACAAACACCAGCAGTCACCTACAAACACCAGCAGTCACCTACAAACACCTACTAACACCAGCAGTCACCTACAAACACCAGCAATCACCTACTAACACCAGCAATCACCTACAAGCACCAGCAATCACCTACAAGCACATGCAATCACCTACAAACACCAGCAGTCACCTACAAACACCAGCAGTCACCTACAATCACCAGCAGTCACCTACAGTCACCTACAAACACCAGCAGTCACCTACAATCACCAACAGTCACCTACAGTCACCTACAAACACCAGCAGTCACCTACAAACACCAGCAATCGCCTACTAACACCAGCAGTCACCTACTAACACCAGCAGTCACCTACAAACACCAGCAATCACCTACAGTCACCTATAAAAACCAGCAGTCACCTACAAACACCAGCAATCACCTACAGTCACCTATAAAAACCAGCAGTCACCTACAAACACCAGCAATCACCTACAAACACCTACAGTCACCTACAAGCACCAGCAATCATCAGCAGGCACCTACAAACACTAGCAATCACCTACAAACACCAGCAGTCACCTACAAAAACCAGCAGTCACCTACAAACACCAGCAGTCACCTACAAACACCAGCAGTCACCTACAAACACCAGCAGTCACCTACAAACACCAGCAATCACCTACAGTCACCTACAAACACCTACAAACACCAGCAATCACCTACTAACACCAGCAATCACCTACAAGCACCAGCAATCACCTACAAACACCAGCAGTCACCTACAATCACCTACAATCACCAGCAGTTGCCTACAGTCACCTACAAACACCAGCAGTCACCTACAAACACCAGCAATCACCAGCAGTCACCTACAAAAACCAGCAGTCACCTACAAAAACCAGCAGTCACCTACAAACACCAGCAATCACCTACAAACACCTACAGTCACCTACAAGCACCAGCAATCACCAGCAGGCACCTACAAACACTAGCAATCACCTACAAACACCAGCAGTCACCTACAAACACCAGCAATCACCTACTAACACCAGCAGTCACCTACAAACACTAGCAATCACCTACGGTCACCTACAAACACCTACAGTCACCTACAAACACCAGCAGTCACCTACAGTCACCCAAACACCAGCAGTCACCTACAATCACCAGCAGTCACCTACAGTCACCTACAAACACCAGCAGTCACCTACAAACACCAGCAATCACCTACAGTCACCTACAAACACCTACTAACACCAGCAGTCGCCTACAAACACCAGCAATCACTTGCAGTCACCTGCAAACACCAGCAGTCACCTACAAACACCAACAGTACAAACACATGTATTGTATGTATTTACATATAATGTTATAATGATATTCATGAATTGTGACTTTTTATATCTAGGTATAGCCTAATTAAGTGACTTTGGACAGGTTCCCCTCCTTTGATAGGATCAGGCGAAGATGCCAAACCATAAAATATGTTAATTAAGTTATTCAGGAGGAAGATTACCACAGTATGATAGAAAAATAACATTTCCATTTGTATATTCATAATTTCTTTTATTACACTCGTAAAATTGCCGATTAAAAAAAAAAAAGAATTTCTTTGTAATGATCAAGTGGAATGTCAGACTATAAAAAAAAGTTAAATAAACTTTTATGGACATTTTCTCTCCTTCGTCATAATTAGATAAACAAGTCAAACTATGCTAATTAAAAGATTTATGCTATTAAATGATTCTTCCCTCATTCATTATGATCAGGTGAAGATGCCAAATCAAAACCTGCAATCAATTATATAATTATTAATGTCGGTTGTCTGTGTAGGTTTGGAGGGAGGTCCACTAAGCCAGCTACACCTTACCTACAATGTCCTGGCCCTGCCCATCTAGTCATGTGCCAGGTGTTAATTGTTGTTAACTGTTATTAATTACTGTTAATTGTTTGATTACTGTTGCTTTTTTGCCAGCCCCCACTCATTCTTTTGGGGGTTTTATACTCGAGGGGAGTATACATGTCCTTATATCTTTCAAGCAATATTAACTATTAGTTATCACTGTTGTTTAGGCTTAGGTGGACCGGTCACATCTGGGTGCTTCACCAGATGGAGTGGTGTGGGTGGGTGGGTGATACTCTGATGCTATAGGATTCCCTAGGATATGCTCTTTATGGCTTCTCTTACTATTATTCGTTTTCCCTGCTACAACCTCGTGCGTGTAGCTTAGGCGCCTGCGCGTGGACATACAGCAGGTAGCTTGGCCCCTCCCTCCATTAACTCCGTTTAATTATTATTCATTAACCTTCATTTAATGTCGGTTGTCTGTGTAGGTTTGGAGGGAGGTCCACTAAGCCAGCTACACCTTACCTACTATGTCCTGGCCCTGCCCATCTAGTCATGTGCCAGGTGTTAATTGTTGTTAACTGTTATTAATTACTGTTAATTGTTTGATTACTGTTGCTTTTTTTCCAGCCCCCACTCATTCTTTTGGGGGTTTTATACTCGAGGGGAGTATACATGTCCAGTAGGGGGCTACTCAGACCCCTACCCCCAAAAAGTAAACTCCTCATGTAACAATAATTAACTATACCATGACATGAACTCCAATTGTGTGATAATTATGATTTAGCTAGGGTGGTCGTAGTTTGCGCGAGTTGTTCAGGGGGCGACCTGATATACGCCAGGAATGCAGAGCTGCTCCATCTACCTAGCATCTGAATAGTGGAGTCTTCTATTCCTGCCTTCGCTGCTGTCGTGGCTGCCCCGATCCGGAAGCTGTGGCCAGCAAACTCCTCGTATAGAAGACTGAGTTCTTGGAGAGCTGATCGGACATGCTTAGAGAATGCTGGCTTAGTCAGAGGATCGTCATTCTTGAATCTGAAGAAAGGGCCGTGATCTCTGCCTCTCACTGCAGTGTAGCCTAACACAGCTGCCACTGGACACAGTACACACCCAGTTCGTCCCAGCTGTATGTCGGCTCCTCTGCCAAACTGGTCGGTCTTTGACCGTTTCAGGTGAACCCGTATTATTGTCGGAGTTGTCATATCGTCTACAGTAATGTCACCCCAGCTGAAATGCGACTGTGCATTGAAGGCTTTCATGGAGGGTATTGTTATTTCCCCTGCTCTAAAGAAACCAAAGAAGCAAAGTGTGGAGGCTGCCCAGAGCATCGTCACATCTGCGTCCCCAGCTTTAACTGACCACAGAGAATGCATTCTTCTCAAGATCGCTGGGGTAATTGGTAGCCTAATCCGCTTGATTAGGGGGATCTTTTGGGAGTACACACTTTTAATTCCTGCCTGGACCAGCCGGAGGCGTGGCAGTGAAGAATATTCTTTAGGTTCGGGTAGCCCCAGCGTGATTTGGGTATGCCAAATTCCTGCCAGATATGTTTTAATTGTGCTTGGTGACAGGTGCTGTGATGCAAGATATGATGAATAGTAACACAAAATGGCTTCAGATACAGAAGAAATGACGACAGAAGAAATGAACTGTTGGGTCCAAGTCTGTGAGGTCCAATCCATGTCTGGGTCCAGGAGCCACTGTAAGAGAGAATGAGGAATTACCGTCTCAACAAGTGGAACATTCCCCATTTTTTGCCTAAAGGATGATAGCCTATCCCTCGATAAGTCATCAGCCAGGGTGTTGCATGCACCTGGGAGGTGGACTGCCGACAGCGGGAATTGACCGTGTGCCTCGATGAAGAAGAGGCATCTTAGCATCTGCATGATGGCAGTTTCCTTGCTATAGCGGCTGTTGATGACTGCTACCACAGCTTGATTGTCACATCGTGCCCTGATGTGTTTGCCTTTCCATTGTTCATTGCCCCATACCACTGTTGCGATAACAATGGGGATTAGTTCTTTTACCGCTATCTGCAGTAATCGAGACTTGTCGTCCCAGGCAAGTTGGAACCACCTTGACTGATGCCATGCACCACACCCCCAGTTACCTGAGGCGTCCGATGTCAGTTCCAGCCATCCACTGCTATCATCCACTATAAGTGCTGACCCATTCCAGTGTGAGGCAAACAACTGCCACCACCTGATATCAGACTTGAACTCCTTGTTCAGTCGAATATGGTGATGTTTCTGCTTCGCTATGCTTAGCAAAGAGATGATGCGTCTCATGAATGCCCTCCCTGGGGGTATTACAGTGCACGCATGCTGTAGAGTACCAACTAGGGACTCCAATTCGTGACGAGTACATGACCTTTTACCTGCCTAGTCCCGGATAAGCTCGACCAGCCGCTCCAATTTTGCCCGTGGTAATCTCAGCTCCTGACGTACTGTATCAATTTCTATCCCCAGGAAGATAAGGGTAGTACTGGGGCCTTCCTGCTTTTCTGGCGCGAGGGGAACGCCAAGTTCCCTGCATGTTCTTGTCAGGATATCCAGGTACCGCTGGCAGGCTTTGGAGTTCGGGGGGCCAACAACTGCAAAGTCATCCAGGTAGTGGAATATGTGGTCCACACCTTCTTTCACAATAATCCACTCCAGAGCATCCGCAAGGGCATTAAATATTTTGGGGGCCGATCGGAGCCCAAATGGTAGCATGCCATCCACATAGACCTGGTCTTTCCATTGCATCCCAAGCCAAATCCTGTCTTGGGGCAGTACAGGAACCAACCTGTAAGCAGACTTGATGTCTATCTTCGCTATTTGTGACCCTTTACCCAGTGCCACAGCTGTGTTTGCTACGTCATGCACAGACACATATGATAGCGAGCACAGACTCTTGTCAATAGCATCATTGACACTCTTTCCCTCTGGGTATGAGAGGTCTGTAATGAGCCTCCATTTACCAGGTTGATGCTTCTTGGGGATCGTACCGAACCTGTTTATATGAAGTGATCGGAAGGTACCGGGCATGAAGGGCCCGAGTATATTGCCTTTTTCCACTTCTTCTTGGATGTATCTTTCGATCACCTCCGGGTTCTGTGCTGACGATAGCATGTTCCTAGTAGCTGCAACAATCCGTGGTGATCCATCCACTCCAATGGGAAACCCATGCTCTATGCCATGCACTATGAAGTGGGAGAAGTCTTGGTCTGGGTGCGACTTTAGTTTGTGCATCCAGGCCTTTAGCCGCAGCGGTGTGGTTATCCTTGACAGGCAATGATCAACAACAGGCATGTTCCTCCGGGGCTGGCCGAGACTCATTAAGTCTGCCGTATACGTGTAGGAGTAACCTGTGAAATACAGGCAGCACTGGCTTATGCACTCTACCCCAGTGTTAAACCTCACCTAAGCGGTGGGTGATCACACCCGTGAGGGTGAAAGTGCATGTGTTATACCAACCCCCCTGTGTTGTAACTACCTAAGTAACCCCCAGTACAATCTCATATCGTTTACATAATTATTGGTATATATATATATATATTTAATATATTATACGTATATACATGCACAAGTTAACCACTATGGTTTGCTGTTCATATCAACCTCATCCATTTTTTTATTTTATTTTTTTTTTAAGGTCTGCGCCTAGGGGACCTTGACCTTGGCCTTGATGATGGAGGTTGCCTATGTTTTCCGCAGTTGCACGCTGGGTGAGTCCCCTGGCATTCCCTGCACACATGTCAGAACTTGCATGGTGAGAAGTGACACCTGTCCCCATGTTGCCATTGTATAGCTGGCAGATCGGCATTGGCGACCTCGCTGGCCGTGAAGGAGCCTGTTGCAACTCTGTTGCCTGATCTGGCGCGTAGCTGCATGCGTGCGACGGGTGGTGTTCGCTTGAGCAGTGACGGCAGCGGGGGAGTACTTTGGCCCGACCTGTAAATGTCTCATTATATAGGGTGAAGTCCACCACCCCCCAGTCCAGCGACTTCATAAGTGCAGCTTTCCTCCTGTAGCATGTATCATAGGTCACCCAGCCTTCCCCTGTGAAGGCTCTGTGGGCTTTTAGGATGGTCCTTTGGTAGGCCATCAGTTGAGGCGTTTTCTGCGGGTACTTGGTCGCCAAGACCGATACCATGGTGGCATAACACTCAGCCCACAGCAGGATATCCGATACTGGCCCCTTCCTCGAGCTTCTCCTCTGATGGCAGCACTTCTGCTCCTCCACCTGTGTGCTCCATGAGTCTGGCAGCAGTTCACCCATGTCAACATAGTCCAGGTCCAGAATCTTCTTCATCAGCTTGGGTGGGACCGACGATGCCTGGGAAGTGGTCCACGTCAGCTGAGGCGATGACTGGGGGATGGCCATCACGGAGGTTACCGTTGACGGTTCTGCACCTGCTTCCTTGGCGAATGTCGGTATTCCCCGGATAGCCGATGGAGGGGGAAGGGCTCCCAGTGCTACAATAGAATTGGTATGATAACAACACTATTGGCACCACCATTCTGCACAACTCCAATGCAATCCTAGGATGAGGGGCCACGCACCCCGCATGCTATCAACTGAGGGGTCACACCTCCCCGAGTGCTATCAACTGAGGGGCAACGCACCCCGAGTGCTATCAACTGAAGGGGCCACGCACCCGAGTGCTATCCACTGAGGGGTCACACACCCTGAGTACTATCAACTGAGGGGGCCTCCCGCACCCCATGCTATCAACTGAAGGGCCAATGAGGGGCCACTGAGGGGCCATGCACCCCAGAGTGTTATTCAATGAGGAGCCAGGGATCTTACTCCCAACAGCTGCCCCCCTATTGTTGTGCCTATTACTCCCCCAATCCTTCACCTATCAATCAATGTTAATAACAACTTATGCCCTGGCTTCTCGCTTTGTGATAATTTTTTTTTTTTTTTTTTTTTTTTAACCCTTGACTACTACTTTCTGTTGAATTTGCTCACCAGTGGTATTTCCGGGCATTATGCTGGCTCCAGAATGTCCCGGTTACAGATGAAGTCCCCGGTGAGTCAGTGGGAGGACCTGTCAGAGTGGTTGACCCCTCTGCAGGAGGGCCAGCTTGGGAGGGCTCCCTGTGGGTGACTCCAGTGGCCTCCAGCTTGGCGGCAATCAGCCTGTCTATCCAGTCTAGCTGGGCTTCCGTGAATGATGATGGCGGAGGCTCTGCACCTTCCCGCTGTGCCTCTCCCTGGAGATTTCCTTCCATCCTATCATAGGCTCCAACTGTCCTTGAATCCGAAGGACAGTCCTTAATTTTTGGACTGTGTCCTTCGTCCTTGAAGGGTTTGGTACTGCCCTATTGTTTGTCCTTGAAGTTTTCTTGCCATAACATGGTATTTTTCTTTTTTATCAAAACCTGTTGTTGTAGTTATAATTATGCTCTGTTGAGTTTATGCAAGGTCAGCTGCTCTTTATCTTAAGGTCAGTGCTTTGCATGCACATTGCAAAGGTCAGCTGCTCTTTATCTTAAGGTCAGTGCTTTGCATGCACATTGCAAAGGTCAGCTGCTCTTTATCTTAAGGTCAGTGCTTTGCATGCACATTGCACTTAAGTGCTAACCAAAGACATGTATAGAAGTATTAGCTATACAAACTGTCACCATTAGCAGCATTTTCTGTAGCTATAGTTATTAGCTAGCCAACATAATAACTGTGTGCCAGTTGTTTACTTGTCAGGCCTGAAGAGCTTTCTTGCTGCTTACTGAGTCTCAGTTCTCAGACCTCTAGCTAGATCTACTTGTCTTGATATGTCTGATTCTTTCCCTGGGCCTCCACTGCCTAAGAAACCCAAACGACAGTGTCATTTTGATCCGAGCTGGATTCAACAGTTTCCAGGAATTGGAGCTTCTTCCAAGGGTATGTATGTCATAGTTCTAGCTATTCAGATAAACACATTAATCTCCATGTTATACAGGTGATGAGTATGCAAGATGCACTTACTGTGCATCAGACTTTAGCATATCTAACGGTGGGCTCAGTAATGTGAGAAGTCATTTACGTGGAAAGCATCACCAAGAGATGGCCACAGCCTGCTCTTCAAGGTCTGTGAAAACTTTTTTCCAGCCTCAGGCATCTCAAGGTGTCATCGAAGCAGAAGCTCTGTGGACACAGTTTGTGGCTAAACATAATCTCTCATTCCAGACCAGTGACCATGCCACCAAACTTTTTAGTCGCATGTTTCCAGATTCCAACATAGCAAAAAAATTTGCCTGTGGTCACACAAAAACCGCTGCAATCATCAAGGAAGCTTTGGGTCCCCATTTTCTGTCCAAAACTATAAATGATATGTCAAAATTTTTCTCTATCATGATAGATGAGTCAAATGATAGGACTGACAAGTCCTGTATTATTCTCGTCCGAGTTTTTGATTCATGTGTGGGAGACATTCGAACTAGATTCCTTGACATGCCCATTGTAAATGTGGGTACAGCCCGTAACCTCTTTGATGCCTTGAAGTTGTCTCTCAGCAATCATGGGCTAGATTTCAGCAAATGTTTGGCTTTTATGTCCGACACGACTAACGTGATGAAAGGCACAAGGTCGGGTGTCCAGAAACTAATAAGGAATCAGTATACTCATGTGTTCAATGTGGGCTGTATCTGCCATCTAGCAGATCTTGCTGTGAAGTCTGGTATGGGAGTGCTTCCTGTTAACATTGATCAATTGTTTGTAGATGTATTTTATTACTTCTACCATTCCAGTAAAAGGAAACAAGAATTTTGTGACCTCTGGTGTTCTCTATTTACAAGTGAACCTCAAACAGTTCTTAAGCACTGTACTACTCGGTGGCTCAGTCTATTGCGTTGTGTTGGTCGGTATATTTCTCAGTTTGATGGTTTGATATCTTATTTTCAGTCCTGTAATGAGGCTGAGACAAGTAAAGTGGTCAACATTTTACAACGGCTTGAAAACCCTCTTACTAAACCTATTCTTTATTTTCTGTCTTTCATTCTTCCATCAATGGATAGTTTCAATCGTCTATTTCAGAAGTCAACCCAGAATACAACTTGTCAGTTGTACATGGAAATGTCTAGGCTAGTTCGTTTGTATGCAAGCAATGTCTTGAAGCCAGAGTCCATAACTGCGGTGGGTGAGGATCTCAGCAAGCTTAGCTTTGCAAGTGCAAGCCAGCTAGAAGATGAGAATTTGGGATTGGGGGACTCAACATGGGCAGTTCTCTCTGAAATGGAAGATGAATTTGATACTAAACCCTTCTACCAAGCAGTACGGGCTTTTTATGTGGCCTCATTGAAAAAAATGCTCAAAAAATTTCCATTTGGGGACACCATTTTGAAGGAATTAGGCATTATAAACCCTGACAAGGTCTGTACTTACAACTTTACCACTATTCAGACACTTGCAAAGCGTTTTCCTCAGTTAGATTTGGCTGATTCGGCATCCATTGATGCACTTAGAAGCGAGTTTATGGATTTCAAGCTATCTCCAACTGAGCATCCTACTGTAGAAATGTACAAGTCAGCTACAGGAGATGACAAGCCAAAACCAGGACGGTTCTGGTATGAGGTTGGTCAGATGAAACTTTATGATGGAGAGCCGAGATTTCCTTTGCTGGTGAGGCTGATGTCAGGTTTGATGTCGATTCCTGCTTCAAATGCTGACAGTGAGAGGGGTTTTTCCATGCTGAGAAAAGTGCATACTGATCAACGACCTACTCTCAAACAATCAACAATAGTTTCTTTAATGGCCATCAAGTTCAATAGTGAAGAATGCTGTCATGACGCTATTTTTAATGAAGAACTACTAACTATGTGTAAAAAAGCAACTGTACTTTATAATAAAAAATAAAATTCCAATTAATATGGGTGTGGTTTGGGTGTGGATATGCTAATTAGGGGCGTGGTAATTAACGGGTGTGGTTTGTCCTTGAAGCATTTTTTGAAAAGTTGGAGCCTATGTCCTATATACTTTCTGCACAACTCTGATGCTATAGGATTCCCTATGCTCTTTATGGCTTCTCTTACTATTATTCGTTTTCCCTGCTACAACCTCGTGCGTGTAGCTTAGGTGCCTGCGCGTGGACATATAGCAGGTAGCTTGGCCCCTCCCTCCATTAACTCCGTTTAATTATTATTCATTAACCTTCATTTATATATTCACAATAAATATACCGCATTCCCTGACATTTTTTTTTGTAATTAGGCAAATTAGGCAAATTTTTTTGTGTGTAGTTAAAATAGGTGTTCCTTATCTAAGTGCTAGGCACTGTTAAGCTGATAAAATCTTATAGCTTTAATTTTCTCACTCTAACACACTCTGCCACCTTTAGTGTGTCCGACACACTACTTTGTGAGCACATGTATTTTAGTGTGCTCAACACACTTCTTACAATTAGTGTGATAGCACACCATGCTTGATAAAGCTAAAAAGTGTGCACTGCACACTACACTTTTTACAGTGTAAAGCTTTATTACTGTTGGACAACTGTTCTGCCCATCCTGATGAAAATGAATTGGTGTCTTCAGATGGTAAAATAAAAGCAGTATTTTTACCACCTAATGAAGAAAATTATTAGAGGAACTTTTATTTAAGGATGATGAAGGTGTATCTGTTATTGATTTTCTTAAAAAAATAGACATGTTAAAAGTTATAAATCTTATTGCATCATCAAGATAAGTTCAGCAACTCTTCAACTCTCCTGAAGAAAGATTCTGTCTAGTAGTACCAGGGTTACACTCACCTCAATGAGATTGAAGAGACAGAAACTGAGCCAGTTACTACAATGAGTCATAGTGAAGCTATCACAATGTTTGATGGGTGTATTAAATACTTGCTTGAACAAAAAGAAGATACATTGCACAACAACAGTATTAACAGAGTTAAGAGAAATGGCTGCAAGAAAAAGGTTAACTAATTTAAAGCAAAAGAAAATTACTGATTACATGCACACATAAGTCTAGCTATGAACCCTACAAACTGGTATGTAAATTGTTATTTCATTTTCACAAAATGTATTGCATATTATTCAATTATTTTATAATCATATTCATTGTTTTATAATGATATTCATCACTTCACTAATCCGAATTTTTCATAAACTACCCCAGGAACAATGCTGTTCGGATTAGTGAGGGTCTACTGTACAGTGAAAGTGGGTGATAGTCTACTGAAAGATTAGGAACACATGATAAAAATTGTTGACTTTGTGTGACTTCAAAGACATGATAGTGGTGTAAAAAGCATTCAGTTTTGTAGAGCTGTAAAATGAATAAGCAATGTTTGACATTAACCCACTCGTTCCTGAATTGTTTGGACGCGCGCAGAAAAATCTAATCGTCGACCGCGGAATAGAGTATTACCGTTTTATTTTTTTAACTCGATGCTGGCTGGGAAAACCCCATAGCAACCATATATCACTAAACAGACCAAGAGTTTGGGATTCCCCTCATTTTTTTGATTGAGAAAATTGAAAAATATTTAGGCCATCTACTAATACTTCAAAAAGAAAAAAAAATTTCCCCAAAAAATCCACTTTTCCCATCAATAAAAAAATAAAAATAAAATAGAAATAATATTGTTTGATGCACTATATACCAATATTATATTAGTTCAACAATAAAATATGTTGTTTGTTGTGTGTGGTGTTGATTGTGATCATGTAGGAGACATCTATGAGTGTCCACAAGGAACATATGCCATCGGTCGTCGAGCTCCACTACAAAACAATTTCATATACACAAAAACACAAACAACAAAGATATTTGTAATACAAACAACAAATTAATCATGATTGCAACTTTACGATGTATTGTATGCGGTTTCATACAGGATTTTTGTTTGGGGGGTGGGGGTGGGGCTCCGAGTGTACTTCGCCACACCCATTTTTTGGAACCTACACTACTTTGATGCACATCTTTGCATAAGAGTCTATACTTCACACTGATGATCAGTGTTCGGTCCTATGCACTAAATGACTCAGTTATGATAGAAACATAATGGGATACAATATGAGACTAAAAATAAATGCTTCCAAAATGTTCATTTCTATTCAACTCCCAAAATTCTAGGGAGGAACCCAGGGCTAGCCTCCCACTGTATGAACCCCTGGTATGTTTACTCCACACTGTCCATGAGAGAAACAATCGTTGTATTGAGAAAGTGTAATTTGAAAATGAAAAGCAGTACAAGCACACACGTGGAATTCAACTTACCCGGCATGGATGGTGTCACAGACTGAACGATCCCTCCCAGGTTAGGATCCGGAACCTCCATACAATACCAAAAAAACACAGACAACAATGATATTTGTAACATAACAGCTAGCCTCGCTGATTTGCTCCCCCCCTCCCCCGTCATTACTTTTCACTGACATTCTTGTACCATAACCCCCACCCCCCTCCCCCCTCCGCTCCAGCTGGACACCCAAATATCAGTAAGTTGAAATGAAATTCAACTTACCCGGCATGGATGATGTCACAGACCGAAAAAGACCCCTCGAGTTCGTTCTCTCCCAGGTTGGATCCGGAAGCGCCACATACTGTTTGTCCATGGCTGCTCTCTCTCTTTCCACAAATACACGCACACACATACACACACACACACAAGAAAAAAGAAGCTGCAGGTGAATACACATCATAAAAATAAATGTATAATTTATTATACATAAATTGACTGGTGTACACACACACACACACACATGAAATTCAACTTACATGGGCATAGTAGCCCAGATCCACAAAGATCCAGAGTTCCCTCCCAGGTTGTATACGGAAGCGCCACATACTGTTTGTCCACGGTTGTTCTCTCTCATTCCACAAATGCACGCACACACATACACACACACTAGAAAAAAGAAGATACAAATGAATACAGATCATAAAAATAAATGCATAATATAAATTGACTGGTGTACACACACATACATGAAATTCAACTTACATGGGCACAGTAGCCCCGATTGAAAAAGACCCCCCTCGCCCCCCCGAGTTTGTTCCCTCCCCGGTTAGATCTGGAAGCGCCAGAATAACATTTCAACTCCACGCACACACATATACATCGAGTGTGAAGCTCCACTACAACAGCACAAAAACACAGACAACGACAACGACAATAACAATACATATTACAACTTTTGGGATGTTCAGGGGGGGGGGAGCAGCCACAAATATCAAAGTCTGTGGTCCTTCACACAAAAGATTATGGAATATCAATGGGTGTGTTGTCATCTTTCTTCCACTCTCCCCCTACCTCATCCACCCGACTCTTCTTCTTCAGTTCCTGCCTTCTCCGACCGCGAGAACGTCCAGAACTCGGAGCAGGAGGAGCCACTTCCTCTTCTTCATAACTGGAACCTGCTGTCTATTCGTGTTTCGTCATTGGAAGACTCAGGTCCGGTATCCTCTCCTTCATCACTGGAAGACTCTGCTCCTGTCGCCTCATCTGCGTAATCGGGGTCGGTGACTGCATTCACATCTGGTCCTAGTAGTATATGTGGTAAAAAAATGTTTTAATTTTTTTGAAAATTTGAATTTGTTCAAAAAACCACAAGCCAATATATGTGACCGGATTTGTGAAAACCCGGCTAAACGCGGCATCTAAAGTTTTCTAATTTATTCTACCAGTAGGCTGCACGGGGCCTTGGGATGCCTTCCTCCGAATTTGGAAGCTGTAGCACAAGCCGTCTTCGCCCTACGCACTACAACACTTCAGTATTTTTGCTAAACTTATTATTGCTGATATCGAAAAAACGCCGGGTAAAGGCGTTGCTAAGGTCAGGGGGCGTGGCTTGTGTCCGTATACTAATACTGCGTGTCTCCGGGACACTATGGAATAAACCGGTTACAGGCGGATTGAAAGAAGTCTAAAAGGCTTAATGCAGGGCTCCTTAAGAAACTATGATGACGAGAATTGCGTGAGTTCGTGAATTATGTAGAATAGTAAGTGAATTAGTTAGCTACAGTTTTTTCCCGGCTGTTAGTGAAAAGCCCGCCAATAATTTCTTAGCAACTCTCCGTACTCGAGTCCAACCGGCTAGTGTTTCTAGCCTCCTAGTGTGAGTTCTAGAGCACGCCAGAGCTTACAACTGCGTCATAAGCTAGAGCTAACTGGTGTCTATCGATTTCTGCCATAAATTTTTTTTCGAAAAAAATCGACCCTTAAGGCTTTACCCGGTGATACTGAAAAAAATTGTTTGCCGCGTTTAGGCGGATTTTCCCAAATCCGGTCACATATATTATAGCTAAACAGCTTACTCTATCTCAATATAGCTATAAATAAGTCCTTTCCACAACAGAAGCTTGCTATTTTTCAAGAGAAAGACAAGAGAAAGACAAGCTTACCTCGATCATCTTCTTGACTCCCATTTTCAGTATCAGAGTTGACGGGGTCTGGTCCACCAACCCTGATAGAGGGCCTCCTATAGTCCTAGATGTCGTCTCCCTTCTCTCCGCTTGATCCTGAGTCGCTAGAGTCAGCATCAAGCAAGTCTAAAACTTGCACCGCAATGTAACTTGTAGACGCCATCTTCCAAAAAATGACTTTGAAAAAAAATTTTTTTTGCATAGTTACCGGGGTCACACGACACGCTCACTTTTCCGGATTAGAAGCGGGTGAAGACTGGTTGGCTTCTCCAAATTTTTAAAATAGTTACTTTAAAGCTAGAACCTTCACATTGCATACACAGGTGCCCAATGCATTGGAGAAGCATCTAAAATAGCTTTCAGTTAGGACTGCTTCGACAGTACCTCACAGCAGTTGCGTTTATTTCTTCCTCGGCAAAAACAAACAAACATCGGTTCTCCGTCGAATTTTAAAAAAAGTTACCTTCTTCACAGCAGCTTCATTTATGGATCCAGTCATCTCCAGAGCTTTGTAGAAGCAGCAAAAAATTGCTTGAGCCCAGTAGCCTTCCTTAACACATTGAAACAACCGCTTCTTTGCCAACCAAGACTTTGTGGTTTGATTTACTGTCTTCTTTTTTTATAAAATCGCCAGTTCAACTGGGGGCCTCCCCATTACGTACAGTCTTAGGTAATGCTTATTACATCATAGGAAAAAAGTGAGCGTGTCGTGTGACCCCGGTAACTATGCAAAAAAAATTTTTATTCAAAGTCATTTTTTGGAAGATGGCGACTACCAGTTACAGTGCTGTGGAAGTTTTAGACTTCCTTGATGCTGACTCTAGCAACTCAGGATCAAGCGGAGATCAACATCTACAGCTATAGGAGGCCCTGTATCTGGGTTGGTGGACCAGACCCCGTCAATTCTGATACTAACAATGGGAGTCAAGAAGATGATCGAGGTGAGCTTGTCTTTCTCTTGTCTATCTCTTGAAAGCTAGCAAGCTTCTGTTGTGGAAAGGACTTATTTATAGCTATATTGAGATAGAGAAAGCTGTTTAGCTATAATATATATATATTTCATTGAGTTTTGAGATTTGAAAGTGTGTTGTGGTTTTTTTAACAATTTCAAATTTTCAAAAAAATTTAATTTTTTTTTACCACATGTACTACTAGGACCAGATGTGTATGCAGTCACCGACCTGATTGTGAAGAGGACGCAGATGAGACAACATGAGCAGAATCTTCCAGTGATGAAGGAGAAAATGCCGGACTTGAGTCTTCCAATGATGACGAAGAGGCAGCAGGTTCCAGTGATGAAGAAGAGGAAGTGGCTCCTCCTGCTCGGAGTTCTGAAATTCCTCGCGGTCAGAGAAGGCGGGCACCGAAGAAGAAGAGTCGGGTGGATGAGGTAGGGGGTGAGTGGAAGAAAGAAGACAACACACCCATTGATATTCCATAATCTTTTGTGTGAAGAACCACAGACTTTGATATTTGTGGCTGCCCCCCCCCCCCCCGAACATCCCAAAAGTTAATATGTATTGTGACACAAATATAATTGTTGTCGTTGTCTGTGTTTTTGTGGTGTTGTAGTGGAGCTTCACGCTCGATCTATATGTGTGTGCGTGGAGTTGAAATGTTCTAGCGGCGCTTCCGGATCTAACCAGGGAGGGAACTCTGGATATTTTTGGATCGAGACTACTGTGCCCATGTAATTTGAATTTCATATGTGTGTGTGTGTCTGTGTGTACACCAGTCAATTTATGTATAATAAATTATACATTTATTTTTTTATCTGTATTCAACTGTATCTTCTTTTTTCTTGTGTGTGTATGTGTGTGTGTGCATTTGAGGAATGACAGAAAGCAACCGTGGACAAACAGTATGTGACGCTTCCGGATCCAACCTGGGAGAGAACGAACTCGGGGAGTCTTTTTCGGTCTATGACATCATCCATGCTGGATAAGTCGAATTTCATTTCAACTTACTGATATTTGGGTGTCCAATTGGGAGGGAGGGCAATTCAGCGAGGCCAGCTGTTATGTTACAAATATCATTGTCTGTGTTTTTTTGGTATTGTATGGAGGTTCCGGATCCTAACCTGGGAGGGATCGTTCAGTCTGTGACACCATCCATGCCGGGTAAGTTGAATTCCACGTGTGTGCTTGTACTGCTTTTCATTTTCAAATTACACTTTCTCAATACAACGATTGTTTCTCTCATGGACAGTGTGGAGTAAACATACCAGGGGTTCATACAGTGGGAGGCTAGCCCTGGGTTCCTCCCTAGAATTTTGGGAGTTGAATAGAAATGAACAATTTGGAAGCATTTATTTTTAGTCTGATATTGTATCCCATTATGTTCCTATCATAACTGAGCCATTTAGTGCTAGTGCATAGGATCGAACACTGATCATCAGTATGAAGTATAGACTCTTATGCAAAGATATGCGTCAAAGTAGTATAGGTTCCAAAAAATGGGTGTGGCAAAGTACACTCGGAGCCCCACCCCCCCAAACAAAAATCCTGTATGAAACCGCATACAATACATCATAAAGTTGCAATTATATAGGATCATGAATAATTTGTTGTTTGTATTACAAATATCTTTGTTGTTTGTGTTTTTGTGTATATGAAATTGTTTTGTAGTGGAGCTCGACGACTGATTGCATATGTTCCTTGTGGACATTCATAGATGTCTCCTACATGATCACAATCAGCACCAAACACAACAAACAACATGTTTTATTGTTGAACTGATATAATATTGGTATAAAATACATCAAACAATATTATTTCTTTTTCTTTTTTCTTTTTTTTATTGATGGGAAAAGTTGAAATTTTTTGGGAGAAAAATTTTTTTTTTAAAAATATTAGTAGAGGGCCTAAATATTATTCAATTTTCTCAATCAAAAAATGAGGGGAATCCCAAACTCTTGGTCTATTTAGTGATATATGGTTGCTATGGGGTTTTCCCAGCCAGCATCGAGTTAAAAAAATAAAACGGTAATGCTCTATTCCGCGGTGGAAGATTAGATTTTTCCGCGCGCATCCAAACAATTCAGGAACGAGAGGGTTAATGCATGCTCCAAAAACTTGAAGGGCCATAGCTTTGTGCAATGCAAAGGTTATATTTCTTCAAGTAAAGCTGACAATTTTTCAGTTGCAGCTTCAATAATATGGGGGCAATTATAAACTATATGATTAAGAGTATCACCAGGAGTTGGTTGTGGAGGGGTCACACGAAAACTTCTAGGAGCTTTAGGCTTGCTGATTTCTTTTATCCTCCTAGAAGCAGATGAAGAGCAAGCCCTCTTGCCTGTAGGAGTTTTAGTAATGTCAGCCAATTGCAACTCTCCTAGTTTGCGTTTGTTAGCACTTAGTGGAGTTCCCGAAGTTGAAGAAGCCATAGAAAAGCACGCGACAATCGTCCAGTAAGGGAAAGTACCTACACGCTGCTAACGTTAAATGGGGAAAGTACCTCAATTCGCGCGTCATAACGACAAATCTGTAACGAGCGCTAATTGAATGATGATTCCGTGACGACTACGAACGAAATAGTGACGACAAATAAAATGGCGATAAATGTATTGGAGTCAACGGAAGAAGTCTGATATGCAGTTCCTGAGGAACTTACTGCTAATTTAACAGCATTAACTTGTATTGTCAGTGATAATTAAGTTGTAAGTGAAATTTTGTGTACCAAAATTTATCAAAACATAGATTATCAAATTGTTTGCTCTTTAACCCTTTCGTTCCGGATCCCGCTTAGAAGCGGGTAAAGACCGGTTGGCTTCTCCAAATTTTAAAAAATAGTTACTTTATAGCTAGAACCTTCAGATTGCATACACAGGTGCCCAATGCATTGGAGAAGCATCTAAAATAGCTTTCAGCCAGGACTGCTTTGACAGTACCTCACAGCAGTTGCGTTTATTTCTTCCTCGGCAAAAAAAAACAACATCGGTTCTCCGTCGAATTTTAAAAAAAGTTACCTTCTTCACAGCAGCTTCATTTATGGATCCAGTCATCTCCAGAGCTTTGTAGAAGCAGCGAAAAATTGCTTGAGCCCAGTAGCCTTCCATAACACATTGAAACAACCGCTTCTTTGCCGACCAAGACTTTGTGGTTTGACTTACTGTCTTCTCCTTTTTTTATAAAATAGCCAGTTCAACTGGGGGCCTCCCCATTTTGTACAGTCATAGGTAATGCTTATTACATCATAGGAAAAAAGTGAACGTGTCGTGTGATCCAGGTAACTCTGCAAAAAAAATTTTTTTTTCGAAGTCAGTTTGGAAAGATGGCGTCTACCAGTTACAGTGCTGTGGAAGTTTTATACTTGCTTGATACTGACTCTAGCGACTCAGGATCAAGCGGAGAGGAGGGAGACGACATCTAGGGCTATAGGAGGCCCTGTATCAGGGTTGGTTGACCAGACCCCATCAACTCTGATACTGACAATGGGAGTCAAGAAGAGGATCGAGGTAAGTTAGTCTTTCTCTTGAAAACTAGCAAGCATCTGTTGTGCAAAGGACTTATTTATAGCTATATTGAGATAGAGAAAGCTGTTTAGCTATAATATATATATTTCATTGAGTTTTGATATTTGAAAGTGGGTTGTGGTTTTTTTAACAATTTCAAATTTTCAAAAAAATTTAATTTTTTTGCCACATGTACTACTAGGACCAGATGTGTATGCGTGTTGCATTGTGAAGAGGACGCAGATAGGCAACAGGAGCAGATTCCAGTGATGAAGGAGAAGATGCCGGACCTGGCGAAGTACACTCGGAGCCCCACCCCCCCATCCCAAACAAAAATCCTGTATGAACCGCATACAATACATCATAAAGTTGCAATTATATAGGATCATGAATAATTTGTTGTTTGTCCTAAGAATGACCTTAGCTGTGATACTGTACGAGGTCTAACATAAGATTGCAACTCTCTAACCCATGCCAAAGGAATAGAAAGATGTCCCTCACCAACGACATAACCCAAGAATTCGACCCAACTGCATTTTGATAACTTGACAGTTAAATCATACTCACTAAGTCTTGATAACACAGTATCAATGTGCTGCAAATGATCCTCCCACGTAACAGAAAAAAATACAACATTGTCAATATAGGGAGATGCAAACTGTTCCAAACCCCGGAGAACTACTTGCATCAGTAATTGAAATGTGGCAGGTTTCGCAGAGACAGCAGCACTAGATCTAAAACACAGGGCCAATATTTATGCTCAGTACAGATAAAAAAATTACTTACACCTCACCTACTCTCGAGCCAAGCGGGTTGCACACCTCCACATCATCATAGTAATGAACTATTTGCAAATGTCTTCTATCTTGAGAAAACAAGGGATGTTCTCTAAAGTTGGAACCATCACAATAATCTTTTTCGCTGATTTCCTTGCATCACCAAATATTGTTAAAATGTTCAGATTTAAATAAAATTAAAAAACCTTTAATTTAATAAATGTAGACATATGTATTGAATGAATCAGATTAATTCACCTGGCTAAAAACAGAACATACACACAGTCTGAAGTCAACTTAAATCGATGTTTAGAGCCACTACTTCCACCAAAAGACGTGCCAAGGATCCGCTCAATGGGATACTAAAAAATGTCTACTAAAAGTTAAATTAACAAAATAAAATTTTAACATACCCCTAGACCCAATGAATGGAAAGCCCTCTTTTGTAAGTATTCACTTTCCAATCCCTCAAAAGGTTTACAAAGATCACTCGCTTGAAGAATACCCTCTAAGCCATGAATACCTTCAACAGCAACATTACACTGCTCTAGAATACCTCGAACATTGCTTGCAAAGTATCTAAAGCATTTTCCACTAGCATAGTGATATCACATTGAAGATCATTGATCACTCCCTGTGGCATTTGTCCAACTTCTTTGCATTTTAAAAGAAACTGTATGCAAAGAAACTGTATGCAACTATATTTGCTCCAATAGTTCATATCATTGTCTTGACTAACTTCCAAGTCTTCTTCAAGCGAACAAAATTCGTAAGTTCGACTTCCTGGAGGTCTCAACTCTAGCACAGTTTCGTTATGTTTACGACGCAAATGCTTTCGAAAAGAATGGTAATTACTGTACGCTTTCGGACAGCCATCGATTCCACAGACAACTCGAAAATTCGGTTGGTGGGAATGAACAATACCACTATGCTTCAATATTCCATCCACTAAGGCTGCTGCAAATCGATGACAAATCGTACAACGATACTATTCAAGAACCCTCGAAGACACTTTCAATTCAGAGTTCTAAATAGAGCTATCAAAGCTGACCACGCCCAAAACCACACCTCTACAACGCCACATGCACAGGAGGTACCAACGTGGAGATGTCTCAGTGAGTAGACGGCGACCGTGTGACAGCAAAAAAAATGTTAGAGTTCCACCTGGAGAAGATGGTCTGCAATTTTTGAAGAACAAGTGTGGCACACTCTTCCAGTTCGACGACAATGTGCGCTTGGATATTCTTTTTCAAAAATATGATAAGGAGTGGGATGAAGTTGTAGACCTTGAGGATGATTATGTTATCTGCCACAAGGATAAGTTGAACATGGTGATGCAGCCAAGTTTGTTGTCTTTGGATGGAAAAGTAAGTTAAACTAGCTAGGAAGATGCTTAAAGTTTCTTTGGCAATGGTTATAAAATTTTATTAGCTTTGAAATAGCATCAATGTCAGTGACAATTGAATTATTATAATGTAGTTTATGTAGTTCCAATTGGAGTCCCCTCTTCAGTATCATTAACTCGTTTATTCTTTACCACCTGCCAAGTTTGTGGGGTTTTTGTTTTGTTTTTCTTCCAGGTGAGAGTTAAGTTGTTTAGCTGTACATACTTTGTAACCAGGGTTTTTTTAGGGCTTTTTTTTTGGGGGGGGGGGGGGCATTTTGCCTGCCCTGAAAACTGTTTTGTCCCCGCTGAAAATCATTTTGACTATATTTGTTTAGATTTAATTAATATCCCCCTCAGTATCCCGAAATGATTTGCTCCCCCTGAAATCATGTTCTAATAATAAACCTGGTAACTATTAGTACCCACCTATTGGTGGGTAGCATAAATTTGATATTTACTTATAATTTCCTATGTAATTTGGCCATTTAGTAGAATTGTTCTTTGGTCTGAACGGAACTGTGTCTCATGCTATAAGCTCACATTGCTATAAAATAGTCATAAGCACTATATGCACTACCCAGTATTCTAAGATTAATTTACTGAGCAAAATGATAGGTCTTGCATTGGAATTAATTACCAAATGCAAGAGATGAGGAATTAGCAGAAGATTTGCCATGATTACCACAAAGCCTTTCTCAGTTCCTGACATGTGGCAGGGGATTGACTTGGAAAATTCCTTGTGGCGACTCCAAGCAGGATAGAGCTCTAGCTGGCAAATTGGTGGGAAAAAAATGGTGAGAAGTGGCAGGAATAAATATAGCACTCCACAGGAAAGTAAAGCCTCAGTTGGAAAGACTATAATAGACTTGACTTGACTCCAATAAAACTTACTTGCAAATAATAAGCTCATGGCCTAGACTATGCTTGCGCTACCTGCCTTATTTTTAGAACCACTTGGGCTTATACCGTGACACCGTTCCTTTGGGAAATAACATTGCTCCTTTTTTTTTTTCATTTAGTGGAAACTTGGCTGTATTTTAAAATGATATTTCTCCTTTTTTTCATTGTGTTTATTGTATTTCTTACTTCGTTATACTATTTTATACAACTCGCATACACTGCCTTCCCTTCCAGAGTTCATCACTTCGATGTGACTCTCCACTTTTATTGGAATCATCATCAGGGGATTGTAGTTCAGTTCCATTAAGTAATGATTATCTCGAAGAAGAGGATCGGAAAAGAGTTCGTGATCCAGCCGCTGATGATACTCAAAGTGTATCTGACAGTTCCTGTAAGAAGTTTAAAGTTGGCATACCTGATAGTGTTGAAAAGAAAGGGAAAGATGAAGAGCCTATTCCACACCCTTTTCCGTTTCCTCACAATTATCATCCTGACGACCAAGTAGGCCTTAAGTCTGGGAATATGACCACAGAAGCAAGAAGTCAATGCTACTATGTTTTCATTCCGAAGGTAATTGTGTATGTAGTGGACCCTCCCAGTATACATCAATAGAGCAATTATTGAAGAATACGTAAGAGTATCACACAATTAACTCTCTAAGCATGGAAGTTAATTTCAATATCCTGTGTGCACGCCGCGGGCGTTGTTTTGTTTGTAACACGGGTAACGCCCTAGGCCGCGTGGCAAAGAAGTGTACCACTTTTTCGGCTGTAAACTAAGGCGCAGAGCTCGAACTAACCACCGAGAAATAAAATTCAGTATGCGTTAGCTACGAGGGTCGAGTGGAAAACTTATTACCTTGCTATTTGAACTTAGAAAAAGAGTTTCGATAGAGGTAAGTCCAATTAGAAATTTCACTTACAGTTTACAGATAGTAGCAGTTATTTGTCTACATTCTAGCGCTTAGTTTATAAGTATTGTGCTCAGCAAAAGTTTCTTAATTTATGAATAATATATATATATATGTATGGTGAATAAAATAAGTGCTACTATTTGTCTAGCTAAATATATCGACTAGGATTGACTTTAGTGTAATACAGTTCAAAACGTGGATAAATACAAAGACGTCAACCAATTGTGTTAATTATGAGTGTGACACCTTTTGAAAATGAGTGAGATTAGGGGTAAAATGAGTGAGATTTTTTTAGCAATGTATTTAACTATCATTGTTACTTAAATTGCTTTCTTGAAGATTATGTAAACAGTACAAATTATGCAAGTGAGAAAAAATTAACAAATCAGTGTATGTACATTGTTGCAATGTTCTGCAGTTCAATTTCTATTGCTATGAGCTCTATTGTATTCTACAGTAGACTTCCTTGCAGTATCAATGACTGATGTCGGTGGCTCATATTTGTGGCAGGGTTCAGGACTGGCTTATTTCACAGTAATAATGCTAGACAATGTTCCATCAAGCTTTAAGTTTGGTCGAAATGCTGTTTTATTTTTTGTGATCATGCTGAACTCGTTCTTTCTGTGCATTAGAGTGTGGTATAACAAGAACTAGCTGAGCAACTGTTGACAGTTTTGGGAAACGAAGCATGCCATCAGGACTTTTCAGTGTGCTTAAAAATGACCAAATAATGTCATATCTATGGTGATGGGAATCTCCATCATACACTACAAGAGCAGACTCCCAGACGTCCTCCGGAATTTCTGTGCGTTCCACTAACTGATAATCCAGAATCTCCTTTCCAAGTTATTTAATTCAGCTGCTGAAAAATATGGCAGAAGCGAGGGATATCTATAAATAATAAGTAAATATGTAGCTGAAGAAAAAAGTAAATAAGTAATGAATATAATACAGATATAAATGAAATAATACAGATATAAATATATAAATAAATACACACATTAGACCAAAAAAAGTTACCTCTTTAGAAAAAATTCCACCTGTGTAAATGAAGCTGCTTCACGAAGCTTCTGATTTGCTCAGAAATTACTGCAATTAAAGGGTCTTCCCACTGGAGGAATTTATTAAAATTGACAAATATCTGTAAAGCAGCCTGATAGAATAACAGGTATACTTCTGACATAGGGTCTTGAAAAGCCTTCAGTAGTCGATCAAATCGCATGGTTTCATTTTCTGAATTATTAATTTAATAATAAAATTAATTAGCCAAGCCAATATTTTTATACCTTTTGAGTTCAAGTATGACTTTAAGCCAGGGCACACTCTGAGACTTCGATCAATAGCTAGTTCTAGACTTAACCATTGAGTATGAATATGCTTCAGAACTTTTCTGTACCCAGTATCACAAAAAGTACAGTAATCAAGAAGCTCACTTTTTCTCTTTGTACTTTTATCAAAGTAAAATAAATCAACCATCAAGTCTTCAACATCAAAGTGGATCTCCTAAGATTCAGAATACCATAACAATATGTGACAATTGCATAGCTACATATTTAATCACTTTTTTTTAACAACTTGCATCATTACAAGAATTATTATTAATTTCGCAAGAAAATTTTAAACATTATAAAACTGACCTTGGTAAAACATCCAGATGCCTTCATTGCCATGTTGTGAACTATATGACAAGGGCAACCCATAAAGTATGTAGCTGGATTTTTCCTGATTACCCTGGTCCTAATGGAATTATTTCTACCCAGATTTACCAATGTGTTGTCTACACTCACTCCAACGCAGTTAGTCCATGGAATGCCATTACTCTCTAGTACAGTCAAACCTCTCTTATCCGGACACCTTGGGACCAAGGGTTGTCCGTAACTAAGAATTGTCCGTAACTTAGAACATGATAAATGTTTTAGGCATAAAATAATTACTTATGATAGAAAAAGAAGTATATATGCATACATCAAAAAATATTTATATTTTACTTAAAATATGATGTAATTTTTGTTTGTTTCCTAGATTTTTCACGACATTGAGCAGCTCGATCCCGCCATTTCTTGACAAGCATTAAATGTGCAGGGTCAGTATCACCTTGTTGTTCCAGCCATTCAAATGCACACTGAAATGCATCACAGGCCTGTGCATGAGTAACAGGCTTGGTTGGTGGACTTGGGTCGTCATCCTCAGAATCAGAATCTTCTGGGTTCATCATTACTGTTTCTATAATATCCTGGTCACTCATAAGCTGATAACCCGGATCAGACGCATCCTCATTCAACCAATCCTGGGGAGTTGTCCAGCTTGGATCATCCTTGTTGTAGCCCAGGTCACGGAAAAGATGATCAATATCTGTTGCATGCTCTTCCAAGCTCCCAGTACCTGCTATGTCTGCAGCAGAGGTGATGGTCTCCTCTACAGATGAGGTTTCAGCAACTGCACCATCAGCAGCAAGATGCTAAAGGTAAACTGGTCTGGGCTGTCTGAAGGAGTTTATTCCAAGCTCTGGCCAGTAAGAACATTGTGGTCACCTTTCCATCACTGGACTGCAAAGATTCTGCAGAGGGATGTGCTGGGGCATTGTCTAGAAGTAACAAAATTTTGTATTCAATGCCATTATCATTGCAATACTGTTTTACATGTGGCACAAAAAAATTATGAAACCATTTTTCAAATATTTCTGAATTCATCCAAGCCTTCTTCTGAGAAAAATAGTGCACAGGAAGCTTACTCATGTCCGTCTTCTTAAAGCAACGATGGTGTGAATGAAGGTTAGTGGAAGTTTACAAAATCCTGTCGCATTAGCACACCCCATAATAGTTACTCGCTCTTTTGCTTTCTTGAAATTTTTTGCCTGTTTTTCACCAAAGTGGACAAGAGACTTAGATGGCATCAACCTCTACCACAAGCCAGTTTCATCTGCATTAAAAATCTGGTTAAGTGCATAACCCTCTTCTTCCATCTTACCCAGCAGCTCTCTCTGAAAATCAGCAACAGAAGATGTGTCAGCTGACAGAGACTCTCCCTGAAGAGACATTGCCCTTATTCCATGCCTACTACAAAATTTCTGCAACCAGCCTCCGCTAGCCTTGAATGAATCTGCTAGCTTTCTCTGGTTACAACTGAGGAAATAACAGTAGAGCTTTTTCTCTCAGTAGTGGTCCTGAAATTGGAGCCCCTTTTGAGCGTTGCTGGAGAAACCATAGATGGCATGCTTGATCTATCTTCTCAAAATTTGCCTCTTTCACAATACATCTCTTCTTCATTAAGGAAGGGCACTCACTTGCAGAGACATGGGCTTCAATCTTTTCTCTGTCCTTCCAAATATCCCCGATCGTACTCTTTGGAATGCTACACAATTCAGATACTGCCCTCACTGATTTGCCTTTCTTCATGTGTGCGATTATCTCCAGCTTCTTCTCAAAGGTAACAACACTACGCTTCCTTTTCAGCACAGACGCCATGGTCAATGAAAGGTTAAAATAATGCACGCCCGTTCACGCAGCTGCAATCTTGTGGTACGCGCGCGTGCGCTAATTGGCGTACCTTACCATCTAAAATTGAATTCTCTTACGGCCAAAGCTGTCCGGGTAATAGAGGTGTCCGTAACTTCGAAGGCCGGATAAGAGAGGTTTGACTGTACTTTATTCATTTTGATAAATATTGATTCTGCAGTTCCTGACTCAGGCCCTGCAATTAGATAGTTTGACCACTTTGAAGATGAATAACACAATGCACTCACCAGATGTTAACCCTTTCGTTCCCGAATTGTTTGGACGCGCGCGGAAAAATCTAATCTTCTACCTGGAGGAATTTCAGCTTGCGACATTCTTGCTCAGATTGTGTATACAAGACAAAAGAATTGTTTTACCACTAAATAAATTCCGGTGGCTGTAACCGCTGATTCGGCGCCGTAGCCTCCACGATACGCATTTGTGGTAAGGGCGTTCTTAAGCATAAATATGCCCTCCGCGGTCTGCGCGGAGTTCAATTGCGGCATATATATATGCTCGCCGCGGTCAGAGAGTTAATGCCCATATTATTTCTTACATTCCAGGTATCCCACAAAGGAAGATTTTACAACTGTAGCAGTGGAGATAATTTCCAAATATCCATTCATGAAGTCTAAAGTAGCAGCACCGGCCACGGTAATTTTTTTTCTACTTTTTCGATATTATTTTCTCCCATTTTTGTTTTTCAATAGGGTGCTATAGTTCAAACCTTAATCAATAGGTTTAAAGATTTCCGGCGATGTAAGAAAGAAAAAAATGAATCAGCTATTTCTTCCACACCAAAACGTCTACAACAGAGTCTACACAAATATAGATATCCAGGAGAGGCTCTTTCAATTCCTGAGGTCCCTGCTGGCGAAGATGCAATCTCCTTTGGGCAGCATAACAAAGTAATCCAAGTGGAACTGGCTAAAAAGAGAGGATGTAACAGGACTGTTGTAAAAGAATTGGTTTCAATTTCCTTTGCCATGAGAAGACAAGATATTAGGGAAAGCTCATACCACAGGATGTACTGAAAAAATATTCATTCTTTAAGGAACAGGAATTTGTAAGTGTGTGGGTGTTTTTAGGCTTTGTTTTTATCATTTTTATGTATTTGGGACAGTTTTTCTTCGAAATGGAGAAAATAACTGGAATAGATCGTTTGCGAGCTACAGTTCGGGAATCTTGGAAATCCACTTGGTCAACAAAAATACTACTCCAGGCTGACCTTGAAGCAAGCAGCAATCTTCGACTCAGGCAATTGATGGCTAGATATCCAAGTAAGTCTATTTCAGAACACAGATTGCTTTATATTAAGTATGAGGGATTGTAGTAACAACATCCAATATTCAATTCAAAATTTCTGGGGAGAACACTGAACATACATATTGTACGTCAGTCTGTAGGTGCCAACAAATTCATTTTTGCGTCCTACCTTATTTTTTGCAGGATGTTCGCTGCAAACCTGACCACGAGAAACTTGTGTTTTTGTCCAGTACATAAGTTTAGATTTAATATAGTGAATGTATAATTGGGGGAGGGGAGTGGTCAGAATGAGCACGTCAACATGCGTGGAAGTGTTTCGTACAGACTTCTTTGCTGGGGAGGGGAGAAGTACCGGCTAAAAATAATCTAATTAGTATCAGGGAGGGGGGGGGGGGAATCACAGGTAGCCCCACAGAAACCTTGGGATGTGTGTGTGTTTGAACCACAGTGGTTTTTAGCATGACTCAAGTGTTGCTAGCAAATTTGGTACAATTTGGATTTGAGGCTGTAATGAACAAAGCTTAAAAGTTAGTTCGGGTGTAGTTAGCTGAACACGCTCGCTGAACTGGGGATACTAACCACAACCATCCACGAATTAAGTCACCTTTGAATTAAGTTGGACTTCTTCTTTCTTAACCCTTTCGTTCCCGAATTGTTTGGACGCGCGCGGAAAAATCTAATCTTCTACTGCGGAATAGAGCATTACTATTTTATTTTTTTAACTCGATGCTGGCTGGGAAAACCCCATAGCAACCATATATCACTAAATAGACCAAGAGTTTGGGATTCCCCTCATTATTTGATTGAGAAAATTGAATAATATTTGTGACAGTGCCTAGGAAAAGGGACCATTTCCGTAAAAAAATGAAAAATGAGTTATTCATACCACTGTGTAGAGCACTTCTTATGGAATATTTTGATACTAAGTTTATAGGCAGGCGCTGCTTGGTTCACTAAATATATGAGCGGCAATCTGGCCAACTTGAGCACAGCTATTTCGAGAAACTGCGATTAAAACTTCTTATTCAATTTCTCGCGGAGTTAACGTTGAATTCCGTAATCTAACCATAAGTCCGCATTACGGGTTACGTGGCTGATACTTATGCTTGGAAAATGGTGGCGATCAGCTGAACGGCAGTAAGTTATAGTTGGGGCCGCTTACTTCATGGGGGAGGCCTTACTCAGTTTAGACTCTACATTGTGTAAGAGTACTAGACTCGGATGTTGTTTGTTGTGTTTGGTGCTGATTAGTTTTCAAGAGAAAGACAAGCTTACCTAGATCATCTTCTTGACTCCCATTGTCAGTATCAGAGTTGACGGGGTCCACCAACCCTGATACAGGGCCTCCTATAGCTGTAGATGTCGTCTTTCTCCTCTCCGCTTGATCCTGAGTCACTAGAGTCAGTATCAAGCAAGTCTAAAACTTCCACAGCACTGTAACTGGTAGACACCATCTTTCCAAACTGACTTCGAAAAAATTTTTTGTTTTGCATATTTACCTGGATCACACGACACGCTCACTTTTTTCCTATGAAGTAATAAGCATTACCTAAGACTGTACATAATGGGGAGGCCCCCAGTTGAACTGGCGATTTTATGAAAAAAAAAGGAGAAGACAGTAAGTCAAACCGCAAAGTCTTGGTCGGCAAAGAAGCGGTTGTTTCAATGGAAGGCTACTGGGCTCAAGCAATTTTTCGCTGCTTCTACAAAGCTCTGGAGATAACTGGATCCATAAATGAAGCTGCTGTGAAGAAGGTAACTTTTTTTAAACTCGACGGAGAACCGATGTTGTTGTTTCTTGCCGAGGAAGAAATAAACGCAACTGCTGTGAGGTACTGTCGAAGCACTGGCTGAAAGCTATTTTAGATGCTTCTCCAATGCATTGGGCACCTGTGTATGCGATCTGAAGGTTCTAGCTAACTATTTTTTTAATTCGGAGAAGCCAACCGGTCCTCACCCGCTTTAAAGCGGGATTGGGAACAAAAGGGTTAACAAATTCTAGAAGCTTCTGGGCACGTATGGGTATAAGATTATATATTTTTATTAATTTGCCAAGTAACTTGACACATATTGGCGTCAATTTCGTTCAAATTTGGCTCCATTTTCCCACCACCTTGAATCGGATTTGCTGATACAATTTGAGAAATTTATGAACCATTGATTCCTACGAATAAGGTAGTTGTAGCTGCTATAGGTGCTCGTGATTTCAAAGGAGCACTGTTGGTCATCAAATCAATACATTTTGTATGTGCAAGTGGTGCTATGATACCAAGTAGGTGTGGTAGATAGTTGCTGTGCCGACCGGGAGGGCCAAAATTAAGTTCATTAGCTTAAAAATCTCTGGAAAAATATCTGTGTAAGCACTAGTAGACTCCATTTCAGCCTTGACATCTTGTAGGGTTGGTTGGTGGCTTGGTAAGCTTATTTTTCTCCATAAACACTTTCTTCTCTTTGGCAAAATTCCCCCCCCCCCCCCCCCCCCAGACAAAAATCCTGTATGAAACCCTGACCCCAATGCAATAATAATTCAGGGAGTGGATGACATCTGCATAATAATGTAGGCCAATATACCCCAACGATAGCTACAAGAATTTTTTAGAAAAGACCTTGGCCACATACAGTAGGCACCCGTCGTACTCCTCAGGATAAACGCTACAGAAGGAATGGTTGCGTATGACGTTCCGTTTTTACTCTACGCCAGAGTCGCTTTATGTGGATAGTTAGTTTAACGTAGCGACTATGTAAAAATGCTAATTGAAACCGTTTGACTGTGTGGTTTATTTGGAATTTCAGTATTCTCCTTAAAGCTACAGGGGTGTGGTGCGGGAAGTTTATTCTGGCACCTAGTTTATCACTGAACTAGCTGCTATTGTCCAAAATGCTGTTTTACCTTGTAGTGGGCATTATTAGGAAAAATTCTCACATACTACAGGGATAAGACATTCTATATATAGACAGTTATTGTAGTGCCATAGAGTTTTGGGTTAGCAACATATATTTTCTATCTGTTATGATTTGGATGTTGTAGAAATCATGCGATTTGGAAGAAGTTATTTGTGAGAAAAATCACCGTTCCTTCTAGTGACTGGGAATATGGAAGAACCAGAGCAATGCTTTCTGGTGGTAGACTAAGAGATTCTTTTTGAATCTGATATTATGGACAGTGTTTTATCTATTATTTCAGCTTTTTTTGTATTTAACATACAGTGCATCCAGCTTAAAGAACAAACAATTGATTTTTTTTACTTATGCTAGAATACTTTACCATACCTATGACATATCTCTTCTTTCTAGATTCTACACCAGTTTCCAGAGTACAACAAGAATTGGCCCAACAGAAGTCATAGAATCAGTCACCTTGCATAGACTTTCAATAGTGATGAACAGTGGCTAACAATGCCAAAGCTTCCAAACCTAAAATAGCATAGTTTCTTTCCCTGGGAATGAGTTGTCTAGAATAGAAACTACATGGTTGCCATTGAGAATCTCTATCAAAGAGTGCCACCAATGCCTGTTGTGGAGGCATCTGAAAAAATGCACAATGAATCAGAATAAGTTGGAATCACCAGTGAAGAGTGATGTGTGACTGCTACAATGATTCTTTAAATGTGGTGACAAATTCATTTTAGATGATAATGGATGAAAGTTTATCTTTTGGCATGTGGTTGTTTAGTACTGTTGTGTGATTAGCTAGTTGTGGAATGAATTTTGAATAGAAGGTAATTAAACCTAAAAATGACTTGAGAGATGTTCTGTTGGTTGGCATGATGTAATGAGCAATTTGTGAAACTTTATCTTGTGGAATTGTAAGCTTGCCATTACTACATGATGTCCCAGAAAGTCAAATGACTTAAAACACCAGCAACACTTCCTGACTTTAACAGTTAAGTTTGGCTGCCAATCTGCTTAAGGGTGCTCAAACATAGCAACGCCTAGGCGTTGTTAGTCGCGCACTCAGGGAGTTAGTGGCGCAGTTATCAACCACTAAATCACACCCTCGCATTCAACTAAAAGTGCCCGCTAAATCCAGCTGTAGCTCCCCACAGAAAAAAAGTGCGCGTGTGTACTACGCGTGGCTTTCTACTACAAGCCAAGTGTTTAGAGGCTGTGGTTTGTTCAAGTGGCTAGTTATCTAAACTATCGATCTAGTACAATCCAATGCTTACTAGAAAAAGAAGAAGGCAGACTGCAGCTGCCACCCAAAAGAGAAGGCTCTTTGCCTCTCAAGGTGGTACAAAAGAAAATTATTAATAATTATTTTTATTTTCTATATCATTACAATAACTATACTAACATTCAATTCTACAGGGAACAATACACAAAACAGTAACATGCTAGTGACTGTTGAAAATTCAGGACTAGACTCCTATACCAGTGAGATCCCAACCAGTGATTCTGACATGATTGTTGGCAGCAATAGTAGCAACAATGACGTGAGTGGTTCTCAGTTAGCACAAATAATTCCGGGCCGGTCAGCCAGTCAGCGTGGGCATCCCTGGGCCGGCCACTAGCAGCAGTCCACTGGGTATGGTTTCCAGGCCGGTCAGCGTGGGCATCCCTGGTCCGGTCCCTAGCAGCTGTCCGCTGGGTGTGGTTTCCAGGCCGGTCAGCGTGGGCATCCCTGGGCCGGCCTCTAGCAGCAGTCCACTGGGTGTGGTTTCCAGGCCGGTCAGCGTGGGCATCCCTGGGCCGGCCACTAGCAGCAGTCCACTGGGTGTGGTTTCCAGGCCGGTCAGCGTGGGCATCCCTGGGCCGGTCCCTAGCTGCAGTCCACTGGGTGTGGTTTCCAGTCCAGTTGGTACAGAGGATGATTCTGATCTGACCTATCTACACAGTGAGCAAATACATGTAGATGGTGATGATGGATGTAGCAATTCTGAAGTGGATGAATTGCTTGACCAGATTTACACTGTAGCTGAGAAATTAAATTATCCATGTAGTCTAGACTCGTTAACTTCGGTAGTTTCGCTACATGATGTCAGTTTCAGCTACTCTGAAGGTATGTCCATCCATAATTCTCACAGCTCATGGAAGCAACACTATCCAGTAATTTCATTTATGTTGAATGGCCATCTTCATATTGAGTATGTCAGATTAAGTGGTGCCCTTGGCCTCCCGGTTTGTTCGTTCACGCAGTGGCACAGAATACTGCAGAAGCTTGAGGTGCATGTAACTGATCTTGCAAAGTGGTCTTGTAAGCAGGTATGTGGAGAGGTCAGATCGAGAGGAGATGCTCACAAATGGGTTGCAGCATATGATGGTTTCTATTTAACTCGAGGCCATTATTCCAACAATTCCTCTGGTACTCTTCATGATTATGAGAGTGGGAAAATAGCATATTTTGCCCATCGCACTAAGAGAGGACATGGTCACAACTGGGAGGGTACATCTGCTGCAGCTGAGACGGACATGTTGGATGAGTTGCTAAGGGAAGCTAAGAAAGATGGTTTTGTGGTGAAAGAGATGGTGACCGACAAGGATTCTTCAGCGAATGAAACATACTGCAAGTATTTTCCTGAAGGCATCCTCACTTATTGTTCCAATCATTGCACGAAAGCTTTTCACAAGCACCTGGAAACAGTAAAAAGAAACAAATGTCAGGTAGGGAAACGAACACAATGTGAAATTACCATTTAATTGTTTGTTGTTTTTTGTTTTTTACTTTATTCTGCAATGCAAAGATGTCAGTTTTAGGTGTAAGAGGATGCCAGAGAGCTTCCTGAATAAGTGCAAGGCATCATTGAGCAACCTCATAGCATCAGACCGAGTGCAATCCTCAGAGGATATATATGAGGCATTCTCCGAAGGAATCCTCAATTTGGCTCGGCACTACTGTTGTGATGACCATAGTTCATCCTGGTGTTGCACAACAAGGTAAACAGCAATCACAAAAAAATTACATTAGTAAATAATTTAGAAAACAGTGTCCCCATACTCATAGAATAAGATTATTGTAAATAAAAATTAAAAAAAATTATATCTACATATCAATTCATAACCAAAAATAGCATTATTATATGAACTGAACTGAAGAAGGCGTAATAAACTCACTAGGACATTTTCCTTTCCGTTCCAAAGCTGGAATAACCTGTAATGAAAATATTACTTCAGTAATAATAAACTCCCAATATAATATGTACATCGTCCAATCTCCACACTGTCAATACATTCCATACAATAGCTACATATCGTGGGTAAATCATTACTTTTTACATGTTTAAAGTTAGCTAGCCACCACAAACGTTTTATTAAATCTTCATTATTTGTTTAGTTTCTTTCAGATGACACACCGTATGCAACAGAACTAAGATTTACTTGTAAAGCTCAAGTAGCTGCATTTGAAGATCTCATCCGAAAGATGTCCGAACGTCCTCAGGATTATGTCTCTGACCACGGTAGGATGACTAACAACACCTTAGAAGGATTTCATGGACTTGCTCTAATGTACCGTGACAAGCGGACTGACTTACAACATCTGCATTACACATGCAAGACAAATATGGCAATTTGTCATAAGGTAATAAATAAGAACACGTGTTATAATATTAAATCACTAAAATGCACACATTTTGTATAATGATAGAATTTAGGTCCTGGGTGGAAAGCATTTTGCCTGGCTAGAATGGGAGTAGACATTCCAGCTACTGCTCTTGACTCGATACTAAGGAGCCAAGAGAAGTGGGAATCAGACAAGGCAAAACGCTCTAGCAAGACTGAACTTCACAAGAGGTAAGACTTCATCAAAAAAACGTGTGATGTGTTCAAGGCAAATGACCATACAATTAAAAAAAAGAAAGATTATAATTACATGTAGGTGTGCATTATTAAGAAAACGTTGCATTGGTTTTAGGAACTTACAGAAGCAAGCAAAGAAGGCCCGGTATGAGAGAGAGAAATTGTATATGAGCCACATATCAGAGGCTGGATGCTCCACTGGTGATTATGTTGGTCACGGAAGACTGAGGGGAAGATGATTTGGCAGCAGATCATCCAATATTGTCATCAGTAGATGAGCTTGAAGTAGATGGAGTTGATAATCAGAGCCCACTGGCCGATGATGTGGTGGAGTGTGAAGCTGAACACACGAAACCTCTGATAATCTTATACGATTGTGAGTCTACTGGACTCAGTATATACCGTGACCACATCACTGAAGTAGCAGCCAAGGTCATTAAGGGTGCTGGCACACCGCCTACGCATCCTCCCACACAAACTCATTAGCTAAATCAATTATGTTGCTATGGCCCAAGTTTATATACTTTCTATTCTTTGCTGCCTACTCTATACAGCGGACTGTGAAGTGAACCCTTCCAGAAGCAAGCTTACCTGAAATTGGACTCCTATGGCAAGAAACACGGAAGGCATGAGCCCTCCAATTTCACACCCTACAGAGGGAGCTACATTTGGCAGTTCAAGGCTACAGCGCCCGTTTCAGCATTCTACGGACCTTGGAGCTCAAGCCCGACAAATTTACAGAAGCTTTTTCCGATTCACAATTTACTTTTCTAATTATGCACTGCAGTAGTTCTTTCATGACAAACTTTGATGCTTTACTTCCGTTGTGTACCTTTATTCCAAATTTAGAACGGCTCTGATACGTCATTCTGTAGTTTTGGCAAGAAATAGCTTGCAGAAGCTAGAAGTAATGGTGCTCATACTTTATTCCATAACAGCTCCGCCCTTTCGGGCGGTTAAGGAATACGCGCATTTTGCTGTCAACGAAATCTTTCGTTTGAGTGGCTCTGAGAAATAGTACAGTCAAGATATTACAAATTGAGGGTCAACCTCAAACAAATTGCAACAAAAGGTTTCTTGACTGTTTCCTATACAGAAAAATGTGCTCTATAACATACTAAAAGTCCCCCAAAATCTAACCATGGGAAACCACAAAAATTTGATCAAACAACGCTAAAATATTCAAAAAAAATTAGCAAAAATTACCACTTATCAAAAGTGAGACTTTCTCAACAGTTTCCTATACAGAAAAATGTGCTCTATAACATACTAAAAGTCCCCCAAAATCTAACAAGGGGAAAGCACAAAAATTTAGCTAAACATTTTTCTTAAAATCTAAAAATTCAAATAAAATTCGACAACACAACAACTTATCAATCACAACCTTTTTTTAAATGTTTCCTGCAGTGCTCTATAACCTAATAAAGGTTTTTGATGATTTAATGCGAAGAAAAGCACTATTTAATGAAAAAGCATGGCAATTTTAATTCAATTTCATAAAAATTTTGTATTTCAGACATCAGCTGTAAAACAATTTAACACAGACATGCAAATAATGACCACAATACATTGTGGCTTTAGCTCTAATTAGCAATTAACCTTTAACCTTAATTCTTATGACCATGTGCTCTTAGAAACATGGAGGCATCAGGTATCTGCATTTTTTGTAGCCAACCTATTGAAGAAGGTCAATCAGTAACTCTCACTGAAAAAGGTTGTAGAGGTATTAATAGAGCTAGTGAAGCCAGAAAGGACAGAGTAAGTTGTGTACCTGGGCAACAGGTGCACCAGGAATGCCGGAGAAAATACTGTCACCCAAGGGAAGTAGCCAAAGCTTTAAATAAAGTTGAACAGCATTGTAGTACCTCAGCCACTGAAGGTCTTGTGCTAAGATCAGCAGAGAAAAGGCAGTTTCAGTTCAATACAGATTGTTTCTTTTGTGGCCAGGTGGCTGTAAACCTAGGAAAGAGAAAGAGTCAAGAAGTTGTTGCAGTTAGGACAGTTGAGTTAAAGGAGAATGTTTTAGCAATTTGTCGTGAACGTGGTGATGATTGGGCTGCCGCTGTACAAGCAAGAATTCTGCCAGTTCATGATCTTCATGCCGTTGATGCAGTATACCATCACCTCTGTAGCAATAATTTCCGAACCAAAAAGCAAATCCCAACTGCCTATCAAACTGAAACTAACCCTGCAAAAAAGATGAAATTGGGTCGTCCACAGCTACAGGAAAGAAATGATGCCTTTCTTGAAGCCATTAGCTACCTTAAAGAAAATGATGATGAACAGATAACCATTTATGATCTTATTGCACGTATGGAAGATAAGCTTGTTGGATCAGACCTGAGCGCATTTAGTTCACAATACATGAAGAAGAAGCTCCAGGAGGTATATGGAGACAGAATCATCATCTCTGAAATTAATGGTAAGCCAAATGTTGTGACCTTCCGTAGCACAGCTAAGGCTGTCCTTCAGGATTTCTATCAGCAAGAGAAAAAGAAGGCTGATCCTGATGTAGAAAAAATTAGGGTAGTTGAAACAGCAGCAAAGCTTATCAGAAATGATATCAAGATGATCGAAGTCTCCAATACAGCCTATCCTACTTCTGAAGAGATAGCGTCTGAAGACTCCTGTATCAACTTTCTTCCTGACACATTGAGAGTATTGCTGGAAAAGTTGATTGTTGGTAAGCAAATTGTTGCCATATAACTTCATTGCTCCCTCTCTCATTACTTATATTTTCACTTTTTAGGAGCAGCCAGGAAAAAAATTGCATCAATTGGACAGGCTATTATACAGGCAGTGCGTCCACGTGTGTTATTAGCACCATTGCAAATTGGATTGGCTGTTCAATTGCACCATCACTATGCATCGCGCTTTCTCGTTGATTCTCTTCATAGCCATGGGTTTTGTTGCTCTTACCAGCAAGTGCAAGAATTTGAAAAAAGTGCTGCCTTTTCCCATGGCACTGACATTCCCAACTTCAGCAACCAGTTCATTCAATACGTTGCGGACAATGTGGACCACAACACTCGAACTTTGGATGGAAATAACACTTTTCATGGAATGGGAATGATTGCTACAGTAACTCCTGGCATAAGGAGCAACAATCGTATTCCCAGGATAAAAGTTTTATTCAGAGATTTGGCAGCAGTTGGACAAGTTCCAATTCGGTTTCAGAAGGAAAGGAGTATTGGAAGGACAGCCATCACGTACGAAAAGCTGCACTTACTGACAGCTCAAGATCCAACAGCTAATCTTGATTTATTATGGAAGACTTCAATTCTTTTCAAGTCTTCAAGGCCATCATGGTCTGGGATGATGCAATTTGTTCAAAAAGGTGATCATCCAGGAATGTCATCTATCATGTTTCTTCCTATGATTGATATGAGCCCAAGTGATGCCACATGTATCTACTCTTGTCTTAAATTCTTAGGTGAACATGCCAGGCGGCATAATGCCAAGCCTATTGTTACCTTTGATCAGCCACTTTGGTGGAAAGCAGTTGATATTGTGGATAGTGAGCCTGCCGATAGTGCATTGAAGAATATTGTGCTCCGCCTTGGTGGTTTCCACTTGGAAATGAGCTTTCTTGGGTCTATTGGCCATCTCATGTCTGCTTCTGGACTCCAACAAATCTTAGAATTAGTGTATGCTCCTAATGCAGTTATTCACATTCTTACTGGGAAAGCAATTGCCCGAGCAGTGAGAGGACACCTTCTTGTTGATGCAGCACTCAATGGCTTATTACTAGCTAATGCTTTGGGAGTGCCTTTGCCCTCACAGTCAAACAGTGAAGAAGGAGAGGCAGGTGAATGTATCTCTGATGAAACAGCAGCTATCGCAAAGAGAAGCAAGGACCTGGATGAAGCTTGTGTTCTCTATGAAAATTTGATGGAGGAAACGATATCTGTGGATGAGGTTTGCAGCACAGATGTTTTCCAAAGGATTGCAACTATTTTACAAGAAAAAAAAGCTGTTTTGAAGTCATCTAGGACTGCTGTGCTCTGGCTTCAGTATATGAATATGATCGATATACTTCGCCAGTATATACGGGCTGAACGTACAGGAAATTGGGCACTTCACCTTGAAGTAATTTCCAAAATGCTTCCCTTTCTGGCTGCTTCTGGACACAACCATTACACAAAATCTGCAAGGGTATATCTTCAACGGATGTCTCAGCTGGAGAAACAGCATCCAGATATCTATCAGAAATTTCAAGAAGGCCTTCATGTAGTGAGGAGAAATGATCGTTCATGGGCTGGTCTCTCTACTGATCTTGTAATTGAACAAGTACTCATGAGGAGCATGAAAACTAGCGGAGGTTTAACCAGAGGGCGAGGCATGACTGAGCAGCAACGTCTGATATGGGTGCTGTCCATGCCAGTGTGTGCTGAAGTCAACAAAGCTATGCAGGAGCTATCGGGAGTCAACTATGTCACAAGTGAGCAGAACAAAGACATGACAAAGGCAAGGCAGGCACGAGATTGGAAGGATACAGCCACAATTCTCAGTTACCTTGAAGAGAATACTCCCTTCGCTTTGGATAAGAGCTTGAAAAATATCTCTACAGGTGTACATGCACATTCTACAGTCAATGTAGACAAGGCTGAAGTAGTAGGAAGAGCTATATTGGATGACATGGAGGGGGAAAATGTGGATGAGTACGTGTTCAAGAGAGCCAATCAAGCTGTTACAATGAACTGTAAATGTTCAGTTAAAGTTGATGGTGATATCATTCAGATTGACCCACAACTACTCTTTCAGCGACTCATTCTGGTTGCAAAATCCAGAGATAATCTTGAAGATATTTTCAAGTTCGAATTGTGTAGCTACCCGCCAGCTCTCTTCAGTGGTCTTCAGTTTCTTCGTGAGGCTAACAAGCCTATTTTAGCTAATGCCATTTGGTCTCTTCTACCTGATCAAGAAATTTCTGGACTGGCTGGCCATGAGGCAGTTCAGTATGTGTTAGACGGTGGGGCTTTGCTTCAGCGCATTCCGTGGGCAAAAGGTGCTACGTTCAATGAGATTTGCTCTGTATACACTGAATATGTGACAAGGAAGTATGGAAATGCAATAGTTGCATTTGATGGCTACCAAAGCAAGTCTACAAAGGACATGACCCACCAGAGGCGAACCAAGGGGCAAGCAGGAGCAACTGTAACATTTACAGAAAGCATGCACCTTACTATGAAAAAGGCTCAATTTCTTATAAACAAAGAAAACAAGCAAAGATTCATCAATATGCTTTCTACAAAGCTGGTGGAGAAAAATTGCAAGACCTATCATTCTTCCGGAGATGCCGATCTTTTAATAGTGCAGAAAGCAGTTGAATCAGCTTCAAGAGTCAACACTGTATTGATTGGAGATGATACTGACCTGTTAATATTGCTGATCTATCATGCAAGCTTGGATTCTCACCATTTGTTTTTTAAGCCAGAGCCAAAGAAAAGTGCCAAGAATTCTCGTGTATGGAATATACTTGATGTGAAAAGGCAGCTAGGCCCTGAGATTTGCAAGCACATCTTATTCTTACATGCGTTACTTGGATGTGATACAACATCACAACCTCATGGGATCGGGAAAGGGAACTCACTAAAGAGGTTCAGAGAATCAAATTACTTTCGTACCTTAGCTAAAGCCTTTGATTCGCCATTAGCTACTGATGAAGGCATCACAATTGCAGGTGAGCGTATTCTCGTTTGCATGTACAATGGTAAACCCGGAGAGAGCATTAACTCTGTTCGATACAAGCGATTTTGCGAAAGAGTTGCTAAGAATACATCACACATTCAACCGCAGACTCTACCACCAACATCAAGTGCAGCTAAGTTTCATAGCCTCCGTGTCTATTACCAAGTACAGCAGTGGAAGGGAAAAGGAGACAGCCTTAAGCCAGAAGAATGGGGATGGAGGGAGAGTGAAGGAATTCTTATCCCAGTCACCACTGATGTGTTGCCTGCTCCAGATGATCTTTTACATATCATCCGATGCAATTGTCAGGCCAATTGTAGTTCTATGAGATGTACCTGCAGAAAGCACGGGATAGCATGCACCATAGTGTGTGGCAACTGTAAAGGGTCTGGCTGTATGAACTCAGCAAGTATTGAAGGCAACTGTGATGATGATGTTGATGATCCAGATACTGAGGAACAAAACTAAACTAAAAAGTAGTCTCTTGTCTTGTCAAGCAGTTGGCCATGAATTTGATAATTTTTTAATGAATGTACAGGTTTTCTCTGGTTAGATAGTGCATATGGGTTAAAAACTGTTATTATATGTGATATTTTCGCCAAATTTTTGCATTTCTTTCAGATTGATGACCAAATTTCTGCATTTTTATCAATGCAAATTTTAGGAGCTTTTAGTATGTTATAGAGCACACTTTTCTGGGTAGGAAACTGTTGAGAAAGTCTCACTTTTGATAAGTGGTAATTTTTTGCTAATTTTTTTTGAATATTTTAGCGTTGTTTGATCAAATTTTTGTGGTTTCCCATGGTTAGATTTTGGGGGACTTTTAGTATGTTATAGAGCACATTTTTCTGTATAGGAAACAGTCAAGAAACCTTTTGTTGCAATTTGTTTGAGGTCCAACAATAAATTGACTGTACTAAAAAGCCGGTTTGGAAAAAAATTAATAAAACACGGTAACAACGAATTGAGAAGGCGGCGAACAGCTGGGGAAGCAGACTCAATGGGAACTGAGCGCCTTGAACAGCTTCTCGCCGAGCGGCTTGCTCCTGACTCCGCTCTTCTTCAGGCCCTCATGAAAGTCGTCCTTAGTACGGCTGGTTCGGTGGAGAAGTGATAGGCTCTGGTAGTCGAAGGACTCAGTAACCAGCTTCTTGGCTTGTGTTGGTGTGACACTGGGTTTTCCTAAGGACCTGGTGAGTGCTGCTGCTTTGGTAAACAGAGTCTTTTGGGAAAGCCACTTCTTCAGTTGCATCTGAGGAGTCAGAATGGAGAGTTCCTTCAAACAGCCACTCAGTGATGAATGCAGCAAAACTCTCTCAAGTGCCAGTACATCGGGAAGAGCTCTGTGTGCACCTAAGGTAAAAACAACAGTGATAGCAAAAACAATAACAGTAGTAGTATAGTAATAATATTATTATTATTATTAATAATAGTTGTAGTAGTAGTAGTAGTAGTAGTAATGGCAGTAGTAGTAATAATAATGATAATAATGATAATAATAATGATAATATAACAATAATAATAATAATAATGAATAATCTTATTATAGCTTATACTTTCAATGTCAACTCCAATAATTTTCTGGTGGAGTCCGAAAAACTAGCCGGCTTTGCCTCAGGAACATAAAACTTGCAGATGGTGGTGCCATACTCATTATCAGTCAGCCCAGGGTTATCATTGCTGGAAACTGCTTGTGCTGGTACGAATGGACATAAGCCAGAAGGCACAGACGAACCTGCACTGAGGGGCACAGACGGACCTGCGCTGGGGGGCACAGACGGACTGCGCTGGGGGGCGGGGTACAGACGTACCTGCGCTGGGGGACAGACGGACCTGCACTGAGGGGCTCGAGATCGCCAACTATAATTTTCGAGGTTGTCGGCGGGATTGTGTGCGCGTGTTTTTTTTAAGCCCAACCACAGGCTACAACTCCGTGGTTTGGCAGCTCAATTGGGTTAATTAACAGTGCACGCGCGTTGCTATGTGCCAGCACCCTTAACTGTCCCATTCAATTAAGTTTCAAGCCTCGTGAGAAGTGGACGCTCAATTTCTGTTGTTGGTAAATTACAAAATAGAATATTAATTTAATAATCATAATCATTCAGGGCCAATTATAACTCCAAGCCTTTAGACAGACGTTTTGTCAGGCCACAACTTATTTGATCTGACAATGGTCTCCAATGGTCGGACATATGTATTTAATGTATTTATTTTAATTTCTTTGTAGTAAAAGCAAATTTATTTTGGAAAAACTCTGATGGTTCACCAAAAAGAAAATATGATACAAAAAAAAAAAGAAAAAAAAAAGGAAATTCAGGGTTACTTTTAATGTTGTAGTGGTTGTTAACAAGGAAGCTTTTATGATACACAAAAAAAAATCACCAAAAAAAAAAAAAGAAGATACTCAGAGTTAATTGCAAAGTTATAATGGTATGTCAAAACACTCATCCCAGTCATCAAGGATAAACGTTTCTCTCTCTCTCTCTTCATTATCTGCAGGAATAGCAGCAGCAACATCTGATGAAGATGGCCTGGGCCGATACTCTCTCCGCTCACTCTGACTTGGCCTGCGAGTTGTAGTGCAATCCTTCCACCAAATGTCGATGGCAGAATCAACATCAAAGTTCTGAAGAGATGGACCCTCAACACTAGAAGACTTTGCACAGTGTTAGTATCGAGACTGGACCTCAGCTTGGTCTTGACAACCTTTAATCGAGAAAAGATTTGCTCCACTCTACTTGTTGTAAGGGACAAGCTGAAAAGAAGCTCACTCAACAAACGGATATTAGGCCATCTCTCAGAATCAGGGCATGTGTGTAGCTTAAACCAGATGTTTCGATAACCCATTGTACCAAGTGGCAAGTACTTTCTCGCAAAATCAACAACATCTTCGAGTTCATCTTGCACAGACGCAACACACATTCCCTTAGCTTCAAGAGGGGCACGAAACAAGGAGATAATGTGTTCCACAGCATCTAGTAAGGACGACAAAGACTTGTCCTCACCACTCTCCTCAGGATCAGCAACATTGGATTCATTTTTCTGAACCCAGCATTGTGTGTCCAAAAAAATCTAGACACAGCGAAGAAATCTTAAATCGGACCACTCAAGTCGCCCTTTGATGTTCTCTTCTAACGTATGTAAATCTGCAAGTGCATCAGCTTTACACCCACTAAGAACAGTTTCAAAGTTTGGTGTCACAGGAACACCTTGGTATTCATTGTGGTCATCAATCCTGGTCTGCACCAACTGCAAGGAGGGCCATTCCTTGGGATCCTTGTCAGACATGTACTTCAGTGACTTTATTGTTTTAAGTATGCTTTGGATACTATACACAATGTCAATACTATCGTACTGAAGGGTCAAACTAAGAATTGATGCCGGCTTAAGAACTTCAATAAACAATGCTGTGCTTATCAACACCTTAGGCTCTTTCCATTTCCTAAGGTAGCCTTTCAATTTGGCCTGATCATCAGGTTTGACAGTATTATCACTAGCCAATGAAGTTAGGTGGGCTATGTAAATACCATAGCGATCTAACAATCGCTGAAGAGCTTTTTGCTTGTAGGAAATCCACCGTGTGCCGTGGCTCCTAACAGGACGATTCCCACCCTTAGGAAGCTCAAACACCTCCTTAAGGTTCTCTGTAATGCTGTCTAGTTCCCGACACTTCTTGGGAGAATTCTCATAAAGATAATATAACCGTAATAGCATTTCTTGAATTAAAGTGAACAGTGGACTGCGAAAAGCATTCTTGCAAGCTAATTCTAATCTATGTGCGTAGCACCAGGACCAGTGAAGCCAAGGCAAAGTACGCTGCATCATTCCCTTTAACCCACCGTCTGCTACATTCACAGCTGCACCGTCAGAACCACCACCAACTAGAACAGGCATACCGGACACTCCAAGCACAGATTCCACATTCACACTTTCAATACCCATGAATTTCAAACCCTCATGAACACACTCATAAAGACCGGCAGCATTACCTCTTGTTGGATTGCTCACTGATATAAAGCGAGTGCAGACATTTCATTCTTCTGTTCGATTATTTTTGGTACAATACACTATAACTATGAGCTCATCCTCTTTGATTATTAGAATCGGTGGTGCCATCAATAAGAAAACTAAAAAAAAATTATATTCGAAGTGGAGATAGAATTAAGGAAAGATTGTCGCAGGCTTTTAGCTATATATGTAGTAAATACTTAAGCTGAGCCAGGAGTATTATAAGCAGTACCTAAATCAGCCCCTAGATGAGCTTGAAGTTTCAGCAGTGGTGGATATTTAGCGAAAGGTAAGCTTTGTTTAGCCATCATATAACATATATTGAACTTTAGCTTCAGCCTACCCAATGCTATATCATCAAAGCTAGCCACACAACGGCCAAGAGGGCTACTAAGTACTGCAGACTCCATTTTCTTTAGCCATATCAGCACACAGTTTGGACATGGCAGTAAGATGCACATCACTCCGCGCATGGTCCAACATATTGCTAAGCTTGAGGTTAGCAGACCCTTTGATCCAGGAGTTGGAGAAATTTCTTAAAGAGCACAGACGAGCCTCATATTTTCTGCAGACCTCACAATATAACATTTCGACGTGTAGCTTATCCCTGCTTAGAACACAACGCAGCCAGGACAAAGTCTGATGTTGCTGTTCGTGTTCCCTCTGCCACTTATCAAATGTAGCCTTCATAAACTTCCTTCGCTTGTTGGAAGAGCTGCCCAAGGAAGAAATAGAGCTACCGTCGGAGGAATCCGTTGCAGAGGTAAAAGCCAGTGCAGCAGACCGTTTTCTAGCAGCCATTGTTTTTGTTTGCTAACGTCAGCGTACCGCGCGCGCATGCGTTTATATCAGCAATTACTTTTGTGCGCGTTCTTTCAGTTGTGAACTGGACCTACTTCTGGTGCTGCTGCGCTGTGAGTTATGGACTACCATTGTGGGAGACCATTCATCAAGTTGGGCGGACAACAGGCGTATGTGCTAGGACTTTTGTCCGTTGACCGACTGCAATAATTGGCCCTGATCATTAAATAATCATAATGGTGTATAAAAATAGTTTCGAGGCTAAATGGGATTACCACGGCTCTTCTGAGATGGGAGAAGCCCCTATCTGCAGTTCTGCCAATGTTTTTTGAGTGGGTAGCTTCGACGGTGGCATATGTAAATCAAGCTACAAAGACATCACATTACCCAGGTACTATTCCTCTATATTATACAGTACAGCATAAATAGCAGTGAGCTTGTCATAATGCATACTATATTAGTAAAACAAAATAATTACTATGTCCAGGAATAAAGTGTAATGGCACACTGAGGAACTATTTAGAGGCATGGATGAAGAAAGAATCCATATGTTCCATATAAACAATTAATTACCCCGAAAGCAATTGTGTGGGTGTGGCTTTGTCAACTCGCTAAAATAAGAACCTGTAGTAAATTTATAGATCAGCCGCAGTTCATCTTTCTAGATAAATGTGTGCTCCCTGCTATAGTTCATCCCCCTTATAATACCATTATGAAAAACTCTATGTGTTGCCCCCAACCCTTTGTCATGCTGCCGTGATGTGCATGTGTGCATGTTGTCATGGGCACAATGCTCATTTATAAAATTTCAGCACCATCCTATAAGATATTTGTTGGTGTACTTAAAAAAATTCACATTTATTATTATTATTATTGTTGTATAATTATTATTATATTTATAGTTCTGGTTGCACACAATGGGTTCAGTTTTGATTTTCCTCTCCTTCTGGCTGAAGTTGAACGAAGGCATGAGTTAAGTACAGCCATTTTATTCATCACCAACTCCACTTCAGCGATACTTTGCCTACGCTATGGCACGTAAATTAACAACTTGTTTTCAAATTATAATAACTTAAACTAGAACTGTTACCATGTTGTAACAACTTACTTATAAATACAGATGAAGAAGGTGTGCCACTAAAAATGGAAACACTTCATAAACGAGGTGACTGGGAATGACATAGAAGGTTGGCTACAATAACATTTATTGGGTACACAAAATAATGATCGTAATGTTTTGTTTTAAATTAGGAGCACATAGAGCCTTACCAGATGTCGTGGCCATGGAGAGAGTGGTAACTGATCAATCCCTATCTAACTGTCTCTCCAGTTTGACAGTCAGATGTCCCAGCCAACAAATCAAGCTGTGGTTGGAGCAGAAGGAGCTATTCATGCAGTCCACGTCTCTCATAAAGGCATTTGGAAAGCCAGCCCTTACTTCTGCCCAAGCCAAGAAGTTGGTATCCAAGAACTTGCTGTTGGACGACATCAAGGCCATCTTCCAAGAAGTAGGAGAAGACGAGTTCCATCGGGCTTTGAAGGAAAGAGGCATCAATAGCCGGCCCCTGCGGGAGAAACTGGCGAAGGCGTTGAAGAGAATCGTCCGCTCCAGCAGCAGCTCTACCCGGCCTCCATAGGCATCCATTAGTGATTGTTTTTATTTTTAATTTCAATAACCGGCTCTTTTCAGAGCCACCAAAAAACGAAAGATTGCACCAAGATTAGTTTACGCGCGTAAGGTTTAGATGGGCGGGGTTCCTTACTTATTCTTGCGAACTAAAATACTGGTTCCAGAGTCTATTCTGGTGTACTGTAGGAGAATGGAAGCTAGACACTGTACCAGATTTTGTAGTGACATAGCACTATTGGGGGCCGACCCTTTAACGTTGAGAAAATTTGAATAAACGGGATTTTACTGAAATAAATTGGCAAAAGGTCACGTGCTATATTGATTGAAAATAAAGTAAACTAGTAGTCAATAAAAACTCAACGTTATGATAAACATGACTACGTCATTGCACGCTATGAGAAGAATCAGCCTTCGGTCTTGTACGGCGGCCATACAGTACAGAGTCGAAGTCGAAGGTTTGGACGGGCTATGTCTCGAGCTGTGGTAGACTTGGGGCTTTAATTCTTGGTAGGCCCTCTTCTCAGGTAGGTCTTTATTGACTGCAGAAAAGAAAATAGCTGTGCAAAGGATACAAGTAAAGTTAGCAGTGCATAGCAACGGTGCCAGTTTTGTGGGCGTGGCACACGTAGGCGAGTGTTTGAGCACCCTTAAAACAAATAATATGTGACAGGTGGTCCTCAAAACAAAATGAAAAAATGACAATACAGGGGAGGCTCCACTGGGGGGGGCAATTGCCCCCCAATATTAATTGTGGGGGGAAATTCAGGCTTCAGCTGTGCTATAATAATTGTGTAACCACAAAACCACTATACTACATGGTTAAAGTGTATGTCACAACTCACACAGTACACAGTAAAAAGTGCTTTGTAACATTAACCCTTTCGTTCCGGATCCCGCTTTAAAGCTGGATGTGACCGGTTGGCTTCTCCGAATTTTTTAAAATAGTTACTTTATAGTACAACACCACAAAAACACAGACACAGACAACGACAACGACAATAACAATACATATTACAACTTTTGGGATGTTCTGGGGGGGGGGGAGCAGCCAAAGTCTGTGGTCCTTCACACAAGAGATTATGGAATATCAATGGGTGTGTTGTCATCTTTCTCTCCCCCTACCTCATCCATCCAACTCTTGTTCTTCGGTTCCCGCCTTCTCCGACCGCGATGACGTCCAGAACTCGGAGCAGGAGGAGCCACTTCCTCTTCTTCATCACTGGAACCTGCTGCCTATTCGTGTTTCATCATTGGAAGACTCAGGTCCGGTATCCTCTCCTTCATTACTGGAAGACTCTGCTCCTGTCGCCTCATCTGCGTAATCGGGGTCGGTGACTGCATTCACATCTGGTCCTAGTAGTATATGTGGTAAAAAATTTTTTTTAATTTTTTTGAAAATTTGAATTTGTTCAAAAAACCACAAGCCACTTTCAAATCTCAAAACTCAATGAAATATATATATATTATAGCTAAACAGCTTACTCTATCTCAATATAGCTATAAATAAGTCCTTTCCACAACAGAAGTCCTAGGCCTCCTATAGCCCTAGATGTCGTCTCCCTTCTCTCCGCTTGATCCTGAGTCGCTAAAGTCAGCATCGAGCAAGTCTAAAACTTGCACCGCATTGTAACTTGTAGACGCCATCTTCAAAAAAATGACTTTGAAAAAAAAATTTTTTTTTTCATAATTACCGAGGTCACACGACACGCTCACTTTTTTCCTATGATGTAATAAGCATTACCTAAGACTGTACGTAATAGGGAGGTCCCCAGTTGAACTGGCGATTTTATAAAAAATGGAGAAGACAGTAAGTCAAACCGCAAAGTCTTGGTCGGCAAAGAAGTGGTTGTTTCAATGTGTTATGGAAGGCTACTGAGCTCAAGCAATTTTTCGCTGCTTCTACAAAGCTCTGGAGATGACTGGATCCATAAATGAAGCTGCTGTGAAGAAGGTAACTTTTTTAAAAATTCGACGGAGAACCGATGTTGTTGTTTTTTGCCGAGGAAGAAATAAACGCAACTGCTGTGAGGTACTGTCGAAGCAGTCCTGGCTGAAAGCTATTTTAGATGCTTCTCCAATGCATTGGGCACCTGTGTATGCAATCTGAAGGTTCTAGCTATAAAGTAACTATTTTTTAAAATTCGGAGAAGCCAACGGGTCTCACCCCGCTTTAAAGCGGGATCCGGAACGATAGGGTTAAAACCACAATTATTTTAGCCACTTTAACAATTAATTAAACATAATTACATAAATTGGTAATGACATCAATGAATAACAAATTTTTGAATGTCTGTTGTAACTGTTAAATATGTTGATGACTTTTAAACTGAAGAGAATTTTCTGGGAGACCAAAAACAAATTCCTGGAAGAACAAAGTGAGCTCTTTTGAGTTTTTCTCATATTCCAAGTTAAACACATAATAAGAAGAAAACCAACAAAAAAGAGCCCTAGAAAAACTGTTCACAGAAAATAATACTTGCTGTTCAATAAAAAGAAAATAGATAGGGTCACCATCTTCCGCAACAAATTCTCCTATCCATGGGTTGTTTCGTCCTGAGACTTCCTTGGCAACTGATTCAGGATCAGCTGACATCTAGAAATGAAATAATAAAATTAAGGATTGGCTATGAATGAAAAAATATTCATTACATGTGATTGATCAGGCACAGCATAAAGCTCCATCAAATAAATTGTTAGCACCTACAAATGCATCAAATCACAGGATTTCACAAAGTTAGGGACACCCTGGGATTTTCCTCCCCTCCCCCCAGAAAAAAATCCCCCTATTCCCCTACCCTTTCCCACCTCATCCCCAGAAAAACTTTCCATATCCCCTACCTCTTTCCCTTCTCCCCTTCTGAAAAGTTTTACCTCTTCAAAAATTAATAGTATTTTAAATTTGATGAATAATTTGTGACTATCATGCGATATAACGAGTAAAAAGGTTGTGAGCAAAATAGTTTTATGTCGTTAATTGTAACTTTGAGAGATTGTAGGAGTTCTTATTGGGTGGGAAAACGTCTCATACTTATGAGCATTTTAGATCACACCTGCTGGAACTGATGGGGATGAAATAGTTTCTGGGGTTCTACTAAAGTCTCTTCGATTGCCTACACATGCCATATATTCCCGCAGATGATCACACATTTATTAATATTAAATACAATTATATCTTCAGGTGTTCTAAATGGTGCACACTTACATCATATTGACAAAATACAAACTTGAAGTTTCATGGACCCAGTTCTGGCTTCTTCAGTTGAACGCACAACCGAAGAAACAATAGCTCAAGTGCCGCTTTCTCATTGTAAATCTGATCATGATCTAAAAATATACAAAATTAATTTGCAAATCATTGTTATCAGACGAAACCTACCGTCTCCAAGCTTCTTTACATACTCTTTAACATTCTTCCTTTTAAGTGTTCGGCAATAGTTAATTACAGCAACAGCCCACTTCTCAGACCACTCAGTCGAAAATATTTGATACAGTTCTTTCTTATGAAGGATCTGCTCCACTTCTTGTTCAATCTGAAATAAAAAGATAAGTCTACCTAATCAGGGTTTTATTTAAGGGGGAAAGAGGTGGCATTTTCTGCCCCCCCCCCCAAATTGGGATTCAAGGGGGTCAATACATATCAGTTCAATTCTTATATTTAACCCATTCGTTCCGGATCCCGCTTAAACCCGGTTGGCTTCTCCGAATTTTTAAAAATAGTTACTTTATAGCTAGAACCTTCAGATTGCATACACAGGTGCCCAATGCATTGGAGAAGCATCTAAAATAGCTTTCAGCCAGGACTGCTTTGACAGTACCTCACAGCAGTTGCGTTTATTTCTTCCTCGGCAAAAAACAACAACATCGGTTCTCCGTCGAATTTTTAAAAAAGTTACCTTCTTCACAGCAAGCTTCATTTATGGATCCAGTCATCTCCAGAGCTTTGTAGAAGCAGCGAAAAATTGCTTGAGCTCAGTAGCCTTCCATAACACATTGAAACAACCGCTTCTTTGCCGACCAAGACTTTGCGGTTTGACTTACTGTCTTCTCCATTTTTTATAAAATCGCCAGTTCAACTGGGGGCCTCCCTATTACGTACAGTCTTAGGTAATGCTTATTACATCATAGGAAAAAAGTGAGCGTGTCGTGTGACCCCGGTAACTATGCAAAAAAAAATTTTTTTCAAAGTCATTTTTTGGAAGATGGCGTCTACAAGTTACAATGCGGTGCAAGTGTTAGACTTGCTTGATGCTGACTCTAGCGACTCAGGATCAAGCGGAGAGAAGGGAGACGACATCTAGGGCTATAGGAGGCCCTGTATCAGGGTTGGTGGACCAGACCCCGTCAACTCTGATACTGAAAATGGGAGTCAAGAAGATGATCGAGGTAAGCTTGTCTTTCTCTTGTCTTTCAGGCAGCAGGTTCCAGTGATGAAGAAGAGTTCTGGACGTCCTCGCGGTCGGAGAAGGCGGGAATCGAAGAACAAGAGTCGGGTGGATGAGGTAGGGGGAGAGAAGATGACAACACACCCATTGATATTCCATAATCTTTTGTGTGAAGGACCACAGACTTTGATATTTGTGGCTGCTCCCCCCCCCCCCTGAACATCCCAAAAGTTGTAATATGTATTGTTATTGTCGTTGTCGTTGTCTGTGTTTTTGTGGTGTTGTAGTGGAGCTTCACACTCGATGTATATGTGTGTGCGTGGAGTTGAAATGTTATTCTGGCGCTTCCAGATCTAACCGGGGAGGGAACGAACTCGGGGGAGGGGGGGAGGGGGGGGTTTCCAATCGGGGCTACTATGCCCATGTAAGTTGAATTTCATGTATGTGTGTGTGTGTACACCAGTCAATTTATATTATACATTTATTTTTATGATCTGTATTCACCTGTATCTTCTTTTTTCTAGTGTGTGTGTGTGCGTGCATTTGTGGAATGAGAGAGAGCAACCGTGGACAAACAGTATGTGGCGCTTCCGTATACAACCTGGGAGGGAACTCTGGATCTTTTTGGATCGTGACTACTATGCCCATGTAAGTTGAATTTCATGTGTGTGTGTGTGTGTGTACACCAGTCAATTTATGTATAATAAAATATACATTTATTTTTATGATCTGTATTCACCTGTAGCTTCTTTTTTCTTGTGTGTGTGTGTGTGTGTGTGTATGTGTGTGCATGCATTTGTGGAAAGAGAGAGAGAGCAACCATGAACAAACAGTATGTGGCGTTTCCGGATCCAACCTGAGAGAGAACGAACTCGGTGGTCTTTTTCGGTCTGTGACATCATCCATGCCTGGTAAGTTGAATTTCATTTTTTCAACTTACTGATATTTGGGTGTCCAGCTAGGGCTGGGAGAGGGGGGGGGTTATGGTACAAGAATGTCAGTGAAAAGTAATGACGGGGGAGGGGGGGGGCAATTCAGCGAGGCCAGCTGTTATGTTACAAATATCATTGTTGTCTGTGTTTTTTTTGGTATTGTATGGAGGTTCCGGATCCTAAACTGGGAGGGATCGTTCAGTCTGTGACACCATCCATGCCGGGTAAGTTGAATTCCACGTGTGTGCTTGTACTGCTTTTCATTTTCAAATTACACTTTCTCAATACAACGATTGTTTCTGTCATGTACAGTGTGGAGTATACATACCAGGGGTTCATACAGTGGGAGGCTAGCCCAGGGTTCCCCCCTAGAATTTTGGGAGTTGAATAGAAATGAACATTTTGGAAGCATTTATTTTTAGTCTGATATTGTATCCCATTATGTTCCTATCATAACTGAGTCATTTAGTGCATAGGACCGAACACTGATCATCAGTGTGAAGTATAGACTCTTATGCAAAGATGTGCATCAAAGTAGTGTAGGTTCCAAAAAATGGGTGTGGCGAAGTACACTCGGAGCCCCACCCCCACCCCCCCAAACAAAAATCCTGTATGAAACCGCATACAATACATCATAAAGTTGCAATTATATAGGATCATGAATAATTTGTTGTTTGTATTACAAATATCTTTGTTGTTTGTGTTTTGTGTCGTTCCTTGTGGACACTCATAGATGTCTCCTACATGATCACAATCAGCACCAAACACAACAAACAACATATTTTATTGTTGAACTAATACAATATTGGTATACAATACATCAAACAATATTATTTCTATTTTTTATTTTATTTTTATTGATGGGAAAAGTGGAATTTTTTTGGGAAAATTTTTTATTTTTTTTAAAGTATTAGTAGAGGGCCTGAATATAATTCAATTTTGTCAATCAAAAAATGAGCGGAATCCCAAACTCTTGGTCTATTTAGTGATACAGTAGAACCTCTCTACAAAGGGACTCCGAAGAACAACTTGACTCTTAACAACAGCCAGCGTAAATGGACCACAGTGATCAACTACAATAAAAAACAAACTCTGAAAGAAGCCAAACTATTCCAATTGAAATGACCTTAAAGCAATTATTGGTATTTCCTGATGTTAGAGCTGAAATAAACCAATTTCATGGATCAAAAGGCTCAATAATGAGGGATATGTGTGATGGATCCATTTTTCAACTGCACCCATGTTTTAGTTCTGACAATAAAACCATTCAAGTTGTAGCTTATTTTGATGAAATAGAATTGTGCAATCCTTTAGGATGAAGTTCTAAAATACATAAGGTTTGGTGCCTTTTTTTTACTATAAGTAACTTTCGTCCTCAATTTCGCTCCCAGCTGAAAAATATTTTTCCAGTTTCTGTGGCAAACTCTATTATTCGAAAGCATGGAATTGATTTTTTCTTAACCCTTTCGTTCCCGAATTGTTTGGACGCGCGCGGAAAAATCTAATCTTCTACCGCGGAATAGAGCATTACCGTGTTTTTTTTTAACTCGATGCTGGCTGGGAAAACCCCATAGCAGCCATAGGCCCTCCCTCTACTAATACTTTTTTTTTTTTTTTTTTTCCCCCAAAAAATTCCACTTTTCCCATCAATAAAAATAAAATAAAAAATAGAAATTATATTGTTTGATGTATTTTATATAAAAATAAAATAAAAAATAGAAATAATATTGTTTGATGTATTGTATACCAATATTATATTAGTTCAACAATAAAATATGTTGTTTGTTGTGTTTGGTACTGATTGTGATCATGTAGGAGACATTTATGAGTGTCCACAAGGATCATATGCCATCGGACGTAGAGCTCCACTACAAAACAACTTCGTATACACAAAAACACAAACAACAAAGATTTGTAATACAAACAACAAATTATTCATGATCCTATATAATTGCAACTTTATGATGTATTGTATGCGGTTTCGTACAGGATTTTTGTTTGGGGGGAGGGGTGGGGCTCCGAGTGTATTTTGCCAGGTTCGGCATCTTCTTCATCACTGGAAGACTCTGCTCCTGTTGCCTCATCTGCATCCTCTTCACAATCCCATTTCACAATCGGGTCGGTGACTGCATACACATCTGATGTAGTACATCTGGTTTTAAAAAATTAAATTTTTTTGAAAATTTGAAATTGTTCAACAAACCACAACCCACTTTCAAATCTCAAAACTCAATGAAATATATATATATATATATATATTATAGCTAAACAGCTTTCTCTATCTCAATAATAGCTATAAATAAGTCCTTTCCACAACAGAAGCTTGCTAGTTTTCAAGAGAAAGACAAGCTTACATCGATCATCTTCTTGACTCCCATTGTCAGTATTAGAGTTGACAGGGTCTGGTCCACCAACCCTGATACAGGGCCTCCTATAGCCCTAGATGTCGTCTCCCTCCTCTCCGCTTGATCCTGAGTCGCTAGAGTCAGTATCAAGCAAGTCTAAAACTTCCACAGCACTGTAACTGGTAGACGCCATCTTTCCAAACTGACTTCGAAAAAAAATAATTTTTTGCAGAGTTACCTGGATCACACGACACGCTCACTTTTTTCCTATGATGTAATAAGCATTACCTAAGACTGTACGTAATGGGGAGGCCCCCAGTTGAACTGGCGATTTTATTAAAAAAGGAGAAGACAGTAAGTCAAACCGCAAAGTTTTGGTCGGCAAAGAAGCGGTTGTTTCAATGTGTTATGGAAGGCTACTGGGCTCAAGCAATTTTTCGCTGCTTCTACAAAGCTCTGGAGATGACTGGATCCAGAAATGAAGCTGCTGTGGAGAAGGTGACTTTTTAAAAAATTCGACGGAGAACCGATGTTGTTGTTTTTTGCCGAGGAAGAAATAAACGCAACTGCTGTGAGGTACTGTCGAAGCAGTCCTGGCTGAACGCTATTTAGATGCTTCTCCAATGCATTGGGCACCTGTGTATGCATTCTGAAGGTTCTAGCTATAAAGTAACTTTTTAAAAATTCGTTTTAAAGCGGTATTGGGAACGAAAGGGTTAACTGATTAACGGCGAACTAAATTTGCGATTGCGCCTCGCGTAACGCGGCCGCATTCTCACGAGACAATAGGCTGATTCATAGCTTGGTGGGGGGGCCACACAAAACCGGAGCTAGGAGACGAACGTTAGAATATTGCCTTTGGGAAAGTATTGTCGGCAGATATAGTGCGCTCTAGGCTATCTAAAAAGAGAAAGATCGACGCTGTTAGGCTAAGGCAGGCAGACCATCTCCCCTAGGGAAAAAACGCTATTGATTGTTAGCAAAAAAAACGTTTTTGTAAATCATACCTCGACTCTTTTCTGAACTGATGGAAGGCTATATTCATGGACAAAGTAGTATGCTAGTGGATCAAGTAAGTTAGTAAGATTTAGAGCTCCCATATTATCGCCCTATATATAGGTAGACTTTGTTTATGATTGTAAGGTTATTTGGGTGTGGTTTATTTAGAAATGTATAGTTGCAGCTATACAAGCATAGTAGGTAAGGATATAAAAAGATACAATATACAAATAAGTGAAATTTCAAGCAAGGTAAATAAATGGCTGAGGTAAATGTTACATTCTAAAATGCCATCTAGCAAAACAGTCATCAGCAGTGCCCGGGTGGCATAACCATACACCACACTCTCTGCATGCCCATGTGGTGTCAGTTCCTTTCTTCTTCTCTCTGCATAATGTGCATCTTCCCCTCTTCCTCTGTTCATTCATGTAAGGGAAATGAGCCATCAATAGCTTCTTTGGTTTTCCATATCCCACGGTTGCCCGTGAACAGTAGTCACTAATGAGTTCATTTGCCAGTTGACATCTAAAATCCTTGATTTTTAATTTTGAATTTGGATGACCATAGTGGTAGACGATGAAACCATTTGTGATTGCCACATCAAACAGAAAGTTATAGATATATATTTATAAACCTTCCTACATTTCATCCTCACATGATAGTAGCCCCTCAGCTGATCACCTCTATCAACTCCTCCCATCTTCTCATTATATATCTTGATTGCTACTGGACAGGTAATGGATGCTCTGGTCCCATCTTTCTTCCTTCGCATCACACTGGAAGACTCAGTCGGATCACATGCAGTGTAAATGGCCATGACTACTTTAGTGTCCATCCAAGCAGTGGCACACACATTGTCAGACTGCACTGTAACAGACTCTCCCCTGGTAGGTGTATACATACATATTTTATCACAACAAATTTATGTTATTCATTATTGTTATTATTTTATTATTATAATATTGCAAACTATATCTATGTCATAATTATATTATTATTATTATTATTATGAGTATTATTATTATTATTTTTATTTCTAGTGTATTTTTATGTACATAATAATCAATACAAACCTGGAACATAATTTTGCTTTTTTTAGATCAGTGGGAAAGTGCTTGCTATCCTTTCTGGCTGTTCCACATCCATACAGACCCAAGGCTTCAAGATCGCACAGGAGCTGTTTCGAATTAAAAAAGTTGTCAAAAAAGACATGATGGTATTTCTGTTGGAAATCTTGGGTAAGGTCTTTCACCACTCTACTGCTTAAATTGTGTTCTATTGTATTTACTTTCTTGCCTGTGTAAATCTGAATTCTGGAAAAATAGCCATTGGAACTGTCTGCTAAAACCCAAACCTTGATCCCTCTCTTTGTTGGTTTTTTAGGCATATATTGTTTCATTGTAGGTCGGCCTTGAAACTTGATCATTGCCTCGTCCACAGACAAATCCCGTCCTGGTGTGTAGACAACCGAAAATCTTGTCTCGAGGTATTCAAGAATGGGCCGAACTTTTGCCAGGCGGTCATACTGTGGTGAGCCTCTTGGTGCTACTGTGGTATTGTCTACAAAGTGGAGATAGCGACTAATTTCCATGAATCGATCTCGAGAGATGCGATCAGCGACTGGAGCAGAGTGATACACAGGATTTCGTTTCCAATAATCTTCCAAAGCAGGAAGTAAGTTGATTCCCATGAGAATAGTAAATCCAGAGTAGGCTTCTAGGTTTTGTGTGGTGATGGGGTTCCATTTTTCTGCTTTTTCTTCGTCCATAACTTCCATCGCATACAGGTTTGATTGCTCCACTATCATCTCAATCAAGTCTGATGTAAAGAACAGCCTGAAGCTCTCACTTGGACTGTCTGGGACTGGAACATGAAGACCAGCGGCAGATTGTCCGGTAAAGGGTTGTAAGGTGGGTTTCTTGAGTGTGGTAGACCAATCTGTTGTCACTTTAGATGGGCTACAGGGTGGGCTTGTTGCCAAGGGAGATGTAATATTGAGGGAGGTGGAAGTAGCTATAGTAGAAGCTGGCTCAATAGAATCATTGGTATTGAGTGCTGGCGAATTTGCTTCTGTCTCACCTATAAGAGAATATTATTTTAAATTTGTTATTATTATTATTATTATTATACTTGTATGAAATCCCGGTAGAAGTGCTAAAATCACAATATTTATTGTTAAAAAATGTATATTCTTACTCTATATTATTCCTTCTTATTTACTATAACAGTATTATTCAAACCAAATTTACACAACTATTTCTAATGGTAGCCTATACATTTTATAAGGATATAATAAACTTACACCAGTCAAAAATACACTCCAATCAACAGCGGTGGCTTTCCTGGCTCCGTGATGCAGCTACTCGCAGGGGATTAGTAGGCGCTCTTTTCGACGCATGTGCGCGTCAACCGCGGTTACCAATTTTTCCAATTTAGCCGCGTGTACGCGTCAATCGGGGTTACTCGGTTAACACCCTTTGTGGATAGTTTAATGGTTTGACAGTTTCCATTGGTGAAAATAATTATCACTACAAGGTTGCTTCTTTTGCCATGTTGGCAGATAATCTTGGAGCCCATGCCATAGGTGGATTCAAGGAATCCATGTCATTTGCCCGTCGCATTTGCAGATCATGCATGGCAACTACTGAAATGATCCAGGAACATTTCCAAGAGAGTGATTTTGAATTGCGAACTCCTCGCGCGGAAAAATCTAATCTTCCACCGCGCAATAGAACATTACCGTTTTATTTTTTAACTCGATGCTAGCTGGGAAAACCCCATAGCAACCATATATCACTAAATAGACAAAGAGTTTGGGATTCCCCTCATTTTTTGATTGAGAAAATTGAATAATATTTAGGCCCTCTACTAATGCTTTAAAAAAAAAAAAATGTTCCCAAAAAATTCCACTTAATATAAATAAAAATAAAAAATAGAAATAATATTGTTTGGTGTATTTTATACCAATATTATATGTGACCGGATTTGTGAAAACCCGGCTAAACGCGGCATCTAAAGTTTTCTAATTTATTCTACCAGTAGGCTGCACGGGGCCTTGGGATGCCTTCCTCCTAATTTGGAAGCTGTAGCACAAGCCGTCTTCGCCCTACGCACTACAACACTTCAGTATTTTTGCTAAACTTATTATTGCTGATTTCGAAAAAACGCCCGGTAAAGGCGTTGCTAAGGTCAGGGGGCATGCCTTGTGTCCGTATACTATTACTGCATGTCTCCGGGACACTATGGAATAAATCGGTTACAGGCGGATTGAAAGAAGTCTAAAAGGCTTAATGCAGGGCTCCTTAAGAAACTATGATGACGAGAATTGCGTGAGTACGTGAATTATGTAGAATAGCAAGTGAATTGCTACAGTTTTTTCCCGGCTGTTAGTGAAAAGCCCGCCAATAATTTCTTAGCAACTCTCCGTACACGAGTCCAACCGGCTAGTGTTTCTAGCCTCCTGGTGTGAGTTCTAGAGCACGCCAGAGCTTACAACTGCGTCATAAGCTAGAGCTAACTGGTGTCTATCCATTTCTGCCATAAAAAAAATTTTAAAAAAAATCGACCCATAAGGCTTTACTCGGTGATACTGAAAAAAATTGTTTGCCGCGTTTAGGCGGATTTTCCCAAATCCGGTCACATATTAGTTCAACAATATAATATGTTGTTTGTTGTGTTTGGTGCTGATTGTGATCATGTAGGAGACATCTATGAGTGTGCCATCGGACGTCGAGCTCCACTACAAAACAATTTCATATACACAAAAACACAAACAACAAAGATATTTGTAATACAAACAACAAATTATTCATGATCCTATATAATTACAACTTTATGATTTATTGTATGCGGTTTCATACAGGATTTTTTTTGGGGGGGGGGGGTGGGGCTCCGAGTGTACTTCTCCAGGTCCGGCATCTTCTCCTTCATCGCTGGAAGACTCTGCTCCTGTTGCCTCATCTGCGTCCTCTTCACAATCGGGTCGGTGACTGCATGCACATCTGGTCCTAGTAGTACATGTGGCAAAAAAAATCAATTTTTTTGAAAATTTGAAATTGTTCAAAAAACCACAACCCACTTTCAAATCTCAAAACTCAATGAAAATATATATATATATATTATAGCTAAACAGCTTTCTCTATCTCAATATTGCTATAAATAAGTCCTTTCCACAACAGAAACTTGCTAGTTTTCAAGAGAAAGACAAGAGAAAGACAACCTTACCTCGATCATCTTCTTCCTAATACCAATTAAAGGACATGCTCACTAGGTGTTCCTTGCCTCTGTCCTTATGTCGTGGTCAAGCATATGATGGAGCAGCAATGATGCAAGGGAGTACAGTTCCTATCACATCCTCAACATCTGAAAGAAGTTTTTCAACATTGAGACGTGTTTTATCGTACTTGAGATCAACAATGTCCGAAGAACGATTAAACAATTGTATGTTACTCCACATACATAAAGACATAACAGACAAGCTAAATTTACAGGAAGTGGCACATGACTTTGTATCACTACATGAAGAAAGGAAAAGACACTTTGGAACATTTTAATCAGTCTTTTTGTATGATGTATTATAGCTTTAAAAATCAGATTTCATAGGAGTGTGCCAATCTCTAATATTTTGCCCCCCCCAACCACAAGTGTGTGGAGCCTCCTCTGTAATATCATCACTGTATGGTAGTGAGTAATTCTCTAAACCTTTTAAGACTTGTTGCATTAGCAACTGAAATGTGCCAGGGGCATTAGTTAACCCAAATGGCATAACACAGTAATGAAATTTTTCCCTGAAGGCAGGTAAATGCAGTATATTTTCTAGATTCCAATGACATGGGAACTTGGTGAAAACCTTTCTGTACATCCAGTTTTGACAAGTGAGTTGCATTACCAAGTTGAGACAAAATATCCTCTATAAAAAAAGGTTCTTTAATGGTAATTGCATTTAATTTCTTGTAATCAATAACGATTCTAATTCCACCAGTAATTAGCATGGGAGATGAACTGTATTTCCCTGAATGCTGCTTGGTGAGCAATGGGGATTGTGTAAGGTAGTGACCACACAGGAATGGATGAAGTTAACCACCAAGGACCGGGTGAATCAGTAAAAACTGTAGGAAAACTGTCTTAAACATGTTGCAATTGTGATTGCTGCGAAAGTGAAAGTGGAATTGGTTGAGGAGTATTTGTGGGAAACAAAAAATCATCTACATCTTCAGTTGGAATAATGATTGCCCTGTTATTGAGAGTGACTTCTTGAGTTGAGAGATGTGTACAACATTTGGCTTTTGTTTGGAACCATGCTGCAGTTTACAGGTGGAATGATATCACAAACAATGAAGGGACCATCCCATGAGGCATCCAAGCACTTGTTAAAGCTTGGGTTCCTTTTGAAAACTTTATCTCCTGGCTTAAAGTCAATGGCCATTTGAGATTCATGTTTTGAGTCTATGCTGCACATTCTTTGCTGCTAGTGACTGTTTAACATGGTGAAGTTGACATGACAATAAAGTGTCCAATTCTGAAATGAAGAGTGGTAGATTCAAATTGTTGGAAGTTGCTGATGACCAAAATGATTTTAATGTTGATAAGATATAGGGGGTTGGTTTAATGAATCTGTGTCTTGATTGTGGTAAATTTCTACAGAAATATAAAACTAAATCTAGTGCCATAGGCCAATCTTGTTTTGCATCAATACACTTGAAAAGCATTGTTTTCATGGTGCTGTGAAATCTGCCAGTTTACCATTGCTCTGTGGATGGTATGCAGGATGTTTTGATTTTGGAAATGCCAAACTTTTTGTACAAGTGGTGGAGTGTTACAGAGAGGAAATTGGAGCCTTGATCAGACAAAATGACAATAGGAGCACCTAAAATATAAATAATTGACAAAATTGCTTTGGCTGTCTCCTATGAAGTATAATTTCTCAAAGGGACTGCAAATGGATAACTGGTTGCCATTTCCATGCTTGTTAAAATGACAGCTTCAGTGAAATCAAGTAAAGAATCAGCTTCCATTGGCACAGTTTCAATTGTGTCATCGGCAACTGTGACATCTGGAATTTGATCCAGTGCTATTGGTTGGGCACCTTCAGCAATGTGTAAGGAATCAGCTACTTTGTTTGCCAAATCACTTTGAGCATTCATAGCTCTTGTGACTGTGAGAACTGGAACAGGGTGACTTTTGACAGAATGAATAAGTGATAACAAGTTGTCTTTGCCAAAATCAGTACCGATTAATAGTTTTATTAGGCAATCTGCTGTCAGCTGCTAACTGGCAAACACCATTGATTGGGGGTAATTGAACTGACATTTGGTAGACAGGAACAAAATGAGGAATTTGTAAGATACCATGAATAGAAACAGTTGAAATAGGAGTGAGATCACTAGTAACAAAATCAGTACAAACCATGGAGATTTTTGCACCTGAATCAACAATTACTTTGGAATGAATGCCATTAATAACCCCATCTGTAACAATGTCATCTTCTTCATGACAGTTGATTGGAATAGTGACAGGTAAAAGACTATCATCAATACTTGATGGTTTATCATTGAAAGTGACTCTCCTGGTAGGCTTGCTATTTCTTGGTACAGGAGTTGGTCTGTATTGTGATTGTGGCTGTTGCTGCAGTTGTTGTTGGGCTAGGGCTGTTGTTGGGTATTTGTTGTTTGACATGTGTTTGAGGCTCTGCCTGTGAAATTGAGGGGCACCTATCTGCATAATGACCCAACTGGTGACATTTAAAAAAGTAATGTACTTAAATCTCTGTAAGGTTGTGATTTCTGTGGAGAAGCTGGTGGAGATTTGAATTTGAACTGAATCTTGAATATCTTGGTTGGGAATTATGTTGGTATTGCCTGTGTGGTGAATTATTCTGAAAACCATACTTGGGTTTGTGAATATGCTCTGAATGAGATAAAACTGTTGCAATCATTTATGAATGACTTGTTATCCTCATATTTCCTGTTCATTACAATCTCTCTAGCTTCTAAGGGCATGCCTGCCACAACACCAATAGTTGCTATCAGTTGTGAAATTGAGTCAATATCACTGGAACCGATAGGCCTCAACTTTTTGGAAATGGTTTCAGGGACCATAAAACCACACCCACATGCCACGCCCAAATTTATAAACCACACCCCTGGCCACACCCATTCCCATTGTGCAAAAGTTATTCACTGTTTATTGTGTACTACAGTAGCTCTTTTACAGTTAGTTAGTAGTTCTTTACTAAAAATGCTATCATGGCAGCATTGATCACAGTTAAACTTGATTGACATCAAAGAGATAAGGCCACACCCATTCCCATTGTGCAAAAGTTATTCACTGTTTATTGTGTACTACAGTAGCTCTTTTACAGTTAGTTAGTAGTTCTTTACTAAAAATGCTATCATGGCAGCATTGATCACAGTTAAACTTGATTGACATCAAAGAGATAAGAGTGGACTGCTTTAGAGTAGGGCGCTGATCTGTGTGAATTTTTCTCAGAATGGAAAATCCTCGTTCAGAGTCAGCATTGGATGAAGGAATAGACATCAATCCAGTCATTAGCTTGACTAGCAATGGAAATCTAATTTCTCCATCTAAAGTTTTCATCCTATGAACTTCGTGCCAGAATTTTCCAGGCATTGGAAGCTCTTCATTTGTAGCAGCCTTGTAAGTGCAAGGAATAGGCAGTTTTGCTGGAGAAAGCTTGAAGTCCATAAACTCAGATCTCAAGGAATTAATGGATGGTGAGTCATTTATATTTAATTGGGGAAAGCGTTTTGCAAGCCTCTCTATTGTACTGAAATTGTAGCTAGAAACTTGATCAGGGTTAATGATTTCCAAATCCTTTAGAATAGAATCTCCAAATGGAAATTTTTTCAACATTTTCTGTATAGAGGCCACATAAAAAAGGCGTACAGCTTCATAGAAAGGTTTAGGGTTTAATTCTTCTTCCATTTCAGCAAGATGTTTCCAAGTAGCATCACCCAAGCCCAAGTTTTCATCTGCTAGCTGATTGCATGTAGCTAAATTCAGCTTACTGAGATCATTTCCAACAGCAACAATGCACTCGGGTTTCAAAAGGTTACTGGCATATAACCGAACCAACCTTGACATTTCATTGTAGAGTTGGCAGGTAGTATTCTGTGTGGACTTCTGAAACAAACGGTTGAACTTATCCATTGATGGTAGAATAAAAGAAAGAAAGAAGAGTAAGGGTTTAGTGAGTGGGTTATCAAGCCGCTGTAAGATGCTAACTACTTTACTAGTTTCAGCCTCACTACATGAAAGAAAGAAAGACTTCAGGCCATCAAACTGATTTAAATAGCGATTAACACAACGTAAAAGGCTAAGCCATCTGGTAGTACAGTGTTTAAGTATTGTCTGGGGCTCTGATGTAAAGAGAGAATTCCAGATGTCACAAAATTCCTGCTTTCTCTTACTACTGTGGAAGAAGAAATAAAATACATCCACAAAGAGCTTGTCAATATCAACTGGAAGTGTTTGCATGCCAACTTTTACAGAAAGGTCTGCCAAATGACAGATACAACCAACATCAAGTATGTGAGGGCACTCATTCTTGATCAATTTCTGCACGCCAGATCGTGCTCCCTTCATGACATTGGTAGTGTCAGACATGAAGGCCAAGCAGTTACTAAAATCTAGACCATGCTTACTTAAGCTCTCCTTCAGTGCCTCAAATAAATTTTGCGCTGTGCCAATGTTAACAACAGGCATATCAACAAATCTAGTACACACATCTCCAACTGTCGAATCATAGCCACGAACACGATTTGTCAGTTTTATCATTAGACTCGTCCATCATAATGGAAAAAAACTTAGACAAATCATGAAGGGCTTTAGAAACATAATGTGGAGCTAATGCTTCATTGATAATTGCTGCTGTTTTACTGTGGCCACAAGCAAACTTCTTAGCTATGGCAGAATCTGGAAACATTCTATGGAAGAGCTTTGTGGCATGGTTGCTGGTCTCAAAAGCAAGATTGTGCTTGGCCACAAAGGTAGTCCACAAAGTTTCAGCTTTAATGACATTCTGGGGAGTTTGAGGTGAGAAAAAAGAAGTAACAGACCTTGAAGAACAAGCTTTTGCCATTTCTCCATGGCGTTTTCCCCGAACATGACTAGTCACATCATTTAGTCCACTGTGGGAAATACTGAAGTCAGATACACAATATGTACACTGTGCAAAGCCATCACCTGTGTTAAACAAAAAAGCAATCTATATACTCTAGCTACTCTGCTCGCTATGTACTTACCTTTAGAACTCTTTGCAATGCCTGGGAACTTTTGGACCCACGTTGAATCAAAGTGACAGTGCCTTCTGGGCCTTTCGGCCTTAGGAGACAGAGACTGGGAAGAACTAGTAGCCATGGCTAAACTAGAACTAGAATCGCAGATAGCTACAGCATAACATGATAATGACTCGGCAGCTGCACAGCATAATATGACTCAGCAGCTGCACAGCTAGGTAGGTTGACAGCTAGCTGTCAATCTCAATGATTGAGTAATTGCATCATCATGCTGATCATGCATGGATCAGCATGTTTGCATGTGTAACTAATGAACATGACGACAGATTTTATGTCAGATAGGCAGGCCCACATTTTTCCAGGACCAACAATACAAACTTATGAGGGTCCTTGGGGACCCGGGACCATGGCCCTAAATTCAGGTACCGTCCCGGCAATTCGGGGACCGTTGAGGCCTATGGGAACCAACACCTTTAAGAAATGGCAAATGTTCTAGAATCACATTAAATTTGTACTTCCATGAGCTGTACCACTGGAGAACAGTTTTGGAGCCATTTATTTTGTACTTGAGGGGGAATGAATTTAGTCAAATATCTACCAGTAGTGAGCAAAACAGTTTTCATTGTATGAAAAGTTGTGTCAGCTGTAACATTATTGTAATATGCTTCACTGTATGGACCATGAAGTAAGCTTGGCAAATAGAGAATCCAATCATAGTGAGAAACATTGTAAGCTGTTATATTGTATTCAAACTTGTGTAAAAATACAAAAATGTCATCACCAGGTTTCATATCACCAATAGATATTAGGATGTTTTTGTCAATTCTGCTTGTTTGAGTTAGTGGAACTACATGTGGTTGACGCTGAATTTGTTGTTGTAATGATAATGTCTGGGATAAATTGTGCAAAACGTAAGTTGAAATATCCATGTTCAAACGCTTTGCTTTCTCAGCTAAATCTTCAGCTGATTCATCAATTGGTTTAGCTTCAGGTGGGGTTTTGCGTAATGGTTGTAAGGAATCTTCAGTTTGAAATTCATCCATGACATTATTGACAACTGTGGAACTGGGCCCAAGTGATGAAAATAAAGTTTTGGGAGAAAGGGAACATTCAGAGGAATCAGAAACTAATTTGGCTGTTGCCCTTAGAAATGGTTTGCCTTTGCTTGTCATTGTGACAAAAATTGAGAAAGAAAAAAAAAAGGGGGGGGGTGGGAAATGGCGGAAACGCTCTACACCGAAAACTAGACAGGAATAGCCAGTAGTAACCAAGTTACAAGTGGGCTTGACTCAAAATATAAATTTAAAAAAGGAGTAAAATTAGCAAAAATAAGATGGAATGACACTGAACCAGAAAAAAAAGTGAGTAAATGATACTATAGCCAGTGAGAAGTGAAATCAATTCAAACTTTAAATAACAACTTGCCAACTATTGCTGAGGGAGAGTGAGATCCAGTAGCTTTGCTCATAGGCTCCAACCGTCCCGAAATGTCCGGGACCGTCCGGATTTGTTAACTTTGTCCGGGACCGTCCCGGATTTGTTAACTTTGTCCCCGGTCCCGGAAGAGACTACTATTTGTCCCGGAAAGTTACTTTAACCGGCAAAAGGTAAAGGGTGTCTCTACGCAAAATGGGAAATGATCATCAGTATCACAAATGCAGGAGTAGATTCACGGTTATTGTAGAGGTTGACATGAGTGATTGCGGTCCTCCTAAGCCTAAAAGAGCCAGAAGGCAATGCCATTTTGATTTTAGCTGGCCTCAACAATTCCCTGGTATAGGGAGAAGCTCTAAAGGTAAAAGCAGTAATAAAGTAGTGGTTATTTACTACTTTCTAGCTAGCACAACAAACTTTGTATAATAATGACTATAAAATAAATACATAACAAAAGCAACAGCAATTTACTGTTACAATGAACAGTCATTTAGTGTAGGGAATAATGTTGGATATATATTTTGATACATCAAATGTAAATCTCTTCCAAGGTTTGAGGTAGTTGTATACAACTATCGTAAAACTTAGATGAACTAGAATAAAGTTCCATGCAATATCTCTGTCCTCATTGAGTAAGCACTTGATAATGAAATAATTCACTGATTAATACATTAAATTCACTATCTTATCATTTTTCATTTAGTTAATTAGTGGCGGGCGTGGCTATGGTCCCTGAAGCTCCTTTGGAAAAGTTGGAGGGTATGTTTGCTGCTGCTCCAAACAATTCCCGCAGAGACTAGAGAAATCTTGACCAATTTCCAATCCGGAATGGAGAGATACAGTAGTTCAAAATCTTGAAATATTCAAACTCTTGAATGCAATCCACTTTCCAACACCAGGAATGGAGAGCTTCTTGAAGAAGGTAGACACATATCTCTCTCACAACTGCTTCCCTCCTCTGAATCTTTTTCACAACAGGATTCCTCTTCCAAGTTTCTCTTACATCTGCCCCCCTCTTCCAAATCTCTCTCAAACCTGCCCCCCTCTTGCAAATTTCTCTCAAACTTGCCCCCTCTTGTAAATCTCTCTTCAAATCTGCCCCTCCCCAAATCTCAAATAATGCCCACGTATGGCCACTGCGTATGACTCTTCCCCTCTTTTCCTAATCTTTATAGTTTGTCTCCATTGCCCCTTCAATTCCATCGTCTTCATTGCCCCCTTCAATTCTATCATTTTCACTGCCCCCTTCAATTCCATCGTCTTCACTTCTCCCTTCAATTCCATCGTCTTCACTGCCCCCTTCAATTCCATCGTCTTCACTGCCCCCTTCAATTCCATCATCTTCACTGCCCCCTTCAGTTCCATCATCTTCACTGGCCCCTTTATCTGATTTGTCCCTTGTAAATAAAGATATAGAAACCCCCTTCAATTCCATCGTCTTCACTGCCCCCTTCAATTCCATCGTCTTCACTGCCCCCTTCAATTCCATCATCTTCACTGCCCCCTTCAATTCCATCATCTTCACTGCCCCCTTCAGTTCCATCGTCTTCACTGGCCCCTTTATCTGATTTGTCCCTTGTAAATAAAGATATAGAAACCCCCTTCAATTCCATCGTCTTCACTGCCCCCTTCAATTCCATCGTCTTCACTGCCCCCTTCAATTCCATCATCTTCACTGCCCCCTTCAGTTCCATCGTCTTCACTGGCCCCTTTATCTTTTAACTGCTTTCCTCCAAGCACGGTCAATGTGCCAGGCACACCATAAGTATTTAGTTCTTTCTGAATCAAATACATCCTTCCAAGCATTGTAGTACTGTAGTGCCATGTCTGACATAAACCACTCTGTAGAAAGATCGCCACATGTTGATTTAATTGCTTCAAATATATATTTTATGACAGATTCATCTTCGTGATTTGATATACCCCAAGCTACAGGAATTCCTTCCTGATACTGGTCTAAGACAAGTACACTGATAAATGAAAACTGTAACTATTTACATTTTATGTTGCATCCACACATATGCCATTTTTTCCAAATTTAACAAACATTTCCTTTTGAAATTCTGTCTGCAAAACAGGAAGAAAATCATGAGTATCTACCAGAGATCATTTGATATCAGGAAAGGATGTGAACAGTATTAGGAAAATATTCAACACAGATGGAACACAAAGGCATTCTAATGACTTTGTGAGTGTTTCAACAATGGTTGATGAAATGCAAGCATCAGATTACAATGCTGTTCTACTCTTCAAACAACAAAGTAAAAACTCCTCTAAAAAGTATACTTCTTTAATTCCTCTTGCAGATTTGCTGCCTCGAATATCCTGAATAATTCTATTTGGGGAAATCCCTGCCTCAAGCTTTTCAGCAACAACAAGCTGGGTAGTGTTATTAATGTGTAAATGTCCTAATTGATTTTTATGATTGTTATGTGTTGAGCTATAAACCACAGTGGTACAATCACTACGGACATTTTTTATTGCTTTAATATATGCAGAGCAATTCATATTTAGTTTACTTGATCCCTGACTTTTCAGTGCTCTCTTCCCAGAACCCCAAGATTTATATTTACCGGTACGACTACAGTAATAATAATAATATTCATTGCCATCACGTATATTTGGGGCACTGTGCAATACATACCAAGAATCTGTCAAATTCTCTTCTTCTTCTTTCCATTCAAGGAAATGATGGAAACTACCAAATGCATGCCTTGTAATCACTACATCGATGTTGTGCACAGTTTGTAGATGATTGTTTAAAGCATCAATACTGGACAACCTGTAAATGAAAGAAATTCTCAAAACATTAACCATTGTATTATTTGTCAAATACCTTTTTTCACAAATATCACACTTATTTCTTCCTGTTTCTGCTGAGTGTATGTATTCATGTGTCTAGACAAGCTGACTGTGATGGGAGTACTGCTTATTGCAAATTTTACATCTCAGTATGGTTCTTTGGTATTATTTTGCTGTAAGTTATTAGTATCAAATAGAGAAGAAGAGAGGCAAATAGAATTAGACTGATTCTGCTGTTGTTCACTAGGTATATTAATTAAGCCAGACTTCTGTATGACGTCCACTGGATCTAAATATTTGATATTTTAGTAACAGGAATTGGAACGAATAAATTATGATATGTCAAAAAAAAAAGAAAGAATTAATGGTTATTCTACCTGATACTGAAGTATTTAGAATCTTTGAGTTTGATTCTTCTTCTGCTTCTTTTATTTTCTTTTGTGGCATAATTAGAAATTCTGCAGAAATGCTTGCTTTTTCTGAAGCACATCTTTTTCTGCTCTTACCACTAAAGTGTTCAGCACGGCTAGCCCCTGAAACATTATTTGACAGGATTGTACGATAATAATAATAAATGGCATATGCCATTCTCACGAAGTACCTGTTGGTGATAATTTGGATAAGGTTGGTGATATTTTAGAAGATGGTTCTTCCTTACTTGGATCACTTTTGATGCCTGTAGCAAGATGGTATTAAATTAGTAATACAATAACAAACAGAGTAATTGCATTAGATATTACCATTTGCTGAAACTTGTGAGAACAATTTTTCTGTTTTTGTTCCCAAAGACAATTTATTCCGTTTTAATTTCTGTGAATCTTTCTTTGTTGGTGAACTTTTCTGTATCAACAAGCTCCTTCTGCTATTCATTTTGCTAATACATCAATGTAGCTAATATTAATATGAAAAATAATTAAAAAATACTTTATATACAACATACATCAATTTTCCATGAAGAAGCTCCTCTGTAATAATATTTCTGATATGTAATTGGCATAGCATTCCATTACAAAATAAAACACCCATTATAATAATTAACTGTTATTTTACCAGTTAACTTAGTCGATAACTTTTATTGCCTACCTGATCAAAGTCCATTAATTCATTCTGAATCCTGTTTAGTGCAAACTAAAACCATTGTTGTTAAAGAAAATAATATTGACATAGCTAGTCCTATGCCTTACCTGAGTCAGAAAAACACCACAGTCAAAAGAATTTGTTTGCCTTGGAATATTCTATATAAGTTTGATTTTAATATTAAAGTCACTAATTTCATATAATTTATCATAGACTTACCTTTATAGCAGTGTAAGACCAATTTTGCCAGTTTGGATTGGCATATTCTTTCTCATTGAATCTTACATTAAAAAATATCCTAAAAATATTATATTGAGGCTAAATTGAAAAATTTTAAACCATTAATTTGACTACTTTAGAGAGTTCCAATAATTTGGATGATCATTATGAAAAGAATCGTAATATTCCACTGCCTTCTTTGATGTGTCCATAACCTATATTTGACAGTTTAGAAATAATTGTTATTGGAAATAATGGCAATGTACAGTTTTTACCAAAAGAGTCCAATGACTATTTTCATAGTTAATAAATGTGAGAATGTAGTCATATTCGATAATGCTGTCCTGAAGAGAAAAAAAAAATACACTCATTATCCAATTTATTGTCAACACATCAATATTGATAATTACCTTATTGTACCAACGCTTTACTCCTGAATATCCTTTATGTATTAGTTTCTTCATGAAGTGTGATACCAAAATAAACACTCTCTAGTGTATAGATGCTGTATGATTATTTAATTTATAAATGGCTATTTATGTTTTACCTTGGAAGACTGGGTTCTCACCAGATCCAAATAACATTGAATAATCTAACACAATAACAGCACTTTAAAGACTGTAGCATGTTAGCTGATGATAATATTAATACAAACCTCATCAGATAGCCACTGATTATTTATTATTCTCTGGCACTGACGTAATGTAAGGAAAGGGTAGCGATTAAGCTCTGTGTATAGAATAGTACGAATAATGCATCTAAGCTACTCAATGTAGCTAAGCAAATCATTACCACATCTTTTGTATACTAAGACTGATGGATCCTTAGAAAGTACTTCTCGTAAATCAACTTTTGTAGCCTAAAATGGTAACAACATGTAAGGAGAATTGAAGTTTTTGTAGAAAGCTTACCTGTTCATCATTCATAAGAAACCATGCATTTTGGTCAGAATCATTGATGTAACTAGTGTAATGTCCGTTACCGGAGAAAAGATGATAATATACCACACATCCAACTAATCTGTACACAATTCCCTTTTTGACTTGTAAAAACAAACTCTGCAGTGAAGTTTAAATAATGTTATATAGCAAGGAACTAAAATCCAATTTAAATACATTTAATACCTGAATTTCTGCTCTTTGTTGCCTAAACAATAATTCAGTTCATAAAATAGTTGAGTGTAAATGACAATTTTGACTTACGAGCTAGCAATCTTTGATATGTGTACTATAAGTACTGAAGGATTTGAAGCTATCTCCTTTTCTAATGTAATCCCAGATTTACTGCAACTGTAAATTATGAAGTAGGTAGTAATGAGTGTCAATAAAAAAAAAGTTTAGTGAAAGTGCAATTCAAATTAATGAATAGAGTACTAGCAGTAGCTGACTAGGGATGCTTCCAGAAGCATATACGAGCATAATAGCTTGAGGTCTTCAGTTGTCATGTTACCATCAAACATATTATAAACATATCCATAACAATCTGTTCAGTTCTATCACACTGAGGATGGCTAGATGAATGGCAGCCGAAACGTCTGTATCAATCTATTTATATGACTAGTGAATTGATATATATATATATATATATATATATATTAGCTATGTGTACACCTAGTCAAACAAATATAATCATAGACATATTTTACATACATATTTTGCTTAAACTAGTCAATAGACAGATCAGGCTGGAGACAGGGGAACCTCGTTCAACTGACTATCTCCTGCAGCGTCTCTCAATTGCGATTCAGCGAAGGAACTCCGTATCAGTATACGGAGGCATCACAACCTGACTTCATTTTATTTCTTTATTATTTTATTTTATTTTATTTTATTTTTATTTTATTTAAAAGTTTTATTATAATAAGTTACAATTATTAATTATCATCATCATCATTATAATAATATTTACTTATATATATATATTTATTGATTATTTATTTATTTATTATTTATTTATTTATTTACTTATTTATTTAATATTATAATTTTCATTTTATTATTTGTTGTGGAAATGTTTGTTAGATTATTATGTATGTTGATATTATTTAGAACATAAACATGAGTCAATAGCTAATTCTCATATAACTTTGTTGTCATTGTTAATTATTGATAGAAGCTTGTTTAATCAAACTTATTTAATATGTCTATATTGCTCGGCTACACCAATACTTGTTACATATTCCATCAGCAATGCCTTCCTTTTCCATAGCATCAACAAATAATTCGGGAACACTGAATCTAAAATTGATTATTTTAGTTAGAGTATCATAATTTTTGATGCAAAAAAGAGGCATCAAACTTAGAGCCGGATCCAGCTTGCAGTGTTAAACACACTTCTCTATCTTTCACTGATTGTACATGTTCACATTTGGCACACTTCACTACATAAGAAACTATTGACATGTTAATAAATAGTGAACTTTTAAAATCTTACATTGCCTTGACACTATCACCATAACATCAGTTTGAAATGTGCTCCTGAAACTTTATAGGCATGTTTAGAATTGAGCAATCTATGACGGTGTTATATTTCAAACTTACTCTGATGAATTACTCATGAAATAATCTATCAAGAGTAGCAAGAATTCATGCGCATCAAATGGCTCTCCTGGACAAATTGATGAGTGGATTGCTAATAAAAACCAGCATCTATAATTTTTTGTTGCAGTTTTTCTAGTGATAAAGTTGACATTACTTGGAAATGATATCTGTAATGTGCTAATATCTAAACTAGTGCCTTCTCTTCCATACTGGTACTTTCCCATAAAGTCATGGAAAGCACAAAAGACACAATCTTTCGAACCTATAATGAATTAAGTATATTTGAGAGTATATGGCCATATGCAGTTGAGTGTAGTAGGAACGAAAAATTAGTTACGTGAAATAAATAAATAAATAATAAATCATAACTAAAATAAATAAATGAATAAATAAATAAAAATAAATAAATAAATGAATAAATAAATAGCTTAATAAATAAATAAATAAAAATAAATAAACAAACAAATAAAAATAAATAAATAAATAAATAAACAAACAACTAAATAAAGAATAAACAAACAAAAAAATAAACAAATAAATAAATCACAACATTGAGGTGCAGTATTTTTTTAGCACAAATAAATGCTCCTGTAAAAATACTACTCTGTACTCTCATGGCTTACAATCACTGCTTTGATGGTTACTAAGCACAGATGTAAGTAACTTGTTTAGCTGCTTTTGGCTCAAGAGACACTGCAGAACACTTGCAGCGAAGAAGGTATTACCACAATTGGCTATTTCAGGAGGAAATAACATAACCACTAAAATAATGATAAGAAGCCAGCCACACACGGTAACCACGAGCACTGGACTGCGACCTTTTCATTTTGACGATCTTTACCTTTGCCTTGCCCGTGTTTTTTTCAGGGGGGGAGAAACAGGGGGGGAAGGGGGGCTTTAGCCCCCCCACTTTCTGAATTGGGGGGCAGAGCCCCCCCACTTTTCACTATAACTAAACAGTCTAGCATACAATTGCTACACATTAGCATAACAATAATATTATAAAGCAGCTAGTCTAGTAGCTAAGCCACAAGCATGAATGTCACTGTGTCATAATTACTCAAGCCTGTCATAATGCAGCTGCTAGTCACATGGCCATTATCTATTATTTTTTCCATCTAGCTTAGCTAGCAGAGCCATGTCTAAGAGAACTAGACAAATGACTTTGGTGTCAGCTTGGAAGAAGCAAGCAAGAATACAGTCAGATGAAACATCCGGAGATTCTGGTGGTGGTAACCCAACACCTACTGAGAGTGCAAGTGCTGAAGTTGCCTCCTGCCCTGAGCAATCAAGTCATTCTCTTGATGAGGTAACAAATAATCCAGAGCAATCACATGTGGAGTGTGTAGCTCAATGTTGTATCAATAATGAAGAAGCATTTCAGCCTGTAGATAAGCAAACTTTATCAGGGCTATCCTTTAACCAGAGAAATTTTCAATCAAAGTGGTACAAAGATTACCCTTGGCTCAGTGTTTGTGCTACTGTCAAGAAAGTATTTTGCTTATACTGCCGTCATGGCAGTAGTCATGGCTTGCTGGCTTTCAGCAAGTGCGCTGAAGATACTTTCACCAAATCAGGTTTCAATAATTGGAAAAAAGCCTTGGAAAAGTTTAGAGTGCATGAAAATTCTCATGCTCACAAGGAAGCAAAGTTGAAATGGATCGCCCGGTGTATGCCTACTATTACCACTCAGCTCAGCTCCCAAATGGCAGAAGCTCAAAAAACCCGAAGAGAGGGGCTTGTGGTACAACTAAAAGCCATAAAATATCTCACCCGTCAAGGGTTTGCATTAAGAGGTAACGATGAAGAAGAAGGAAATCTTTCCCAGCTTCTCTTAGCATGGAGTGAGAACAATGATTGTCTCAAGGAGTGGATAAAAGAAAACCGATATACCTCACACCAGGCAGTTAATGAACAGATATGTCTTTTGGGACAGGCAGTTCTTCGAAAACTCCTGAAAAGCATCAAAGATAATCAGCCTTCATGGTATGCAGTTATTGCTGATGAAGCAACGGATGTGACAAACAGTGAACAACTGAATTTATCCATTCGTTGGGTTGGTGCTGACTACATAGTTAGAGAAGATACAGTTGGATTATTTCGTGTGCCTGATACCAAAGCAGAAACTCTCTTCAGAGTGATGAAAGATTTATTGATTCGGTGTAACCTTCCCATTTCACTATGCCGTGGGCGAGCTTACGATGGAGCTTCTAATATGCTGGGAAGAAAAACTGGAGTAGCTACCCGATTCAAGGATGAAAATCCAGCTGCTATAGCTGTGCACTGTTGTGCACATTCACTGAACCTTTGCTTACAAGATGCTGGAAGAAAACTAACATGTATTCGTGATGCTCTGGAAACAGCTAAAGAAATAGGCAAACTCATTAGGTATTCACCCAAACGCTCGCATCTATTTTCGACAAAGTTGCAAGAATCTGGCGATGGTGTTACTTTGAAACCACTTTGTCCAACTAGATGGACAGCAAGAACTGCTGCTATTGAAGCTATTCTTACTGATTATACTTTGTTATTGGAGGCTTTGGATGAAATACAGGAAACTACACATGATGAATATGGACAAATAGCAGGTGGTTTGTTGCTGTCATTGGAAAAGTTTAGCACGTTATTCGGACTTCGGCTAAGTCATCTTTTGTTTGCTGCAGCAGAGCAAGTCTCACTCACACTGCAAAAGAAAGATATAGCATTGAATGAAGCTCTAAGTGCTGTTGAAGTAGCCAAAAAGTTTTTCAAGAGAACAAGGTCTGATGAGAGTTTTAACGGATTTTATGACAAGACAGTCACGATAGCCCAAGAGCATAGCATTGGTCAGCCAGAGCTGCCTCGTTACAGAAGGCGTCCTGCAAGATACGAGGATGGTAGTGACCCACATGTCTTTTCATCAGCTAAGACATATTTCCGTCAAATGTATTTTGAAGCCTGTGACTTACTTCATGGTGAGCTAGACAAACGATTTCAGGACAAGCATATGTCTTCTGTTATTGCTATTGAAAAAGCGCTCATATGTGCAGCTAATGGTCAGGACTTTGAAGATCCTATGGAGGTACTAAGAACATCCTGCTACAAGGATGATATTGATATGCCTAGCTTAACCAGACACTTCAATTGCTACAGGATGTAATCAAGCAAAGTAGTCCAAAAATCAAGAGGGTCACTTCCATCCAAACCATTTGTGATGCGATGAATAAACAATCTGACATTTTCAAGAAGATGCTGCCAACTGTGCATCAGCTTCTTCGGCTATATCTTGTAATTCCAGTTACATCAGCAACTTCAGAGAGGACATTCTCAGCTCTAAAGCGTGTTTTGACCTATGTTCGGTCTACTATGACAGAAATTAGGTTAAATAACTGCCTTCTTTTACACATTCACAAAGATCTCACCGACTCTTTAGAAATTGTTTCTGTAGCTAGAGAATTTGTGAACAATGATGAACGTAACAAGTATTTTGGGTATTTTTAATAGCAATTATGTAATGAATACTTTCATGTCAATCTAGCATTTCAAAAAATGTCAATTATACTTCGTGTGGAAGGGGGCGCATCTCCCTCACACACCTTCCCCCTCGTGTGGCCTTATGGCCATGCAGTCTGCATCTTTAAATTTGGCTGGCCACCCCTGGTCAGCCCCCCCACTTTTTACTTGCTGTCTCCATCCCTGTTTTTGCGTTAGTCGGTTGTGTGTGCTGCGAACTAGGCCGGCTATAATGGATCACTGCAGCAAGACAAGGGTAGCTTACAATATTTTCAAGAGAATATATTAGTTAGCTATTGGTGCTCATACATAGGTGGGAGGGGTGGGGCTAGCTAGAAGTATATGTTAATTTCTATGTTGGGTGGGGGCAGGGGGGTGGGGTGGAAGGGGGGGCACTGCACTTATTGCTGTCATGTGTGCAGTTTAGTACCATTGACTTTATTGTGATGCAATTTTATAATTAGGATATACATATAATAAAATATTACAATGCATAACTTTCTTCTGGTATTTGTCTCGAAAATTCAATGTGGTGGAAATTCTAAAAAAAGTCATAAAGTATATTATTATGCTGAAATCAGCAAATTAATTATTTACATGAAGTGTTGTTCTTGCTTTTCTTGTAGCCACTGTCACAAGTACCACAATACCATTCATGTGGTGGCGCTGTAATGAGTCCTGCACAATCCCTACCAACAACAAAAAAAATATTTGTTATTTTATTTGCTATATTTTAGTGAGTTCAGGTCTAATGAGCACATGCAGCTGTTAGAAACCTAAAGTGACAGAAATATGAACAGAAAACTGAAGTTATATGCACACTTTGCAATTCAACACGTGTGGTGACACCATAGTGACTATGTAGATAGGTTTTCTATTCAGTCTGTTCCAAGGCTGGTTGCTACTGGGATGGCAAGTATTCTCAATATCTAGTAGGTGGGAGGGCAGGTGGGAGTGTCTCCTCTAAACTTTCCAGCTTCCCCCCTAATTTTTGCATGTTACGGGAACATTTTGTTTTTGTTTTTACCTTCCTGGAGCACATCATGCGTATATGACACTTCCATTATAGTTTAGCCATTTTCCTAAATCATGTCAACAAAACTATGATTTCATAATTACTAAATCGAGCAACACAGCACTTATCAGAATTTGATTTGTTAACTATTGCCCTTTTCACAAATGCCACACCTATACATGAAGTGAAGAGCAATATCTGTTACAACCTCTATTTTACTATATTCAGAGTAATGCATCATTCTCTCACAGGTGATTGCATACAAGTAACTTACCAACGACTCCACTTGTCACAAGCATCACACTGGATCATATTTTTCTCTGTAGTTGTAGTGGTACAGAGGGCACACTTCCATTTCTGCTTCAATGCTTCAACTAAAATGTAACATTTGTGTAGCAATAATTGTTATGACAAATTTCAACGACTTACTTTTATTTTCTACAGCAACCTATAATCTGCTCATCAATTTCTTCTTGAATACCAGTACTGATTTCCACATGATTTACAAGTGCATCCTGAACTGCAGACTTTTCACACAAATATAAGAGATTGCCTACCATTGCAATGAATAAGAGAATTATAATTAATCACATGAAATAATTTATTTTAATATTTTTAGCAAAAATATTAGTTCAGTTAGGAAATAGTCCATGTCTTCCTCATACATAGAATTACTTACAATAAATGGTCTGTGTCATTGGCTGACATTCCTCATCAGTAGAAATATTTAATAGTGCCGTACAAATGCTCTTCTTTTCCAATAATGTTGGCCTCGCCATCCTAATATTCCCACTCTTTCTTTTTCGTTTTGTTGAAAAAAATGCCTTTTGTGGTGTAATTTTTTTATTGGGTGGCTGATGTTTTACAGCAGGCAAGGTTGCTACTGAAGAGCTTTGGTTTGCTTTTATGATATATATTGCTGATGTTAAATAACTTTGGACTTGATGAAGTGTGTCTTTATCTGTCACATGGAGGATATAGCCGGATAGCATCATGAGTGATTTCTGTACTTCATCTCTACACTTGCTAACACTAACAGTGCCACACTGCTTGAGTCTCTGTAATAAGTGCTGATCTTGGATACGGTCATTACTACTGCATGATGCTGACTGTGTTTGTGTAGTGTTATTATTTAACGACTGCACTACAAGATGAATGTGCTTGCAAATAGTAGCTCGAATGACTGCATCAGGGAAGCTACATGAGTACATGTGAAAACAGATGTTACAGTCTTTGCAAGTAATGGAGCATTTGTAAGGGCAAATTGTATTGAGCTGCAAAATTTTATATATGCTTTTTCCATCAGTAGAATTTACCTCCCATGCTGAGTGCTCTTCCACCTGGTGTACAATATTGAGAAGGCATATAGTTTTATCCAAAACAGAAGACACTCGGATGATGCAACTAGTGTACATCTATGGGTAGAAGAAATGATGGCACACATTCTAAACCCAGTTTTATTCTACGAGGGGCAAGGACAAACCCCCAGCAAAGAATGTGAACAACTTTCCGCTAATGACTTTGCTGTAGGAATACAAACACCATTGCAAGCAGACATGTTGATGCAGTTTAGCTTTGAGAGTGTGGTATGCGTGGACAGTACACATGGTACAAATGGGTACGACTTCAACCTAGTAACACTTGTTGTTGTTGATGAGCATGGTGAAGGATTCCCTGTGGCATGGTGCATTTCGAATAGAGAGGATAAAACTTTAATACAAATTTTTTGTGATTCCATTAAAACAAATATTGGAACTCTCTCACCAAAATATTTCATGTCCGATTTAGCAGAACAGTTTTATTCAGCATGGACAGTTGCATTCTACAACACCAAACCCCACAAAAATTATTATGCTCATGGCATGTAGATCATGCGTGGAGAGAAAATCTGAAAAAATTGACTGACACTCAGCTTAGAGTTACTGTTTATCATAATCTCCGAGTACTCTTAGAGGAGACTGATGAGCATATGCTTGAAGTACTATTGGAGAAGACTGTGCAGAATTTAAAGGACTCTGATACTACCTGTGAGTTTGCTGAATACTTCGAGAAATATTACGTAAATGGGCAGTATGTTATCGAAAAGAATCTTTAATAAACACGAACATGTAGAGGCCTTTCATCGTGTTCTAAAATACATATACTTGAAAGGTAAAGTCAACAAGCGGTTGGACAAATATATTGGCATTTTATTGAAATTAGCCCGAGACAAAGGATTGGAACGATTAGTAAAACTTGAAAAGGGAAAAAATAGTGAGAGGATAAACCAAATCAGAGTTCGACATCTGAGTAGTAAAGAAATTTCTTTTGATTTAGGCAGTTATCACTCTTGATTTGAACAATTATTGCAGCTGTACAATAACCACTTATTTTTGAAGTTCCTTGAGTCTTCAAATGCCTTATTCCAGTACTCCTGGACTTAAAGTGACCACTTCTGTTGCAATAATAATATAAATTGCTCCTTTTTTCCCCGCAATCTTTAATGAAACATGAATTAGTGGCTTTCTCATACTCCTCTTGTCGAACTCTGCAAAACAAACACATAAACATGAACTTTTTTTCAAACGTTAATCAGTCATCAGTGAGTGAAACAAGCTGCTTGTTTGTATTGTTTGTCTACTCAAAGTGATGTCGCTAAATTGAAACATCACGCTCACAATATTGGGTACATGTTAACATGTTTTTACTTAATGAGTAGCTAAGTTTTGAAAAAAATTCTTCCAATTTTATTTTTAGTTGATAACCTTAGTATCAGTATTTTGAGAAATATCAATTGGCTTCACATTATATTGGCCGTTGCATTAAGTTTGTGTATCTAAAAACTCTGATTATCCAAAAGGACAAACAGCCGAACAAATTGAACTCTATGGCCTAGAGTATACAATTAAGAAAGCAAGGAAAAAATTGTTTCAATTATTTGTAAATTTTGATTATCTAAAAATGTCTCAAGCTTTACAAATATCAAGGTCCTACTATATTTATAATAAAAAGTGCACTACACTTCACCAGAGATTTAAAATCATTGTTAATTATCCACTGGATTGTAATGATTACTGTGACATAGTGAGTGAGGCATAGTTGCCAAGTTTATGAAACTAATTTTAGGTACAGGTAAAACCACACCCATCTTAGTGAGCCACACCCAAAATCACACCCATTTTAGTAAGGCACACTTAAACCATGCCCATTATCAATAGACCACATTCCTTTCCGTTCCAATTTCAAATAATATTTATTATTGGTAGTGAGGACTTTGTGTGTAGCTTTTTTTACAGTTAGTAAGCAGTTGATCATTAAACAGTTAAACTGGAAAAGCGTTAAGAGTGCCCTGCCACCGGAAACCGAGGCGCGTAACCGCAAATTGACTGTTTTTGCTATGTCTTTATATTTCTTTTTCTGTGTACTGTGGGCTTACTTTGTTGTTACAGATGGAATGAGCACCAACAGATGACTCCAGCAGGCCAACTATGAAGAATGAAGACCCGTCTGGGACGGCGATACAGCTCTGCACACCGCTACTATTTGGTGTTATTTCGAAGTGGCCGAAGGAACTAGCATGCTCTTTTTTTTTTCCAGAGGTAGCTAGCGGGCTTCTTCGCAACATTAGAGCCATATTTCTAATAAATATCTATATTCTTTTTTGTAAATAGTAAAATTTTCGTGCCGTTTTACTCCTGCGTTATTCTAAAAAAATTTCCCCGTAACTTTATTCTAAGGGGGGTATGCTGCTTGTGCGCAAAATTTGGATTCAATTCAATGATCAATTCCACGAAATATCGATTTATATTTTCAAGTTGACTACCGATTCGCTATTTTACCCCGCCCCCATAATGTTGAGCTCCGCGGACGCGCAATTTATTGGCAAGAGAGCATAATCAATTGACTAGTGGTAGCTCTAAAAAGAGCCCATTTGAAAACAAAAATAAGAACTACAATTTAATAATGAGACGTGAGATTGCCGTTGTAACTTTGGAAAAGGTTAGTCTGGGAGCAGAAGTGGCCGCGTCTTTCCAATGTTGCTTGGAGTTGGTTGCTCATTAGTGAGAGCGGGGTACTTCTGCACAAATTTCAGACTTGTAGGTGATATGGCTGAAGAATATAGCGGTAGCAATCCCGACAGAAAGAACTGAAGTGATGATGACGGAGTCTATACCAGCCAAGTCTGAATACAATGTTGGTGGAACAGTAGGAGCTGGTACCAGTCAGGATGGAGTTGGTCACCGTTGAGACAGAGTTTTAAGCTGCTCTAATGGCTTCACAAGTAGAGCCTATAGAAGGATGTTATTTGAGGTGACTGTTTCAGACTAGTATACTATACAGTTATACAGTTATAGCTCGGGACCCGTTTGTCCTCTTGCTTCGCGGTAACCTGTAGATTTTTTTGGCGCCAAAGTTAATTGATCCGCGTAGAAATTCAGAGCTGGGCACGCGACGCGTGAATAGATTGCAGAGCTGGCAGCTCCGGTACAACAGTAGGCTAAGTAGTAATTCCAGTGCAACAAAAGGCTAAGTAGTAATTCCGGTGCGGTACGTTGCAGATCTGATAATTCCGGTACTGCACCGGATGTTCCGGTACACTTGGCAACTATGGTGAGGTAGCCCAGGTAGCTCAACAATAGACATATATCATTATCTTGAGCCATATGAACATTGCATGGTTCAGGATGCATTGCACTTTTGCACAATAAATGGATGCATTTGACAAACACTATTCAATGATCTTACCAATTAAAGTTTACTATACTTGCAGTCATCAACATTATTTATACATACGTACCTTCAAAAGATTTGAATCTCATTTTTTCAGTGTCCGTTGAAATAGAGTGAGTGGCTTCTAAATGGTGTCTCAGTTTGTCTAAATATCTTCATGTGAAGGTGCACTCCTCTTCCTGACATTTGATATTCGTATGATTGCTGGTTTCGTCATGTACTTTATTCATATGTCGGTTTAAACTAGTTCTGTGGCTATAGCAAGCCCCACAAATCTTACAGCTAATGGATGATAATGACAATGAAGACTGTCTAGATGAGGTTGACAGTATAGATGAAGCAGATAAAATTGATGGTAACGAAGAAGCAGATGAAATTGATGGTAACGAAGAAGCAGATGAAACTGATGGTAACGAAGAAGCAGATGAAATTGATAGTAACGAAGAAGCAGTTGAAATTGATAGTAACGAAGAAGCAGATGAAATTGATGGTAACGAAGAAGAAGATGAAATTGATGGTAACGAAGAAACAGTTGAAATTGATAGTAACGAAGAAACAGATGAAATTGATGGTAACGAAGAAGCAGATGAAATTGATGGTAACGAAGAAGCAGATGAAATTGGTGGTAATGAAGGAGATGAAATTGATGGTAACGAAGAAGCAGATGAAATTGATGGTAACGAAGAAGCAGATGAAATTGGTGGTAATGAAGGAGATGAAATTGATGTGAACGAAGTAGCAGATGAAATTGATAGTAACGAAGAAGCAGATGAAATTGGTGGTAATGAAGGAGATGAAATTGATGGTAACGAAGAAGCAGTTGAAATTGATAGTAACGAAGAAGCAGATGAAATTGATGGTAACGAAGAAGAAGATGAAATTGATGGTAACGAAGAAACAGTTGAAATTGATAGTAACGAAGAAACAGATGAAATTGATGGTAACGAAGAAGCAGATGAAATTGATGGTAACGAAGAAGCAGATGAAATTGGTGGTAATGAAGGAGATGAAATTGATGGTAACGAAGAAGCAGATGAAATTGATAGTAACGAAGAAGCAGATGAAATTGGTGGTAATGAAGGAGATGAAATTGATAGTAACGAAGAAGCAGTTGAAATTGATAGTAACGAAGAAGCAGATGAAATTGATGGTAACGAAGAAGAAGATGAAATTGATGGTAACGAAGAAACAGTTGAAATTGATAGTAACGAAGAAGCAGATGAAATTGATGGTAACGAAGAAGCAGATGAAATTGATGGTAACGAAGAAGCAGATGAAATTGGTGGTAATGAAGGAGATGAAATTGATGGTAACGAAGAAGCAGATGAAATTGATGGTAACGAAGAAGCAGATGAAATTGGTGGTAACGAAGGAGATGAAATTGATGGTAACGAAGAAGCAGATGAAATTGATAGTAACGAAGAAGCAGATGAAATTGGTGGTAATGAAGGAGATGAAATTGATAGTAACGAAGAAGGAGATGACAAATATTTGATCACTTTCTCCAGTTTTAATAATCTTCATAATTTTCAGCTTTGCCGTCAATTGTCTGTGTGTATTCCAGGAAGTCCCCATCCACTTCTATGGTATATTGTCAAATTATGCATTTGTAACAGCATCAAGGGTTTTTTATGAAGTAGTGGGGGTGACGTCTATATTGAGTGTACCAGTCATGTTACTACAACCTCAAATGGCTATAACAACTGTTCAACCAGAAGGAGGGGCTCCCGGCAGTGAAAGCTACAATTTAAAATAAATTTCATAATTTTGATTGGGCATCTCAGGTGACTATTGTATTGTCCCGTGAGACGAATGACAGCATTACTGGACAGTTGTTTTTAACTAGTAATTACATCAGTTCGATTTTGGAGATGAGAAATAGTTTTACCATGTTCAATCAGTCAATCTTCCATTCTCTGTCACCCAGTCCATACATAGCCTCCAACCAGGCTTCCTAATGAGTTGGTAATTTTTTTTGGCTGGTTTGCTTACTTCTGTAACACTTTTACTGAGCCTGTGTTATTTCTCACCAGTAAGCATTTCCAATTAAAAATGTTAAGCAATTGAAAGTGAAAATTTAGTCGTCTACTAAATTAATATCTGTGCAAGAGCTCCTTGATAAGCATTTTGAGGCTGAGCAGGAATGTAGTTTATGTACCAGGTATGTAAAATTGAATAATACACTCTAATGATTTATACAAAAACAAATGTTACAACTTTAGATGTAACAAGAATACCACGAAGAAGAGAGATACAGTTTTGAACCACCCACCAAACTTATTATGTTTATGCATAGCAAAGGATAACATTACGTAAGATTTTACCCTTGTTATAATAACTGTTAACATTTATGTTATATGTAGATCTACCAGCACACTTCAACTGCAGGTATCTAATAAAATGACTTTTGATGCTCAATATATTATATATATATATATATATATATATATATATTAATAGTACGGCGCATAAGCTACTCATTCAAAAATGTATGGGAAAAATTGCTGTTCAATTGAAATCGCATGGGGAAAGTGAAATAGCACGTAACTAATTGAAATACCTCGGTAACTAAGTGGAAACTAAGTGAAATACCTCGGTAGCTAAGTGAAATAATACAGGTAAGTGCGCACGCGTAGAGCATTAATGTTGGAAACGTACAGTTCGGGGACAATGTCATTCTTTACCACAGAACCTCTACCCATATTAGACGGAATGATTTACAACAGATTAGGAGGAGTTATACATTGAAAAGAAAGTTCCAGTGGAAGCTAATCCTGAAATAAGGACATAGTGAGTGAACGATACAGTGTAGCTACAATTGCAAAAGACTTTTTTAATAGCTGGCCTACTATTAGCGAGTGATAGCATGGGTAACCTGTGCTATTAGGGGTCAATAGCACTCGTAAAGCAATTGAAACAACACTCGGCTTCGCCTCATGCTATTTCAATTGCGTTACTCGTGCTATTAATCCTGAATAGCACGGTTACCCGTGCTATTACTCATACATATAATATAATGTTATCATCACAGAGCATTGCCATATCTTGCCCAGTAAACAAGCACAGGAGGACTTATACTTTGTGTGGGATGGTAGTCCACAAGATGCTGCACAGATACAGTGGACATTATACTTCCTTTGTGAAGTCAAAATTAAGTGACACTCAGTGGATGCATATGGATGATGCAGAAGTAAGCAAATTGTATCTGTATTACATGCACAAACTAACAAACAAACATTAGCACAGTAATTTTGAAGAATAGGGATGCACTCGATGCAGTGTACTGTAGCAGATTGAGTTACATTCAGTACAAGTCACTGTAAACAATTACATGTGTGTGAATTTATACACAATCCTGAGAGATCATTATTACATACCTGATTCAGTACGTTCCATGCACAATGCTGACAAAAAATTCTCTTTGTAACTGTAAAAAATAATAATTACATGCTTAATTATGTTTGTACCATGGTATGCTCAAACTGTCTAATCAGATTGTACTCAATTCGTGGTGAATATATATTTCGTACCTACCTCCTAAGAAGTGAATAAAAAACTGTTCAATCAAACTTGTGCGTTCTTTTTAGCCTAAAGCCATGATACCAATCGGTCATACCACTCCGCATTCGGTTGATATGGGATTTACACTATCCTTGGGCCTTCGGCTCTTGGTTGTGTAAATCCCTTACTGACCTCCTCGTCGTGGTGTAACCTATATGTAATGATTAAACATTTCTATTACATAAATTAATCAACAGATATGCTTGAAGAGAAGCTAAGTATTGCAAAATACTTTAATTTTAATTTAACACATTGATCCATTAGTTCTTTTTTCAAGCATTGCTATGGACTACTCTGTCTGTTGATTGTAATTCTTTCAATTATTGCAAGAACACCGTGTATTTTGCAGAATATAATTACCTCCTCTTTAAAGAGCTAATATAAAGTAATATGTGTTAATTTGAAAATATGTAGATATAATTACATTAAAGACAACTTAAGATATTATATTTTTATACTAGGTAATCAATATAGGCTTTCAGATAATTAGCCTGAATAAATGAAATTTGTTTAGCTATAACTTATCACTATAGGGTTGCTGTACTTTTTTGGTAGCCTTTGAATTAAATTCTTCATAAGTCCCATGTAAAATTCATTTGCATCCTCTTGATTCCCATAACACATTGATGGCCAAATTTTTGCTATAATATAAACAAAATGCATGGTGATATTCACATAATTAATCATCCTATTCTTGTCTACCTCCCAGATTTTTCAAAAGAGGTGCCAAATCAAGAGTCTTGCAGCGATTACTGTACATGTAACAGTTCCGTATGGCTTGAACTTCACGTACAAGACATCCAAGTCCTACATAAAAAAAATGCTTTATTATTTTTATTGATTCACCAGCTTTACTTCAGTTTCCCTTTTTCTAGATGCAACATTATGTATGTGTATAAAACGAGCAATTTATAATTAACTTTAATCAATTTTCCAAATATCAATTATTCATATACGAGCTACAACTTTTGTGCTTTATTTTGTTTACTATTCTAGCTATTGTTCATATTGGATTGTATAAGTTCTACAAAAGACTTCTAATATAAGTTGTGTATTGATGTGTAAGGAAATGTTCCAAGATGGATGGAGTGTGTAAAAAATAATAATAATAAAGGATTGGATGGCATACAGTGCAGTAAAAGTAAGTTTATCATATCATTTCTGCTTAGTGCAATTATTATAAAGCTATATAAAATAGCTCTGTAACAATTACCTTGCATGCATTCTGTGCAGGATGTATGTGCAGCTTAGTACAGCTCAAATCAAACATTGAAATATGCAATTTGCATAGCAGCAGTTACGCTTATTTGCAAACCCAGGAAGCAAAGGTGACAGCTCTTCATAAATTCCTTCGCTGGATGGAGACCAATTCATGGTGAATTAGCTAGCAGGCGCAAGCGTAGTAAGCACAAAGAAACACAAGCCACACGTGCATCAGTACCGGAGTTGACCATTGCGCATGTACAGTAATTCAGAGTATTTAAACGCGCGTGCGAAAGGTCAAAGGTTATATGCTACGTTCCTGTCCCTAGGCACACCTGTCCCTAGTCATACGTATTACAGAAGAAACACTCACTACTAAGAAAGAAGCTGATGATATAGTGCAGGAAGATCAAAGCCTTGTTTGATGTTGAAATACTCATTGCCAAAGTCAAGCAGTATCAGCAAGGGCTACTTCTTCAGCAAGCATTGTCAGACCTTATCAAGTCTGAATCTCTTCTTGTATCACGAGTTCTCTCCCTGATCAACAAAATGGAATTAGACATTTGAACATTTCAAAGCGACACACTTGATTATGTTGATGATGATAATATTGCCACTCTACGTCAAGAGTTACAAAAGTCAATTCAGGGCTTTGGTACGAGCTCAGAAAGAGGAATTCCCCATATCTGCCCCTACTCATGCAACTACTTCATGTAAGGAAGACCCAAAGCCTAGCTCATCGAGACTTAAGGTATCACTACCTAAATTTGATGGCTCCCCTCTTGATTGGAGATTCTTCCATGAGCTCTTCATGTCCATCATAAGCAAGGACACCACACATACTGAGAGAAAAAAGCTGCTTGCTCACCGACTCAAAGTCGATGCCTGATACTCGTGAACTTGTCAAGTCTGCTACTCTGGGATCAGATGGCTACAACCAGACAGTCAAGGCTCTTAGAACAAATATAGAAGAGAGAGAGTCGTTTTCAAGTAGCACTTGCAAGCATTAATCTATCTTTCATTTTGGAGACTGGTCCACCCACAGTCGAGGAATGAATGATTGCAATTCCTATAAGGCTACAAACATTCTGGCCACTCTGCTAGAGGGGCAATTCGACAAGGAACTTGCTCATCAATGGGCTCTTGCCTCTGCAGACACAGATGAACACTCAACCATGGAACACTTACTGGAGTTTGTTCGCACTCGAAAGAATACAGCTCTTCCTCCAGAAAACAAAGAAACCCTCACAACCTTCAGCTCCGACAAAGAGATCTAAATCACCTGTGAATCAAAGACAGTGTTGGCCAGTCTATAAGGTCAATCCCAGTAACAACTTGATGCATTTGTTCCAAAACGAAACAGGTCACAACATTTCTCACTGTCCCACTTTGTTTAATTGGGACCAAACACGGCGATTTAAAGTTGTCAAGGATGGCAAAAGGTGTTCTATTTGCCTAGGCCATAATCATACTGCTCAAGAATGTCCTTCGACCTTTTATTGCCTTCATTGTGGAGCGAGGCACCATACCCTCCTCCACAAAGAGACACTGGGACTGCACCTCATTCTATAGGATCTTACACACTCCTTGCTGCACGGTATTTTAGAGTTCACCAACCAATTTGGGCATATAAAATGTTATGTGAGGCATAACGAAAGACAGATACAGATATGCTGGCTGAAATTCAGATTGATGGCCTTACTAAGAGAAGAGCTAGATAAGCCTTTCTGCACACACTGTCAACTTGTGGAGTCCAACCTTTAAACCACAACCGTAATGGTCTAGTGATTTTAACCTAAACATTCAATATTTATATGGACCTATATATTCATTATGTAAAGAATTAATTCCCATCAATTAAAATTTTAATTGGTTCATATTTTAAATTCGGTGACTATTGTCGCTAAAGATCTGAAGCCACAACTAGATTATACTTGTAGGAATACATATAATCATTTGAAAGACCCGTATGACCTATTGCTACTTAATGTATCAGAAGAAATTCTATTATTTATATTGTGTTACATTTCAGCATAGGATATTTACATGTGTAAGGCTTGTTCTGTTGTTAATAAATGGCTCCCCCTGACCTAAATCTCTACGCTTAAACCTTCATGCTTACCTTTCTCTCTCTTCTTGTGACCTCTCAGTACACAGCTGCTATTTATTCCATGTGACAGGATCATATGAGCATTAATATGTGGAATTTAGCATCTTCCCACCACCTTCAGGTACATCTTCTAAAAAATCACTGAATATTACTTTTGTTTAACTGAACATTAAATTTGCAGTACCAAAAATGCAACTTAAAAATGCACAATTTTTTTAATCTCAATAGCAATAATTGTGATAGTACATACCACACCCCCAGGAATGAATGTGCAATGTCCCTATAGTCAAAAATATTGTCAAGGACATATTCTAACTGTGTGCTAAATTTCATGCTTTAATCATCAAAGGTCCAATTCTAGTAAAATTCTGCACTTATCAGCTGGACTAGTAGTGGTCCATCCAAATCAATGTGTACGTGGAGAAAATGAGCATCAAGTGCAGCAAATGTCCTGAGGGGTGTAGCAACCTGACAATGAACTTTAGATCATTGGCACAGAAGGCAAGAACAGGCCCACTGACGAATATCTCGGTTAACACTCGGCCACACAAAGCACCTGGTCACAAGTGGTTGCGTTGCACGAATACCAGGTGAGAAATAATATGTAGAGCATAAAAATAGCTCGTCGGAAACGCTGTGGAACATAGGGGTGTTCTACACCCATAGAAACATCACAGATGAGTGAGATGCCTTCGGACATAAAGGGAACACTTTAAAGTTGAAGAGAAGAGTCTGAGTGCAATTCGGAAAGTTCAGGGTCTTCTGTTTTGTGCTAAAGCCAGCTCATGAAAATTCACCATGGAAGTGTGTCCAGTGTGAAGAGCGTTAGCTTCAAGCTGGGAGAAAACATCGGTAGCAGCATTCATGGAACCCTGCACATGACAAAGGTCAGTGAAGAATTGGCTTATGAAGTCCAGGTGTATTACTTTCCTAGGTGAATGATGATCCGGACGTGAGTGTGTCATTGTCTCATTATCAGTCAGCACATGAAGTTCACGACCTTCGAGGAAATACCTAAAATACCGGATGAACATGTAGATTGCCCACAGCTCATGATCATAAGTATTGTAATATGTTACAGCTGGTGTCAAAACTCATAAGAAAAATGACAACAGGCACCACCGTCCATTAAACTGTTGCAAAACAGCACTAATAGCCACATCGGAGACGTCAGTCATTGGGCACATTAGGGACGGGATGTACCAGTAGTATGGTTTCAGCGAGAGTTTGCTTCATGTTGGCGAAAGCTGAGTGTGTCATCAGTCCATGGTAGTAAGTCAGAAGGACATACAGTACGTTTAACTAGGGAGTCTAAAGGTTGCAAGAGAGAGGCACTGCGTGGTGGTATGAACCTTGTAGTAAAAGTTCACCAGACCAAGGAATCTTTGCAGTTCTCACTGTGATTTCGGTTGTGGGAAATCTCGGATGGCTTGCATCTTCTCTTGCAATGGGTGAATACCTCTGGCATCAGCATGACGACCCATAAAGTCAAGTTCACCAATGGAAACATTGATTACAATTCTGTGTTCATCCAGTAGTTTGAAATCAGATCAAAGATGTTCCTGGTGCTCTACGGGGGACGAGCTTGCTATAGGTAAACGTTGATATGTGCATATGCAAAACAAGGCAGTTGTAGTACACTGTTTATGAAACTTTCAGACGTCTACGCAATCCAAATGGCATCCTGATGAACTTGAACAAACCAAATGCCATAGTAATAGTAGTCTTGGGAATGTCCTCTACTGCCACTGGAATTGGGTGATAAGCCATAACTAGATCAATGTGAGTGAAAATAGAAGTTTCTGCAATGAGGCGGTGAAATCCTGTAAGTGGGACTGGGTATCGATGAAGGCCCAGAAGTCATCACATGGTCTCCAGTCACCTGGTATATGCTTAGGTACCATGTGCAAGGCTGATGAAGGATGAACAATCCCAAGATGTAGCATATGGTCACATTCCTGTCATGCAAAAACGCTCACAGGCAAGAAGAGTGCGCGTAGAAATGGGTGGACCAGTAGTTTCGACGTGTTGGATGACGTGCTTAACAGGGCAGTCAATGGCACATGCTTGAGTTCGTGAGGGAAACTCAGAGAGAAGAGATAAGATGTTAGACGAGTCTTGCTCAATATGCTGAAGTCCTGGAGATTTCGTTGACACATCATCCGGTAATCAATCCACTTTGAGACGTGTGGAGTATGTCGACGCATGTATACTGTCATGCCGAAATATTGCAAGAAATCTGCACCTAGAATAGCTTGCTTGACATCAGCAGCAATGAATACCCAGCGGAAAGAATGCCTGAAGCCAAATGTTCAGAGTGCAGGAAAGTACACCGTAGGTTGCAATACAGAACCACCAACTCCTTGGACAGAAAACAGACTTTGAGGATGAGAGTAGGAGGAATTACACTAATTTTGGCACCTGTATCAACAAGAAAACAAGTGTTACTATTACGGTCATGTACATAAAAGAGGCGACCAGTGTGAGATAGACCTGCAACATTTGTCACCATTAACATCCGGCCTGATCGTTTGATGACCAAGAGCATGGAGAACAACAAACTTAAGCTCATTTTACAAACTTGTGGTGATACCAGCAGGGAACATGGTCACAAGAGTTGGAAGGTGAAGTAGAAGATGGGATCAGAGAACGATAGGACTAGCGAGATAGATGAGAGTATGAACAAGAATGAGTGAGATCCATGACTAGCTTCTTTAATTGTGAGATTTCCAAGCGCAAGTCCTTTAAATCTGCAGCTGTAGCAAGACCAGGAGGACTAAAAATTTTACTTGAAGATTGTAACAGTTTTGTACTAGATTGGCCTAAGCCCTATCTAGCTACCTATACTTGACAGTATTAATATATTTACTATTAACTATAATTAGGACAATTCAATGACTGACATAACTCAACACAACTGACTATAAAACTCAACAAGTCTCAGTCTTATATAAGTAAATCACACAAAACCACAATGAGGTAATGTCTGTTATCTGATGAGGTTGTATCACACCACATCTCCCCCTTTATAGGTAAGTCTCTCTGGGGTTTTTATAGCAACACCGGTCTGTGGGCGAGTTGCGATACGTCTGGGTACCTCCGCTGGTTGACTATCTGCTGGAGTCTCAATTTCACTAGCTGGTTCAACTGGGATGTTCGGAAGTACGTTCAGATGATTCTGATTCCTTCGAATTGAAATTATTGCTGTTAAGGTAGTTGATTTCAGTTGATGAATTCTGGATAACGTGAGTAGTAATCCACTGTGATCAAATACTGTATTCCTTTATGTTCACACAGATCAGTTCCAACCATTTTCCATGGATAATCTGGTAAAGGAGTAGGCAGTAGAGGTTCTCTTCGAGGTTTAACATGTTTGGCACACTCACTACAATTTTCAACCAACTGTTGTATCTGACTTGACCATACCCTCCAACTTTTCCAAAGGAGCATCAGGGACCATAGCCACGCCCGCCACTAATTAACTAAATGAAAAATGATAAGATAGAGATAAATGTGAATTTAATGTATTAATCAGTGATTATGACGTAGAACTTGACGGTTGTGATAATGATTGTATTGCATGGAACTTTATTCTAGTTCATCTAAGTTTTACAATAGTTGTATACAACTACCTCAAACCTTGGAAGAGATTTACATTTGATGTATCAAAATATATATCCAACATTATTCCCTACACTAAATGACTGTTCATTGTAATAGTAAATTTCTGTTGCTTTTGTTTATGTATTTATTTTATAGTCATTTATTACACAAAATTTGTTGTGCTAGCTAGAAAGTAGTAAATAACCACTACTTTATTACTGCTTTTACCTTTAGAGCTAATCCCTATACCAGGGAATTGCTGAGGCCAGCTAAAATCAAAATGGCATTGCCTTCTGGCTCTTTTAGGCTTAGGAGGACCGCAATTACTACAATAACCGTGAATCGACTCCTGCATTTGTGACACTGACGATCATTTCCCATTTCGCGTAGAAATACCCTTTACCTTTTGCCGGTTAAAGTAACTTTCCGGGACAAATAGTAGTCTCTTCCGGGACCGGGGACAAAGTTAACAAATCCGGGACGGTCCCGGACATTTCGGGACGGTTGGAGCCTATGCTTGACACACCTTGGCCACCACACTGACTGTCTTGCCCTCATTCTGCAGCGCTCCACTCCTTGATGACCTTCATGTATTTTGATTAGGATATCCTTCCTCAAAGCTGCTGGTATAACAATACGATGGTTGTACATTAGTAGCTAAGTCCCCACATAGACTCAGTATCTCTGATAGGCCACTCAGTCCTGCAGAATTCTCTTGCTTGTGAGCATTCCACATCTTCAATTTGAGCTTTACGGATTTGTTCCAATTTTTGTGGTGAAGCTGGTATTGATGACATTGTGACATGACTGATATAAGCCTCTACTTCCTCCTGCAGTTCCTCTTCTCCCCTCTCACTAAGTGGTGCTCTTGACAATGCATCTGCTGCATAGAGAAGTTTCACTGGAGTATGGTAAGCTGTGTAGTTGTACTTTGCCAATCTTAGGCGAAATCTCAAAAACCTTGGTGGTAAGTTGTCCAGATGCTTAGTGTTGAGAAGTGGTACTAATGGCTTGTGGTCTGTTTCCACTTGAAAATAACGACCAAGAACATAGGTGCTAAACTTCTCACATGCCCATGTAACTGCTACTGCTTCATTTTCGATCTGAGCGTATCGTTTTTCAGCATCCAATAAAAATCTTGAAGCATATGCAACTGGTTTCCAATCTTGATCATGTTGCTGAAGTAACACTGCCCCCAATCCCCGTGTGGGCTCTTCTAACTTCAGTATCAATGTAGATGGGCAGTTGGTCTTTTTATTTCTTAATTCTCCCATTAAGGGGTTTGGTTTCTTTTTTGATGCCGCTCTTAACCCTTTTTGTCTTGCAGTCAGTATTTTTTGTTTGTGTTGACAGTGCATGTCAACTCTGTACAAAATCCTTTTTTGTCTAACATTATATGTGACCGGTTTTGGGAAAATCGGCCTAAACGCGGCAAACAATTTTTTTCAGTATCCCCAGGTAAAGCCTTATGGGTCGATTTTTTTCGAAAAATTTTTTATGGCAGAAATGGATAGACACCAGTTAGCTCTAGCTTATGACGCAGTTGGCGTGCTCTAGAACTCACACTAGGAGGCTAGAAACACTAGCCGGTTGGACTCGTGTACGGAGAGTTGCTAAGAAATTATTGGCGGGCTTTTCACTAAAAGCGGGGAAAAAGCTGTAACTAACTAATTCACTTACTATTCTACATAATTCACGTACTCACGCAATTCTCGCCATCATAGTTTCTTAAGGAGCCCTGCATTAAGCCTTTTAGACTTCTTTCAATCCGCCTGTAACCGGTTTATTCCATAGTGTCCCGGAGACACGCAGTAATAGTATACGGACACAAGGCACGCCCCCTGACCTTAGCAACGCCTTTACCCGGCGTTTTTTCGAAATCAGCAATAATAAGTTTAGCAAAAATACTGAAGTGTTGTAGTGCGTAGGGCGAAGACGGCTTGTGCTACAGCTTCCAAATTAGGAGGACGGCATCCCAAGGCCCCGTGCAGCCTACTGGTAGAATAAATTAGAAAACTTAAGATGCCGCGTTTAGGCCGATTTTCCCAAAACCGGTCACATATGTTCGTGTAGTTCGATATGTACACTTGCTGTGTTCGAACATTTCTTGAAGCCACTCTTTGAAATGTTTCTCTTCTTTAATGTTTATTCTAAGTGTAACAGTGAAGTTGTGCTCTGGTGCACCAATAAAATCATCTCTATTAAGGGTATTATATTCCTCCACTATATATGTGTACTGGCTTTTAATTGGTACAACAGTTTTTAGAGCAAGAGGTAGTTCCTTCCACTTGAGCACTGCGGAAGAGGAAAAATGTATTTTGGATGTCAGTGGTGTTGCAGGAGATGGAGGGGGCACGAATGTCATTTCAGATTGATGAGGCATAGATGTTGTAAACTGAGGAGGCACGGATGTTGTAGACTGAGGAGGCACGGAGGTTGTTGTAAACTGAGGAGGCACGGATGCTGTTGTAGACTGAGGAGGTACGGATGTTGTTGTAAACTGAGGTGGCACAGATGTTGTAAACTGAGGAGGCACGGATGTTGTGGACTGAGGAGGCATGGATGTTGTAAACTGAGGAGGCACGGATGTTGTTGTAGACTGAGGAGGCACGAATGTTGTAGACTGAGGAGGCACGAATGTTGTAGACTGAGGAGGCACAGATATGGACTGAGGAGGCATGGAGGTTGTAAACTGAGGAGGTACGGATGTTGTTGTGGACGGAGGAGACATGGATGTTGTAAACTGAGGATGCACGGAGGTTGTTGTAAACTGAGGAGGCACAGATGTTGTTGTAGACTGAGGAGGCAGCACTGGTTCATGTGATGTAGATGGTAGTTTTCTACTGGATTTTGTACTCATATTAAATCTTCTCTTTACTTGGTTAAATCGATTCTCTTGAAGTAACAGTGGCTCTGGATTTCTGTGATGGTTCTCTGTTAGAGAATTATATGCTAATTTAGCCACTTCATGTTCATCTGCGAGTTTCATTCGCACATTACTAAGTGAAAAAAATTCACATTGTTGATTACATGGATAAACAAAAACTGCATGCAGTAACCTAACACAATGCACTGTGTACCTTATAGGTGATGCAAACAAATAATACTGAAAGTCCTTTCGATACTTAGTAGTTTTGTTCTGAAAGATAACAAATGGTTACCAATCCTTAACCACCCCAATAGAAATACATTCACACATACTTTAAAGATGCTAAATGGCCTTTTGTTTTCCATCAGCTCATTTTCAACTGCCTATAATAATAAAAAATTTATTAGATTAATTCGTTTTGTAATATATGTATTTTATACCTTTAACATGAGCACTCCACAGTCATAGCTGTTAGCTTGAATTGGGATGGTCTGAAAATGAATGCTACATGACAAAACAAATTTCCATTTTACTTATTCACATACCTGATCTTGTATTTCCTTCCACAATTCCCATTGTGTTTTTCCACACACCATCTCTACTAAATATCTGTTAATTTTATGTACAGTTAGCTATCTGTATTGCATGACAGTGAAATTTTTTTCTTATATGTACTTTAGTTTTGTGACTGCTGATGGATGTGTGACGTGCAGAGAATCAACTGTGGTGATTAGCTTCTCTTGAAAATTTATCACCTGCAAGTTACACATGTAATATCACTTAGCTAAGTGAATCACTTTAATTGAACATACTATTAAAAACCAATGACTTTCTGAATTTATTGGAATTATCCATTTTTTCTCTCTTGACATCTAAAAACAATAATAATATTACATCAATATTAATATGGATCCTTTAGTGTGTACATTGTAAACCTTCATTGCTTGTTTATATGCTCTCTCAACACTACCAACAAGAAGTTCATAGAAGTATGTGCAGAAGACAACATGGCCCTGAGTACAATAGTAAAACTAGTAGTTAAATGATCAACATTAATTATCTCTAAGTACCTTCCCACAGGAAAAATCTGCTACATCCAATAACACTGCCAAAATAGCATTCACACCCTGTAGTTTATAACAAGAAAGATATAAAATTTGATAAGAAAATGCATGACTTATACACATACCTAAATACATATATACTAACCTAAGGGGACAAATAAAATATTAGCAGAAAAATTAAACCTACCACAGGCGATAGGCCATTCAACTGCTTAACGTCAATGATGCGCAACGATCTATAAAACCACTATCATTTTGTTAGATCAATGGGAATTTTACATTAGTTAATATCAACCAAAGAAAATCATATTTTGTTTCTGATTGAGCAATAGTTCTCTCATTCTAGGTTGACTTTCAATGGCAACAGAAATGAGAAAATGGATTGAGGTGACAATAGGTTATGTGAGCTATATTATAGGAGTGTGCTACTTAGCCTGGTTGGGTAATAGGATACTGTAATGGAGGAGAGTTGTAGAAATAAAACGTTTTAAGAAAGTTATGACTGCAACAGGAATAACACTAATGGAGTGAACCCTCGGGACCAGCTACTTCTGCTGTCTCATTTCAAACAGCAAATCTTAAGTTTTATATCCAGCAAAACATAACAAAAGAAAGCATTGCTAATGTTTGTATGTCCTAGCTTTTTTTATCCACTCGCTTCTAGAGTATGGATGTGGTTAAAAGAATGGCAACAAAAATGAGAAGTATGGCAAGAACGTTGTCTCCTAACTTTTTTTAGGGGAAGGATGCACATGAATGTATCAACCTAAAAGATAATTAACAAGCCCTACCACATCATCCAGCCATTGATCGTTCAACTGCCTTCGACCTCCATCACCAGAGATTCTACATAAAGCTTCTTTGTTTACAAGAACGTTTTTCAAACCACTGAAGTTGTGAGGGGTAGGCATAATTTCCATCACTACTCCACCAGGGGAACAGGGAAGAGAAGCCATATCCATCCTTTCGGGGAACTTGCAGCCACTTGCGGCCACGTGTGGAGGATCAAAACAGCAGTTTCAGCGGTCACGTTTTACTTTAGGTCCTACACATTGAGCGCATCGTGTCGCGTCACCTTACGATCTCATCGAGACGCTCGCGCGCTCAGCCCCTCAGACCCTCAGAACGTGCTAAGATGCGCCGATATGCGCCGATCACCTTGACTACTGTTGTGGTTGTTCAATAATTTTTTTATTTATAACAAGGTCTAACAAACTATGCGAGATTTAGTTTTTAACTATACAAACAGTGAGCAGGCAACAATTGTCTGGTTAATTCATGATGGGAAAAAGAGGTGTCATGAACACAAGTGATGACTTGTTTGACATATACTTACCTGAATATTTGTGGAGAAGAAAGTTTAAAAATGATGATCCTTTTTTAAAAATGTATGAGCATGTAAAGGAACAATACCCACTTTAATCAACCAATTTTGGTTCTATATAACCCTTATATCTTACTTAATATCATTGAAATTCCACTAATTACACTTTTACGCCATCAATCTATAGCTGAACCTGATCAATTGTAAGGTGACGCGACGCGATGCGCTCACAAGGTGACGCGACGCGATGCGCTCAATGTAGGACCTAGGACCTAAAGTAAAACGTGACCGTTTCAGCTCCACCCACAAGCAGTCCCACCTATCTATTACCCATTGCTAAATACGCGGTCAACCGATAGAGTTCAAAGGTGAAGTATGGCGGTCAGGAAATTTTCTAAGTCAAAACCCCGTCCAAAAAAAAAATTCGCCCGGACCGGACCCGCACTGACCAAAATTTTAACGCGCCAAGTACACACTACCGGCACGCACGCGCATAAGATTCATTTAGGGATTTAGCTGTCATTCAGTTGTTGTTTTGCAAGGATGGCCGAAATAGTGTCTCCGCTTATTAGAGTGAAAGATCTGCTAATGTCAACAGTTTTGCAACCTCTATTATTACATAGAGTAAAGCTAGTTATAGGAATGTACCACCACTACTAGTGGTGCGCTCGAATAGCGCAAATGCATGGCGAGCGAGAAGACTCTCTTTACAGAAAAATAGGACAGAAATTACATCTAACTGTAGTGCACAGTGTAACCCTTTCCATTCTCAGTTAGCATCAGAAAATCTAAAGTCTCTGATCCCAGACTAGGAAGGGACCCATGCATTGTAGTAACAATAACAGAATTACCTGAATATACTTCGAAAGCAGTGGCAAAGAAGCGCAGCTTGACAAAGACTTCACAATTGTTTCAAGAAGAGAGTAGCTATAAACATTTTGGTTGAAACAAAGTTAAGTAAGGCAGTGCAAGGATTCTCCGCGTCGTTAATTGAAAAATACTGGAACTGTGAACGCTTTACCTAACTTACGTAATTAGAAGCCCGGGCGAAAATTTTTGACGTACATATACATATATGTTATACTTTGAATACTGCAAAATATCACGAGTCTGTCGGATGTATTGGGACGAGTGGCGCAGGCACGAGTGCCAATACCCCGATCAGACGAGTGATATTTCGCGTATTCAAGTATAACATATTTATCATGTACGCATGCGCAAACTTAATCTTGGCAACCACAATTTTTCTGGAGCTAAACCAGTAAGCTAACGTTGTTATGGCTGAAGATATTTTATTACAGGATTTTTTTGATGACGAAGTTCTTGAAATGATTGAGAAACAATCTGAATATCTACAGAAACTCCCTATAGAACTAACTGTTGCTAATCCAGTCTATACTAACGGACAAACGGAGGAAACTAAGCACGTAGAAGAAGCATCTTCTTCTGTATGTTTGGACGATGAAGAGTTGGAAATGTTTGTGGACCAGCAAAAAAATTGTAACACAAAGAAGAAAACAATATCCGACTTGAGGAAGTGGTACGGATGGTGTGAATCTGTTGGTGAGTGTAGAAAAATAGCCGAAATTCCACCTACTGAATTAGACAGATTATTAGGACATTTCTTTTGCAAAGTAAGGAAGAGTGATGACTCATTGTATGAACCTGACACTCGGATAAATATAAGGGGACGCAATAACACTTGTTAGAATGCCCTAGGGGACGCAATATGGGAAAATATTGGGGTAGTTTCATTTGTATTAATCTCTATGGGAGTTCTTGAGTTCAGTACATGATAAATACATATATATATATATCTGAAATCTCAATTGAACGGACTGATAGTCAGCTTCGCTCGCTCGCTGAATTATTACATAGAGTAAAGCTAGTTATAGGAATGTACCACTATTATTACATAGAGTAAAGCTAGTTATAGAGATGTACCACTACTAGTGGTGCGCTCGAATAGCGCAAATGCATGGCGAGCGAGTAAATATATGAGTATAGGTAAAGATGATTTGTGAAGGAAATCGCTAAATAATAGCTATGATTAGGCATGGAGAGTTAACAATAACAGAATTACCTGAATAAACTTCGAAAGCAGTGGCAAAGAAGCGCAGCTTGACAATTTGCCATTCAGTCTTTCGCCAAGAAGAGAGTAGCTATAAACTTTTTGGTTGAAACAAAGTTGCGTAAGGCAGTGCAGCAGGATTCTCCGTGCTCGTTAATTAAAAAATACTGGAACTGTGAACGCTTTACCTAACTTACGTAATTAGAAGCGCGGGCGAAATTTTTTGACGTACGCATACATACCTACATATATATATCTGAAATCTCAATTGAACACGACTGATAGTCAGCTTCGCTCGCTTCGCTCGCTCGCTGAATTATTACATAGAGTAGAGTACAGTATTACATTGGTATCCTCCATTTAACTTACTTGATATACTCAGACTATACATCCTGTTTCCTCAAGTATACTCACGTGCATACAGTAATACACGCCAGGTTTGTAAGTTTATAATACTAGTGGTGCGCTCGAATAGCGCAAATGCATGGCGAGCGAGTAAATATATGAGTATAGGTAAAGATGATTTGTGAAGGAAATCGCTAAATAATAGCAATGATTTAGGCATGAAGAGTTAACAATAACAAAATTACCTGAATAAACTTAGAAAGCAGTGGCAAAGAAGCGCAGCTTGACAAAGACTTCACAATTGTTTCAAGAAGAGAGTAGCTATAAACTTTTTGGTTGAAACAAAGTTGTGTAAGGCAGTGCAGCAGGATTCTCCGTGCTCGTTAATTGAAAAATACTGGTACTGTTAACACTTTACCTAACTTTACGTAATTAGAAGCGCGGGCGAAATATTTTGACGTACGTATACATACATATATATTATTCATTTGATACAGGAGAATATCACGAGTCTGTTGGCTTAGTATTTACGCGAGTGCCGCAGGCACGAGCGTAAATACCGCCAATCAGACGAGTGATATTCTCGGGTATCCAATGGATAATAAATTTATTAGGTACTGCTCATGGGCGAATACCTTGGTAACAAGAAATTTACCTAGGGGGACGTAATAACCCAACGTAATAACTATGAACACAGGTGATATGGAAAAATATTGCCCTAAGCCACATCCTGTTTACTTTAATGCATTTTCTATGTGGCAACAGTTATCAGGCTCTGTTCAGTACCTAATAACTACATATACTAGTGATGTGCTTGAGCACAAATGGCGAGCGAGCCTAAAGACTATACTATTTTTATATGAATGATTTTGACTTCTAACACTGAAGCTACTGAAAATAAGGTCCAGTTTTTTAATTTAGCATACAAGGTAAAGGGATTTCAGTGCCATAGTAACAACTCTCTGCAACTGCTTGGAAGGAAAAAAACAACAAAAAAACAATACACGTTATTTAAAAGTTTTCTTTGTGATATTCTTTAGCTAAGTAGTGGTTGTAACACAAAATGCTTTGACACAACTGGACATGCACCTACACAGACTTACCTTCGCAGTAGTCTAGTGGACAATGTATTTTCAAGTAAATACTGTTGCGCACGGCTTATAACCATGACAAAGAGCGCATTGACTTACCACCGCCACTAACTCGAATAGAAATGGAAGTCCCTCAAGTTTTCAGCACCCGCAAAAGAATTCAAAACTGTAAACAATTCAATTTCTAGGGTGATACGGGTACTGATCGATAAACCAGAGGATTCTGTTTAGTGCAATTTGGGACGGGGTCGAACGCCGAGCGAACACAAAAATACGGAGGGTCAAAGTACAAAATGACATACGTACGTCCATATATATAAATAAATAAATAAACAAACATCCCCGATTTTCGATTGTGTTACCCCTGTAAGTGTCTCGCTGGCTACGCTCGCTCGCCAATTATATATATATCTGAAATCTCAATTGAACACGACTGAGAGTCAGCTTCGCTCGCTCGCTGAACTAGTGATGTGCTTGAGCACAAATGGCGAGCGAGCCTAAAGACTATACTATTTTCATTTGAATGATTTTGACTTCTAACACTGAAGCTACTGAAAATAAGGTCCAGTTTTTAAATTTCGCATACACGGTAAAGGGATTTCAGTGCCATAGTAACATCTCTCTGCAACTGCTTGAATTGAAGGGGAAAAAACAACAACAAAACAAGACACGTTATTTAAAAGTTTCTTTGTGATATTCTTTAGCTAAGTAGTGGTTGTAACACACAATGCTTTGACACAACTGGACATGCACCTACACAGACTTACCTTCGCGGTAGTCTAGTGGACAATGTATTTTCGAGTAAATACTGTTGCGCACGGCTTATAACCATGACAAAGAGCGCATTGACTTACCACCGCCACTAACTCGAATAGAAATGGAAGTCCCTTAAGTTTTCACGTTATAACTGCACCCGCAAAAGAATTCAAAATGGGTAAACAATTCAATTTCTAGGGTGATACGGGTACTGATCGATAAACCAGAGGATTCTGTTTAGTGCAATTTGGGACGGGGTCGACCACGTAACTAACACAAAAACGCGAGGGTCAAAGTACAAAATGACATACGTACGTCCATATATATAAATAAATAAATAAACTAGTGATGTGCTTGAGCACAAATGGCGAGCGAGCCTAAAGACTATACTATTTTTATATGAATGATTTTGACTTCTAACACTGAAGCTACTGATAATAAGGTCCAGTTTTTAAATTTAGCATACAGGGTAAAGGGATTTCAGTGCCATAGTAACATCTCTCTGCAACTGCTTGAATTGAAGGGAAAAAACAACAACAAAACAATACACATTATTGAAAAGTTTTCTTTGTGATATTCTTTAGCTAAGTAGTGGTTGTAACACACAATGCTTTGACACAACTGGACATGCACCTACACAGACTTACCTTCGCAGTAGTCTAGTGGACAATGTATTTTCAGGTAAATACTGTTGCGCACGGCTTATAACCATTACAAAGAGCGCATTGACTTACCACCGCCACTAAGGATTCTCAGAGCTCGTTAATTGAAAAATACTGGAACTGTGAACGCTTTACCTAACTTACGTAATTAGAAGCGCGGGCGAAAACAGAGGTCTCACGTACCCCATAAACAGATAAATAAATATAGCGAAATCTCGATTGCGTTACCCCTGAGAGTGTCTCGCTCGCTTCGCTCGCTCGCCAATAAATAAACATCTCCGATTTTTGATTGTGTTACCCCTGTAAGTGTCTCGCTCGCTACGCTCGCTCGCCAATTATGGTTACTTTCTTTAAATCAGTCATCACATCTCATATTACTGTTATTGGCGAGCGAGCGAAGCGAGCGAGACACTATCAGGGGTAACTCAATCGAGATTTCGCTATATTTATTTATTTATTTATCTGTTTATGGGGTACGTGAGACCTCTGTTTTCGCCCGCGCTTCTAATTACGTAAGTTAGGTAAAGCGTTCACAGTTCCAGTATTTTTCAATTAACGAGCGCGGAGAATCCTGCTGCAGACGCAACTTTGTTTCAACCAAAAAGTTTACAGCTACTCTCTTCTTGAAACAATTGTGAAGTCTTTGTCAAGCTGCGCTTCTTTGCCACTGCTTTCGAGTAAGTTTAGTCTGGGATCAGAGACTTTAGATTCTGTGATGCTAACTGAGAATGGAAAGGGTTACACTGTGCACTACAGTTAGATGTAATTTCTGTCCTATTTTTCTGTAAAAAGAGTCTGCTCGCTCGCCATGCATTTGCGCTATTCGAGCGCACCACTAGTAATAAATTAAACAGCAGTTACCTGGTTGCGACAAAAGAAAAAAATCATAATAAAGTAAATAATATGAAATGGTTACTTTCTTTAAATCAGTCATCACATCTCATATTACTGTTATAATAAATTAAGCAGCAGTTACCTGGTTGCGACAAAAGAAAAAAATCATAATAAAGTAAATAATATGAAAGTCATTTCTAATTAATACATGAAAGAATACTCAGTTTAGTGATTAAAGATACTACGTTGGGGTCAACATTTATTCAGTGGATAGAAACCATTTACCAGTAAACATTTAAATACTACTTCAGTATGGTGCCAGTGTGTTTAAAAAAAAGGACAATACTAAAGAAGAGTTGCCAAGTTCACAAGTTATCGTGCCAAGTGTTTTTCGATATGCTTACCATAGTCTATGGCATACAGGGAGACCGCATGACTGAATTACTCGGTGATGAAAATGAACAAAATAGTGACAACAGTCTGAATAGTCCAGAGTGCAGTAGTACTAGATGAGATGCAATAAAGATGTAGTGAAGATGCAGTGAAGAAACTCCACTCGACATTAATTATTAGGTGTGCCAGTGGGTGTTCCAGCTGTCTTCTATATTGTATACTTATTTTGTTCTACACATGTATCCATTAAACTCATCTTCCTGCTAAAATCTAATTTTAAATTTAAGCTATTTTGGGCTTGCTGTGCACCATAATACTGTTATTATTTATTTATACGATATATACTTGATATTTAAATTTGAAATGAGGTTAATGTACCACTTTACTTCTGTTCAGGCCACCCGGACAGGAATGAACAACTAAATTTAAAAAAAAATTTAGTTCATGCCAACTTAAAAAAAAATTTGACCAAGTGCTACAATTATAATAAATGCTTAGTGAATATATAGACTATAATGATTAGTGCTAACAACAATAAACTATGAAATGATATTCAGTGCTTTTTTAAGTTAGAGAATAATGACATTATTCGGAGCAAGGGATGTAGAGACACTGCCTTGGTAGGGTAACATTGTTGATAGAGATCCATCAGTACTCAAAGAAATGTCATAATGATTATTATTTACATGGCAAAGTTCGAAATGGTTAATGCTAGGTTGAATATGAAGTTGACAGTCATTTGGAAATACTACATCAGCTTCTTGTTTTAACAACATCTTTGCCCAGTAATAATTTCTTTGTCCTTTGTCAAGAACAACAAAAACAGGTTTGTTGAAGTACAAGGACAATGCAAAAATCTCAACATGAGTTCCCCAAGTGCAATAATCTTCCATCTTATTGGCATGGTTATTAACAGTTAAAGGAAGACAATATGATTCAAAGTAGCTTTGATTCAATTTAATAAATTTTACAAGAACTCTCCGAACTTGGAAATGATTGTCTTCAGATCCAGAGATAATAAAGGATATGCTACGAAACAAGCAGTTTCCATCTCCTCTAATAAAATGCCTGTATCGGGACTGATTTTTTTAAAATTTGTCCAGTTCACTTATTTTTTCTACTACCTAAATAAAAAAAATCTCACTTATTGGTGATAGAAAAATTGGTGACAAAAAAATACCTTCTGTACAGTGACTTTACTGTTGTCAATTGGTGGTAACCTAATGGGAAAAGAAAATAATTACCTATAATTGCCACAGACAACAGATATTTACTACTTGTTGTGAAGATTTGATGCACTTCCTTTTAACGCATCTTTTTTTCTTCTTTCCAGGGCCACCAAATTTCTTCTTGTCTATGCAATAAATGCATGATCCGCAATCATCTGTGAGACACCCCTCACATTTCATGCAACCTATTCCTAAAAATGATTATAAACAAAGTCAGTATGAAAGTACTTTAATGTTGTAGCCATTATTATTATATGCAAATCCACTTGAAGAAGAGTCCAATTTTGTCAAGTCTTGACAATGAGGTTCGGTGGATACCTTTGACTATAAAAAGACAAAAGAAAATAACAACAATAATAATGATGATGATGATGATGATGGTAGTGACATCACCTTCAGAGTGGTTATACTATCTGTCACCTGTAGTTACAGTAGGAGGTGACTGAAGATCATCTTGTGCAGGCTGACAAACAAGAGTGCTAAACCAAGATTAAAATCGTATATTATTTCTAACCGTATCAGAACCCTGAGATATTGAATCTGGAGCCGGCATGACATCATAATCACCTATTACATATAATAGTGAGTTAGTGGCCTTTTACTTGTCATCCTCTACCTGGTCTTAGTCGTTTCCGACCTGATCTTTTTGGGGTTTTTCCTCGAGTGTTCCAGCGCAGCTGTGTTAAATTAATCTTTTTTGGTTCTTTGCTCACTGTAATTCCTAGGCTGATTTTTACTGCTACTATGTGGTAGCAGGTGCTTACAGAAGGACAGGAACAATCTTCTGTAGGAAACAGACGTACCACATGAGGTTATCCATTAGAACCAAGAACGGTGAAGGTTCCCATATTGGGATCATGTGATACATAACCACTTTTAATCAATAATCTAAAAAATAATCATATCTATATTATTCACACTGTTAAGATAGTTGTAATGTGTAAGGTATTCATGCCACTTAGCCAACTGAATTAATATTTATAGCACTATCACAAATGTAATTTACTTATTCAAATTGTTTAGTTTTGTTTAGCCATGTAATTATAACTACCTGGCTCTTGCCAACTGTGAGTCATTTGTATTTGCTTGACTCTGCAATCGGTCTCCCTTAAATTCTTCTGAGCTGCATAATATTAAAATGGCTAAATGTTGTTATATTGATGTATATTTCTTTTTGCTCTAACCTTAACGTTTCCTCCTTGGCTTGGTTGCAAGTAACATCTTCACTATCATTAATCTGTTTGGTACTTCATATAGCCAAACAGGAATATTAAAAATATTTCTTTCTTAAGTAAATGTGATACTTACCCTATAGGTACTTGTAATCTACTTCTTTTGCTGGGTACAGCATCTTTTATGCTGGCTACAATATCCTCCAGTGGAATAGAAGGTATTAAATTTACTTCATCAGAAGGTATGCCAGCACTTTAAAAAAAATTTGATAACTTATATTCTCCAAAATCTAAAAACACATAAATAAATAATAAATGCTGCCCTTTATTTTGACTAAAGTGTTCAATCACCAGCCAAGTCTCTTTGCCATTCATTCCAGTAGTAAACTTGCAAGTGATACATAGTCAATACGGATGTGTCAATTGGAATCTCCTTCCACCCTTGCATCCTCTTCAAAACAGAATTAAATCCTTCTGATTGGTTAGTTGTTATTGGATTATATGAGGCTCCAAATTCCAGCGGCCAATATGATTTTTTACCTGTGACATAATAAGTTTATAATACAAACATGAAATTCTAGTGCCCTTCTAACCTTTTGGTGGAATTCTGTCATGTAATAGTTGAGGAAAGGTTGACTCCATGTAGCTTTCAGATCACTAAGCAATTGCTCATACTTTTCTTCACTTTCTTGATGAAAGATTGCTTACATAAACTGGAACCTCTCTCCTGTTGTTGTACCATGAGACTTGAGCCATCTTTTTGCCATGCTAAAACCATGATTCCAACAAATTAATCTATGAACTTTGGGTAATGTCTTTTCAATTATATCAAATCCCTTTTCTTCATCTGTTACTAAGGGAATTACATTCTTTCCATTTATTAAAGATGAAAGCTCGCCAGCTACAAATGTCATTAACTCATTGTGGGAACTTCTTAATTTTCTTTCATGCAACATTATTGCTACTGGCATAACAGGATCTTTTGAAAACAACACATTCCTGAAAAGTAAAGTGGATACATAAAAGTCACCCATTTTGAAAGTTGTGTCATATGACATAAGCTGGCTCGTTGATGGTAATTGAAGAACTCGATTTACTTCTTTAAGGAATAAATTCAGTCCACAAATAACAACTAAGTCAGGATAAGTAATTATTTTCTGAACAAAACCATTCAAATCATATGCCAACTCATGCAAATTGTAGAGGGCATCATGGGTGGTTCGCATCTTCTGACGAAATCGAGACTGGAGATTTTTAATTTGCTTCTTGTTGCGAGGTAGTAACATGACATGATGCTCAGAAGACATAGTGGAACCTGCAATTTCTCTTTTGTAGGCTACAGATGGTGGTATTTCGACTCCTTCCATCTTTGTCAATACTGATGGACATGTCTTCACATGTGTTTTCACATGAGTAGCCACAGAATCATTTCCCTCATAATGCACTACCGTTCTGGTACATTTTGTACTTGATAATAATGTATAGGAATATCTTTTGAATGTAGGCTCAATTGCACCTTCATCATTAACAAAAACATAATAGCATTTACGTATAATGGGATTTGTTTTTAGTGTTTTACTTCCATAGTGATTCCATCGGCAATGATCACTCTTCCAGTCATCTATATTAAAAACATTAAAAATTATTTGTAGCCTTTCTTTTTTCCGAGTGTCCTCCTCAGCCTCGTCGGCCACTCGAAAAAAAGCTTGTGTTATTTGTTTCTGTTAATTACACATGTTACTTTATTCTATGTTTCTTTCCCTGTCTTATCCTTATCTTCTTTCCCATGTTACCTGACTCTCAGGACTTTTTATTTTTATTTTTTTAATTTAATTTTATTTTATTCTTTATTTCTTTCTTTCTTTTATTTATTTATTTCTTTTTTTTTTTACTTTACTATATTTCTAGAGTTACATGTATGAATGTATTACCCAATCACTTGTCAATACATCTCAAAATTGTCACTTCATTCATTCTTTTGCCGCCACCTCATTCAATGGCCAAACCCCATTCACAATCTTTGTCATTCACTTTAGCTGACTATATATAGTTGGCCTCACTTCAAATCTTTTCAGTTGTGCAAGCTAGATTCACTAGAAGGCTCACCCATAGCCGAAAATTCATGAATATATCTGACTCAAAATCTCTGAAAGTACCACATCCTGAGTAGTTCAGTAGCCACATAGCTACATAGTCAGTTAATTATATAGTCATTCACTAGCTAACACTTACCATTCTCAAATATTAAACCAGCTAAATTACCTCTGCTCATTTTATTTTATATATTCACCAACTAATAATTACCTTTCTCACAAGTATTCAAAGGCTCATAAACATAAACATCACCAGCTTTAGGTTGTGAAGGTGGTAAGTGACTGACATCATCATCATTAAATTCTTTGAGTAGTAGTTGCAAAACTGTTGACATTAGCAGATCTTTCACTCTAATAAGCGAGACACTATTTCGGCCATCCTTGCAAAACAACAACTGAATGACAGCTAAATCCCTAAATGAATCTTATGCGCGTGCGTGCCGGTAATGTGTACTTGGCGCGTTAAAATTTTGGTCAGTGCGGGTCACCAGTAAATGAGACACTAACAGACCACAATATTTACGGAAGTGTCCCACTTTACCGCAATTGTGGCAAACCACACCCGTTGCGGGGCATTTCTCGCCCGGGCGATGCTTGTCACGACGACCACAGCGCGTACACTGCGCCTCGCCTCTGGCTTTGGTTTGGACTGATGCTGGTCGAGGTCTGTCCCACTTTATCATGTCCATCAAACCTCGGCTTTGACGGGGGTGTTGGCTTGCTGCCCGAATGGTGGAGTCTTCCAACTGTGGCTTCTTTGATGTTCGTCTGAAGTTGACGTTGCTGGTCTTTTACTGCAGCTTTCTGCCTCACCATGGTTTTAGCTGTGTCCAAGGTAAGTCGAGAATCTGTTTGAAGTTTTTCCGAGAGCGCAGTATCCCGGATACCAACGACTAAGCGATCCCTTAACATTTCTTCCTTTAGTTCTCCATACTCACAGAACTCGATCAAGTTGTATAATTCCGTGATGTACTGTTCGATAGACTCTCCTTCGCGCTGAGAGCGACGGTTGAAGCGCGCCCGCTCAAATATCATTCTGACCTTGAAATGTGCGTCAAACTTTTCCATCACTGCGTCGTACTTCGTATCAGGAGCGACCGCGAAGCCTGCGGAAGCTAGTACACTCTCAGCTTCCTCGCCAAGACAATAAAGTAATGTGTTGATCTGTTGCGTGTCCGGTTCGATTGAAAGTTTGGAGGCACTCCTAAACTGTTCAAAACGTTTTTTTTTTTCATTTTGGCCATTCGTCTGGCTTGGTGAAGTTGAATTGCCCTGGTGGATCTACCAGCCATCACCAATAGACCTGACTATCTAACGAACTTCTGAATCTAACACACTTTTGATCCCACTTCTGACACCATGTAACAGTTTTGTACTAGATTGGTCTAAGCCCTATCTAGCTACCTATACTTGACAGTATTAATATATTTACTATAATTAGGACAATTCAATGACTGACATAACTCAACACAACTGACTATAAAACTCAACAAGTCTCATATATAAGTAAATCACACAAAACCACAATGAGGTAATGACTGTTATCTGATGAGGTTGTATCACACCACAAAGATTACCAATATACCGTTGATTATGATCTGCTTCAATGCTGGTATTGTAAAAAAAAAAATCAAAAAATTAATGCGGCCACATTTTTCAGATTTAGCTCATGAAGTTTTCAAACATGCCATTCAAAAGTTTGCTAGGCTGATACCAATTATGATATTTGTGAATATTTTGTTACCTTCACAGTTATGAAACAAGCTTATGCTATTGACACTGTGAAGCTAGTACTGGTTGTGTGAAAGAACTCAAACAACCTTGACAGGTTAGGGATACAATCCTATAGAAATTTATATACTCATTGTATGTTGGGTATTCCAATTAAGCTACAAAATCATGTACTCCCTGAGATACTACATTGAAATCAGGTCAAAAGTATTGCACTCTGACTCAAAATTCTCCTGAACAGGATGCTCTTTTGTTAATGTTGAATAGTAATAATAATGCACGATAGTGGTACTATGCCTTACGCACTGGGTAGAAAATGTTCAAAGGAAATAACTCTATCTTACTCTAGCATTTCAATTTAGAACACCTTACTAAAACATACACTGAATGTAACAATATTAGAGATTGAGGATTGAATAATGCTTGTAATAAACTAATAATACTGAAGAGGATTTTGGCAAGAAGTCAGAACATTGGTTTAAGTTATAATTAACATAATACTGGCTGTTAGAACAAGAAAATTTGCTATTATTATTTCAGTCGAGAATGACTGAATAATGCTTCCTTTATTTTTGTTTCCTACCTCTTCATATTTTTTTGTAATCGAATTTTCATAAAATAAACATAACAGTATTTCTTTCCCCTGATCATGACATCAGTATTTGTACAGCAACTAGTTACCAGCTATGCTACATGACTAAAACCATGTCTGCTGCAATGTGTCACTCCTGTGCATTACATATGAGACAGTGTACACTAAATATAAAGTGCATCAGAACGGTGCTATAAATTGAGATGTTTCTTGAGAGTTTCAAAAAGTTCTCTCTGCTTGTCATCAGGTAGTGCTAAGAAGGCAGCCATTAATTTTGCAGGGTTAGCACTCCTACATAACCACATTCAAAACAAAAAGGGATGATAAAATAAGTCGCACAATTTAGTTATTGTTTCATTGCACCTGCAGAAAGTGAAGTAATAAACATTGGCAAATGTTGCCATGAGGATCTGGCAATCAAATCTGTCCATTATGCCACCATGACCAGGAATGAGATCTGCAAAGTCCTGCAAATAAGTATTATAAATATACTGTAATGGAACTAGAAGTATATAAATACTGAAATGCAACTATAAGTATTTCACCCTTTGCTTGTCCAAGTCGAGAATTCTCAGCGTTGCACCGCTCTCAATTCTCCGAATTTTTTAAAATCAATTATCTAGCATAACGTTACATTTTTTGCTTATACCTTGCTCTGATGTAGTAGCTCCTGTAATTAGAAAATTGAAATGAGTGCACCGGTATTTGTTTTTTAATTTTTTTTTTTTACAGTATGGCTATTGGAATGCTTACCATTGAGTGCTGTCCTCCAAGGTGTTCCAAAGCTCAGAATTCAACTACTAGAACGTGAATAAGCCATATACTATGTTTGAACCCCTTAGCAACTCTGAGGTCGTTGAAATCAAGCTTCAGCTTGTACCATTAGAAATGGTAAGTTTGAATTTTAGCTCTTTCTCTTTGCGGACTAATATACTTTTTCTGCATAATAGTAAAGATTGTTTGTCTTGGTGTGCTTTAAAATTCAATTCTTACTGGAATGTCTTTACAGAAAATAAATAAATAAAATATTGATACATTCTTCATGCTACCCAATTAGTCATCACAAAAAGACAGGGAAAGGGTTAAATACAGAAATGGCAGTATACAGGGTTTCAGTCCTTCAACTGCAATACACATTAGTCTTCCAAGATTGGTATCACTAATTTTCTAGACCTGAGACGATTTTTAATTAAATGGGTGTGGTTTCAGAAAAACTGGGTGTGGTCAATCAAACATGTGGGGGCCCCCCCCCTTCCTAAAACTCTTTCCCCCCCCCCCCCCCAGAAAAAAATCCTGTATGAAACCCTGAGTATAAGTATATAAACACTGAAATGGCACTATAAGTATATAAATACTGAATGGAGCTATACTTAAGTATTACATACTGAAGTGGCACTATTAAGTATTTAAATACTGAAATGGCACTGTAAGTATTTAATTACTGAAATGGCACTATAAGTATTTAAATACTGAAATGGCACTATATAAATGGCACTATACTTAAGGGAGGAGACCCATAGCAACCGTTGGTAAGGCTGTGGGAAGTGTTAAGTGCTATCAACCACAAAAATCTACCACCCTCACCTGGCTCCGCATGCATCATGCATCTCGCAAGCATAACCACCGCTTGATATATTAGCGCGCAAAGCGGGCAACAATCTGGAGAGTCCCTAACCTCAGTAGCCTACTGGTGGGTTAGCTTTGACCACGTTGTTGTTACAACCAGCTTCAACAGCAAACTATAATCATGCCTTCCAGGAAAAGGAAGAGGGCTATTAGTGCAGCCACAGAAATGAGGAAAATGAAATGTGCTTTGAGAAGAAGTAAGAAATAAGTAAATAAATATAATATTAAAAAAATATATACATACATATATATATATATATATATATATATATATTGTATAGACATAGGATTGGAGCAAGTCCCAGCAATAGGTGGGGCTTCCACTGATACTCTTGATGATCCTTCCTTTACTGGTCATGATGTCACGCCCTCTTCGGTCATCATCAGAAGTGCTCCCTGATTCACCTTCTCAAGATTTAGTGTCCACTCCTACTGCTCCACCATGTGAATCACACCCTCTAGCATTTTTTAATCCATCTCAAGTTCTAAATGATCTCACTACCTAGTCACATGATGACCACAATTCTCCTGCTGTCTCTTCTCATCCAGTTGTGAGTTCCACTGAAGTTTCCCCAGCTCCGCAGGAAGCACTTCAAGAGTTAGTTGAGAAGCTTTCAGCTATCGCTCAACAGAATGGTTTGGTGTTTGATGTGTCCAGTCTCCCTCAGTTTGTGAATAATACAGCCATACGACTCCAGACTTCTGGACCAGGGTTGGATTGAGCTATGGAGACTTGGAACTGCTCAAATCTGAATACAAGGACCGAGAAGAATTTGTACGAATTCTGAAGGATAGAGAAATTAACAGCAAACCCCTCCAGGAGAAGCTGTCCAAGCACTTCAAATACAGCCAAAGAAAATGAGTCCTTTTTTTCCAACCCGGCTCTTTTCAGAGCCACTACCTCACAGAAGGTTTCACCTAAAATGTTCGCACACATAATCAGTGGGCTATTTCTTCAAATCCTTACACTACTAGCTAATTCGCTTACCTGTGCGTCGGTAAGGCAGACGTGCTAGTATCGCCTGAACGGGGTACTGTATAAATCCACTGCAGGACCCCCCCAGCTTAGTATCGAAATCTAACAAGCTGGGTGCTTCTTCAACAGCACCGTAGGTGATTCTTCAACAGCACCATAGCCGTTCTTCTCACTAAAAAGCAGCTGAAGCGGAGCGCACCTTTGGTGGGCGGGGCGCAAAATGCAATATCTGGGCAGGGGGGGGGGCGTTATAGTTTCACGCGCACTTTGTTTTGACCCAGCCACAGTTCGCGGCCGCCTGCAAAGAGGGTGAGTTTGCGACAAGTATTTTTGAGCTATAAGGGGTCACGGGATGCAGTCTAAACTTGGAACAGTAATTCGGTGACGTAAGGTGAACAGGCCTACGTTTAGATTTTCTTGATAGCGTGCCAGGAAGCAAAGTTGACCTTAGTGGTCGGATATTTAGAAAACTAAAGTTGCTATAGCTAAAAACTAAACGTAGGAAGCGGGAACATAATGGGAGGAAGCCGTAGAGTCTTGAATCGGCAGAAAAGCTTGGACGGTTGCGGAGAAACAACACGAAATGTCCGCAGAAGTAAATCGCTCCTAACTGGGCTTACGAAGATGCAAATGGTCTGAATTTTGGTGTGTAGGGAGACCTTATCACCCTAAATAAATTCAGCATGTTAAAGAATTGCCACCGTTGCTTGAAGTTTTTTTTTTTCAGCATCAATTTTTAAGGAAAATGCGTGGGCCGGATGGGTCTCCACCCTTAAATACTGAAACGGCACTATAAGCATATAAATACTGAAATGGAACTATACTTAAGTATTTACATACTGAAATGGTACTCTAAGTATTTAAATACTGAAATAGCAAAAGTATTTAAATACTGAATGGCACTACAGTAAAATCTCAGAATAGTGACCACATTGGTGACGGAACTTTTGGTCTTTTCTCAGAGTTTGGTCCTTTCTCAGAGGTTCTTTTTGTAAATGTTAACTATAGTGGAACCCCTATATTGCGGCCACTATCAGGGAACAGAACTTCTGCCTTTATAAAAAGGTGGGCTTAATTCAGGGAGTTTCAATAATTTTGAAATAATATTCAAATGTTAGACAACTGTTGGTATAGAATAATCATAATGATATGATTTTAACTAGCTATAGTATAACTGTTTCCTGTACGGTCTAATTAAAAATGTTATTGATGATGTGGCTGAAAAAATCTTGAAGTATGCTCTGTCTACCACGGTGAAGTCTAGCAGTATGGAGTAGGGTGACCTTGTTAATGATGGAGGCACTTGTTGCCTCTTCAGAGAGCCCTTTGCTATCCATAAATGTTCTAACATCTTCAAGTGCAGTTATTGCATCCTGATACCTAAATCTAGACGTTGTAGCTGTGATGTTGTATTTGGAGGAAGTAATATGATCCCCTCTCACAGGCAGATAAAATTCAGTGCTTTTCTTTTCTAGATGAATGGTGTTTAAAAATTAATATAAAATCAGGAGTTCAAGAAAGTACCTAGCAACCATAAATCACGTGAAAGTACATGTATTGTTCAACATTTATGGTCAAATTTGGTTGACTAGCAACAAACCACGAAGTGGTTATTGTGACCAAATCATAACTATATCACAACAATGTGATCTGTATACATTCCAATGCAATATTAGTGATTGCTCTGTGCATGATTAGATATTTTTTACTGTTATAATATACAGTCATCTCAGCAAGCAATGGTGTTGCTCACTGACAATACCAGGGGAGGCATGACCATTAGCTTGGCTAAAGAATATCATGAATAAAAGAATATTTCACTAACAATTGCAGTCCTCTGCACACATCCATTCCTCCCTCTAGCAATTCTCTTTCCTCATATTCCTCATTTCTCATCCATTCATTACTTTGCCAACCTTTCTTGCTTTCAACAGAATCAGTATCACCATCATCTGAATATTCAGACCTTACAGAAGTAAAGATATCATCCTTTTAATGAATAGAATAAGTCCAAGTAATTCAGAGAGCAAAGGTAAGATCACTCAAATCATTACTCATTGCTAGGAGTTTGTAAAAAGTTTATAGCTGTGACCAAATTAGTGCCATATATTCCTGGAAAAGCTATTAGGGATAGTAAAACTTATCGCCACATTACCGGGAAAACTATTTCTTACTTTTTTCTTCGAATATACAGCGTCAATAGGTGTTGTCTTACCTGGAATGTCAGATTTCCTCTTCGACATTGCTGCTGGTATAGGCGCCCAAGGATGACGTAATGCTGGGAAAATATTTCCCCTAAACAATGAATGTTTAAGCTTAGTTGTAGTGTCCAGAGCATGGCTAATGTGTTGTTCTATTACATATATTTTTAGAATAGAAATAGCTACTACATAACTAAGGTAGTCTGGCTAAAAATAAACTTGAAATTAGTTCGAAAAAATGTCAAGAAATTTGTCTGCAACTGAGGCAGTTTCGGATAAGAAAATTGTTCGGATATCAAAAACCAAATTAGCTATGTATAAATACACAAATCTTTGCATCGTTGCTGGACAAAAGCCTTGTCCAGTTCACTAAACTCAGGCCTTCTCACTATCTTTCTCTTCTTAATACACTCTCCTTCTTCAATTTCTGTCGCAAACCGCTTCAATTTAGCCTCATTCTTGACGATATCATGAACTGTCGACCTACCAACATTAAATTGTTGGGCTACGCTCGTCATAGACAGTCCTTTTCTTATACTTTCACAAATTTTAAGCTTTTCTTCAATTGTTAGCACAATTCTTTCCCGGTTGCCTCAGCCATTTTCGAAAAAAATAGCAGGCGCTCAGATATACTGTAATCCATGCGGGTAGCTTTCCATCGGCGGGGGGTGGGCGGGTCATTAAGTCGGTAAAGGGGAGCCAAACTTTAGTTGTTCGGTTGATCGACGTTTTCGGATAACTGACGTTCGGATAACTGACCTCCTACTGTAGTTGCAAGGCACATGACTTGGTCTCCAGGGAGGTCAGTCGCTTCCCGGAGGTTGTTAATAGAAGTTTTACTGTATAAGTATTTAAATACCGAAATGGCACTATCAAGGATACAAATACTGAATTGGCACTCGAACTATTTAATGGTAAGAAATTGCAAAGATTCTAATACACCATAGCTACATTAGCACTGTATTTACAGTACCAAGAACACAACTAGCTACAACAAGCAAAGTAAAAACAACACAAAACCTAGAGCACTAAGAGTGCCAACATTTATTTAGTTAGTTTAAAAAATGCTATTGTTGAATAAAAAAGTTGTTAAGTTTTCAGCTTGTGACAATGACAGGTTTGTTCTATATGAATAAATATTTTAACATATGTGAGCGGGTCTAGGAAAAGGGACCTTACGGCGCAAAAATTGAAATTGAGATATAGGCTCCAGAAGTAAGTCATCGGAAAAATTCTTTCTTTCTCCTATTTTTGTTTTTTGCAGAATTAGTCTTAGTGACCCTTACTCTACGTCTATGCCAAATTTCACATGTCAAAACGACTTAAGGGTGCTCACACATCCGGTTCGCGGTACGCCCACACAAATCAATTAACTGTTGCTATGGAAGGTAACTCCGATTCTATACCTTGCAGGTCCACGCTGCCTGGGGGATCTCTGAGACCCGTCAACTGGCAGCCAACTGATCAAGAATGACTAACACACAAACGGAACTGCAAGAGTTATGAAGCCTCAAAGTCTCAAAAGTAAACGCCACTATTTGGAAACAGAGGAAGACTACGGAAGCTGGAATTTCGTCCACCGCTTGCTATAGCTAATTGTTACAAAGTTGTCGATTTTGTTTTTTTCATTTCTATTTTGTTTTATATTTATTCACATTTTCACGTGATTTTTTTCCAGTCGGGTCACGACTGTACACTATATTTAAAAACTAAATCGACAACTTTAATTACCTTGTTAAGTTATGCCGCAGTACTAAATATGAAAGACTAACTCTTCGTCCTTCTGGACTTGGACTGCAAAATAGATTCCAATTGTCTCGCACTTTTTTGCTACTGTGCAATTTTCTAGCCCCGCCCTACGTTAGCCGAGTTAACTATACTTACCACGGTCTGCCAGGAAGCTCTTATCTATGCGCGGGTATTTAAGGTCCGCCCTCTACCTCTACAACTCGGTGGTTTCGTGGTTTATTGCTCAATTAAGCCGCGCGCGAGCGTTGCTATGTGCCAGCACCCTTAAAAGACCCCAAGCGTGCCGTGAAAAGACAAGCTACTTTTTATTCTCTATCATTCTCGAAGTACAAAAAACGGGGAATGGGCGGAGTTTCAACTAGCAGCTAAAAAAAAACGGCATAGCTTTGAGACTACTGCATGCACTCTTACAGCTTACCTTTGGCTTAAAGTTTACCGCTACAGCGAATAGAGCAGCCAAGGATTCCAACAAGACAGGTCGTGAGACGCTCTGAAAGCTAAAAAGAACTCTACGCAAACTTCGTTAGTCGCAGAAAAAGCGGCTGTACGATTTAATTGCGTATGCGGAGTACGCCGTTAAGTATACGGAAACGTTAATCATACCGGAAGTGGAAATTCAATTTATGTTTTCTCGATTTCTAGTTCAATTGCTTTGCTGAATAGGGCCCAGTTCAACTGCCAGTTTCTCTGCGTGTCGAAGGTTTTACCCTCCAGTATTTTAGCACTAAGTTGAGATAAATTGTATCTTTTTATTAGCATAAAAAACTCAATTTTTTTGATTTGCGCCATAAGGTCCCTTTTCCTAGACCCACTCACATATTTAGCTGGCTGTATACATAATTAAGCTAGCTACGGCTTAGTGTACAACACTTTCCACGACAGCTACGTGTATCCACAACCACAGTATCCCGTGCAACTGTTTCCACGACAGCTATATGTATCCACAACTAAGTCCCGTGCAACTGTTTCCACGACAGCTACATGTATCCACAACTATAGTCCCGTGCAACTGTTTCCACGACAGCTACATGTATCCACAACTATAGTCCCATGCAACTGTTTCCACGACAGTTACATGTATCCACAACCACAGTATCCCGAGCGACTGCTTTAAATTTGGTCTAAGTGGTTGATGTAGCCCCATCCATAGCTCCACCCAGCTGACTCAGACATAAATATTTTATTGAACATGTATACAGTAGAAGACAAAATAAAGTTTCGAATTCCGTTCCATAGAATGGCTGTCGCACGATTAAAAACGAGGGAAAAAGGTACGCCGTTTGGTAAAAAAACGGCAGTTCTGTTAGACTGCGTACCATTTTAATCGTTCTCGTTCACCGCACGCCTTGCTTAAAGAAATATAAAAAATCGTTATCCAATAAAACATTCCAATTTTTTGTATACAGGCTTCTGAGGCGGAACTTTTCGGGTTAAAAATTGAAGCCGTCCTATTCGAAGTTGTCTCGCGGAGAATTGTTAGTTCAACCACTGCACAGTATCAACGTTTTCTTGATGTTAGGGCCTTCCCGCGCTTAGATTTTTTACTACTGGAAGTCCATCAGTAGCTAACACAAGATCTACGAAGTGCGGACCTCGTTATAACTCTCTGTGCCCATTGGAATTTTAGTCTGCAGCTTCGTTGAAGCAAGTTAAATTTTTGTACAAGAAAGCTTTTTTGCACTATCCCCATAGTGTTTAATGGTCGATACAAGGCCTTAGCTTGCTGATATAGCTATGGAAGAGTTTTTAGCTAGAAAATATCTGTGAATCGACGGAAAAGCTTAACCATTTTGTACCGTTTTAGTAAACGTTGTCAGCCATTTAGTCAAAATGGTACGGAACGCAACAATAAAGATTATGCTAAATAAACTACCGTTTTACGGCCGTACTACAGAACAAAATTCGGAACTTTATTTGGTCTCCTGCTGTAAATCAGTTTTGCTTAATTCCTTTGTTGAAACCTTTTAAAACTACTCTATTATAGAATTAATATCAGCTGTAATACAGTAGTTATTCTACACCGACTACAAATAAAATAATCGTGTATCACAACAAATACATATTCAAAGGACAATGTTTATACCAATGTAATAGTAAACAATACCTTAATATTGAATGCTCTCTTAAATCCAGATGCAAAGAATCCTCCAAAAGGAGCAATGAGTGATGCAAATATAGATAGAGGTAGAGAATGGAATACAGCTGGATAAGCATGGAAAGTAATGCCGAACACCTACAAATAAGAAATTAAGTATTATTTCCATAACAACACAAATTAATAGTAAATGTGGAAGTAAAGTGGACACACCCTCTCATATGTGCTGTTGAGAATACTTGTCCAGACAAATGATTATTCACGAAACATTCTACAACTATTGTCAATGAGCATGCTCAGCTTTGGTATCATGCTACCTTTCCTAGAACCTTACCTTATAGTCTTGTACCACATTGATTGTTATTGTATTTAATTCTGCTACACTATATATACCACAGAGTATGTAATTATATGCGCCAAAAAAAAAAAGGCATCCGATCAGTGTATTGCAGTGTGGGCGGTGCACTGCAGTGTGGGCGGTGCACTGCAGTGTGGGCGGTGCACTGCAGTGTGGGTGGTGTAACACTATTTGTACTCAAGTTGTAAAATCTTGAAAAGGAAACAAAAGTACCAAAACTGACCACAAATGCTAACTAGCAAGTCCAGCATGCTGACTCCAATTATTTTTGTCTGTTTATGGCATATAAAGTTAGCAGTTTCATACTCCTAAATAATAGATATACTAAATTTCTTACCTCATATTGTGCCATCTGAAAGAAATGACTTCGTACACAATCACTTTTGTACTATAAACACATACACCAAAACATGTGATTAGCATGTGCACTAGTAAACACATATACAGTAGAAGACACAGAAAAATTCCGAATTCCGTTCCGTAGAACGGCCGTTGCACGATTAAAAAAATGGGGGAAAAACAGTACGCCGTTTGTTAAAAAACGGCCGTTCCGTTCGACCGCGTTACCGTTTTAATCTTTCTCGTTCACCGTATGTCTCGCTCAAAGAAATATAAAAAATAGTTTATCCAATAAAACGTTCCAATTTTTTGTTTATAGGCTCCAGAGGCGGAGCTTTTCGGGTTAAAAAAAATTGAAGCCGTCCTATTCGAAGTTGTCTCACGGAGAATTGTTAGTTCGACCACTGCACAGTATCGACGTTTTCTCGAAGTTAGGGCCTTCTCCAGCTTAGATTTTCTACTACTGGAGGTCCATCAGTAGCTAACAGAAGATCTACGAAGTGCGGACCTCGTTATAGCTCTGTGCCCATCGGAATTTCAGTCTGCAACTTGATTGAAGCAAGTTAAAATTTTGTACGAGCTTTTTTTCACTATCCCCGTAGCGTTTAATGGTCGATATAAGGCCTTAGCTTGCTGATATAGCTATAGAAGAGTTTCTAGCTAGAAAATATCTGTGAATCGACAGAAATGCTTCACCGTTTTTTACCGTTTTAGTAAACGGTGTCGGCCGTTTAGTGAAAACGGTACGGAACGCAACGATAAAAACTACGGTAAAAAAACTACCGTTTTACGGTCGTACTACGGAACGGAATACGGAACTTTTTTTGTCTCCTACTGTACCAAAACATGTGATTAACATGTGCACTAGTAAACACATATACCAAAACATGTGATTAACATGTGCACTAGTAAACACATATACCAAAACATGTGATTAACATGTGCACTAGTAAACACATATACCAAAACATGTGATTAACATGTGCACTAGTAAACACATATACCAAAACATGTTATTAACATGTGCACTAGTAAACACATATACCAAAACATGTGATTAAGGGTGGCCGCACATAGCAACGCGCACCGCCTGTAGATCCGGACATTAATTTATTCCCCGCCAATACCCCACCATTCGATAATACGCGAGCAGAAACAATCGCGCATTAGTAGCAGAAGTATACTTTGCGAAGTTGTGGTGTTTTAGTTTAGCTTCTTGTTGTCTCATATTCGTTTACAGCAACTCTCCATACGTCGTCTGAGCTCACGCGGCAAGGTGCACCAGGCTGCCTCTCCTCCAGTAGCCGTTCTCCGGACTCTGCGCACCTGAACTCAAGCGGATGGATCCACCAGGCTCGATTTCTGCGGAGCGAAGACTTCCAAAGCTGCGCAGATCTAATACCTTCACCTCTGGCTATCTCCAATAAACTGCTCTCTCTTCTGACTTTCTTGTTATTGTTGTATTGATGTTTGTTTACTCTTGATATAGGCGGGCTCTTTTTAGAACCAATACAAACTAATTGAAAAAAAAATTGCTCGCGTACTCATAGTACGAGATATGGGGGTGGGGCTATTTCTTAAGAATTGCGAGTGGAATAGAAGTATCCAATTTTGAATCAGTTTTTCTTGGAATCAAATAATGAGAACCACTATATTTTTTGCACACGTGTAGAACACAAAAAAAAGAAGGGCACCACAATTTGAATTTTTCAAAATCTTATTAAAGGAAAAAAATGTAAATAAATCATAAAGTAATATTGAAATGGCAAAAAAACTCGTTGTCTTGCCCTAGAGTATCGTCTTGGCTAGCGGCGTACAAAATTCTGGAGCTCCAACTTGCCGCACCGCTCCAAAAAGTTGTTTCAAAGTTTTACATCGGGGCCATGATATTTCCTTCAGATTCACTCCAAAGTCGGTGTGCAGTATCTTCGGCAGGTACTTTATCCTTCTAGTATAGTAGAGTAGCCCTGCAAATAAAGAAAGTAGCAGAATCGTGCTTAGCAACCAACCGGTAAAAATTGCGTAGGCGGTGTGCGGCCACCCTTAACATGTGCACTAGTAAACACATACCAAAACATGTGGTTAACATGTGCACTAGTAAACACATATACCAAAACATGTGGTTAACATGTGCACTAGTAAACACATATACCAAAACATGTGATTAACACGCACGCAAGACAAGACGTGTTCTGTTTCAGTCGACTTCAGATGAGTATATAGTGACTGTTTGCTTCTGCATTTTATGCAATACAAACACTCTTTGTGGAATAAAGTAATTGGCGAGAGAATGAGACACTATACAGGGGTAACAAATTGAGAATCGGGGATATTTGTTTGTTTGCATGTGTTTGGACATACGTGTGTCATCGGATTATTGTGTTTGCTCGGTGATCGTCCCCGTCCCCATATTCCACTAAACGAAATCCTTTGGTTTATCGATCTTTACCCGCGACATCAATTGTTTACCCTTTGAATTAGGTTGTGTCTGACATCTGATTTTGTTGGATGCAGTTATGTCTTACAAACTTAGGAGTTCATTTTCTATTCGAATTAGCAGCAGTGGTACGTTATCTTGGCTAATGTGCTGTTTGTCATAGTTATAGCCCTACACAACAGTATTGTTCTTACTTGAAAATCCATTGTCCAATAGTCATGTCATGAAAGTAAGTCTTGTGTTGGTATATTCAGTGAACAAGTGTGTGTGTGAAAGTGTAGAGTGTTACAGCTACTGCTTAGCTAAAGAATATCACAGCTACCAAATAAACATACTAGCTGCCTTTACACAGCTTTTTCGGCTACTGCTGTAGTAAGCAAGTCACCATTTAGGGTAAGACTATAAACTGTGCAATAATTCCTTAGAAAAGCATGCTGTTGTTTTTGTTTTCTTTTTTCTTTTTTCAAGTCAAAATAGTTTTGGCGAGCGGCATTGAAACCCCTTACCATACATCTTTTAAAACTCGGCCGTTTTAAGTAGCTGGAGTGTTTTTTGTCAGGAACACAGGTCATTTAGCTGAAGCTATCACTACTATAGTCAATGGCTACATAGTTCCTTGAATCTACTTTTAGGACTAAATAGACTGAATGATGCCTTCTAAACTAGGTGAACAGGATCTAAGACTTAACTTCAGGCAATTTAAATGAATGTAGCCTGATTGCTACTTTGTATACAGACTTTATAATCAACTTTTATCAGATTCTACCTTGTGTGAATTACTTGTACACAATGACTCATCGCCATTTGTGCTGAAGCACATCACCAGTTATGTCCACAGACAATTTTGGAGATACCACTTTTATTATATGGTAGTTACTAAGCAACTATGATTTCAATGTTGTTGTTTTTTACATATATTTTGGTATATATGTTTACAAGTGCACATGTTACTCACATGATTTGGTATATGCCATTGGGTACTTGTTGATTTCTACACCCACTCATATGGGTGTGTACCATACCTCCCACAACAATAACTTTAAAACAAGTTAGAACTATGTATATCTACATACGAAGAACTTACACAAATGAAGAAGTCAAAACTGGCTAGAATATAAGCGAACTGCAAACAAAGAGACAAGGCAGTGTGATAACATTGTAGAGTATAGAGAGAGAGAGATTTAAGTTAGAGAATGAAGGCAGTGTGATGATAACATTGTAGAGTATAGAGAGAGAGATTTAAGTTAGAGAATGAAGGCAGTGTGATGATAACATTGTAGAGTATAGAGAGAGAGATTTAAGTTAGAGAATGAAGGCAGTGTGATGATAACATTGTAGAGTATAGAGAGAGAGGTTTAAGTTAGAGAATGAAGGCAGTGTGATGATAACATTGTAGACTATAGAGAGAGATTTAAGTTAGAGAATGAAGGCAGTGTGATGATAACATTGTAGAGTATAGAGAGAGGTTTAAGTTAGAGAATGAAGGCAGTGTGATGATAACATTGTAGACTATAGAGAGAGATTTAAGTTAGAGAATGAAGGCAGTGTGATGATAACATTGTAGAGTATAGAGAGAGATTTAAGTTAGAGAATGAAGGCAGTGTGATGATAACATTGTAGACTATAGAGAGAGATTTAAGTTAGAGAATGAAGGTAGTGTGATGATAACATTGTAGAGTATAGAGAGAGATTTAAGTTAGAGAATGAAGGCAGTGTGATGATAACATTGTAGAGTATAGAGAGAGATTTAAGTTAGAGAATGAAGGCAGTGTGATGATAACATTGTAGAGTATAGAGATAGAGATTTAAGTTAGAGAATGAAGGCAGTGTGATGATAACATTGTAGAGTATAGAGAGAGATTTAAGTTAGAGAATGAAGGCAGTGTGATGATAACATTGTAGACTATAGAGAGAGATTTAAGTTAGAGAATGAAGGTAGTGTGATGATAACATTGTAGAGTATAGAGAGAGATTTAAGTTAGAGAATGAAGGCAGTGTGATGATAACATTGTAGAGTATAGAGAGAGATTTAAGTTAGAGAATGAAGGCAGTGTGATGATAACATTGTAGAGTATAGAGATAGAGATTTAAGTTAGAGAATGAAGGCAGTGTGATGATAACATTGTAGAGTATAGAGAGAGAGGTTTAAGTTAGAGAATGAAGGCAGTGTGATGATAACATTGTAGAGTATAGAGATAGAGATTTAAGTTAGAGAACGAAGGCAGTGTGATGATAACATTGTAGAGTATAGAGAGAGATTTAAGTTAGAGAATGAAGGCAGTGTGATGATAACATTGTAGAGTATAGAGAGAGAGATTTAAGTTAGAGAATGAAGGCAGTGTGATGATAACATTGTAGAGTATAGAGAGAGAGATTTAAGTTAGAGAATGAAGGCAGTGTGATGATAACATTGTAGAGTATAGAGAGAGAGATTTAAGTTAGAGAATGAAGGCAGTGTGATGATAACATTGTAGAGTATAGAGAGAGAGGTTTAAGTTAGAGAATGAAGGCAGTGTGATGATAACATTGTAGACTATAGAGAGAGATTTAAGTTAGAGAATGAAGGCAGTGTGATGATAACATTGTAGAGTATAGAGAGAGGTTTAAGTTAGAGAATGAAGGCAGTGTGATGATAACATTGTAGACTATAGAGAGAGATTTAAGTTAGAGAATGAAGGCAGTGTGATGATAACATTGTAGAGTATAGAGAGAGATTTAAGTTAGAGAATGAAGGCAGTGTGA
>WLWD01000859.1_pt1 | contig 157558 bp, 111 predicted proteins | sample 6712731 | NCBI WGS metagenome assembly WLWD01 (sample SAMN12718690, study PRJNA576275) | sponge metagenome | isolation source: marine sponge | host: Mycale hentscheli | place: New Zealand: South Island, Marlborough, Capsize Point | collected 2014-11-01
GTCTAGCCATTTACAGTCAACACTAGAGTTCAACCATTTATAGTCAATGAGTAAGGATTGCCTTCTTATAGTAAAAATTCCCCCCTCCCCTCCCCCTGACACACACATACACACACACACACACATCCAGAAATTACCCGTGTATGTTATAGCAGTAAAAATAATATGTAAGTGCAACTACTATAAATTAAATACTATATTAATTATTCCTGCCTGTAGTGTAGGTGGTTTCTTTAAACTCTGACACTGGAGGTTAAGATAAACATCAAGGGGCAGGTTGGCTGCTAATAAAGAGGTGTTAACTACACATCCTTCTAGGCGCAGTAATGAGAATGTTATGAACATTGACAGTTTTGTATTTCTTATTTGGGTGGCAGTGTTTCTTATTAGATGGCTGTATGAATAGAGGTTACACCACGGCGTGGAGGTTGGTACGGGATTTACACAACTGAGGGCCAAAGTACCGACCGAACACGGAGGGGTGCAACCGACTTGTACCATAGCTCTAGGCTATAGGGAATGCTTAAAAACTAATTTTTTTTATTAGACAGTTCACTTATTCACCTCCTAGGAGGTGGGTATGAAATATATTCACCATGAATTGTGCAATCTGATTGGACAGTTTGAATGTACCATGGTACAATATTTAAAAAACAACAACACACACACACAATACTCTGTGCAGCCATCACATGTTGGGCTGTGAATAGCTTACTACAATGCATTGTATTTCAGAATGCATTGTATTTCAGACATCTTCCTGTGTGTAGTGGGGCTACCATTTGTGTAGAGATATTCACAGATATGGAAACTTGACAATGGACAATTCTTATGGCAATTACCTTTACGAGTTGGTCTTACTAGCTTCCACTTCCCTTCACCTCCCTCTTATTGGCCTGAAAATTAAGTAATAGTTGGAATTCCAAAAATGGTGACTCATCCAGAAAGTCATGCAACACTACAAGGCTAGTGTTCAGATATCAAAGGGAGTCTTGTACCATTCCCACACCAGTAGAACTTTTACACATACCAAACACAGCATCACAAGAGTATTACTTGTGAAGAATGTGAGTCAATGGCCTCTGTTTTCCAACACTAGCTTTACTCAGCCTGTCTGCCTTATACAATGGAAGAATCAAAATTATACAGCTACAAAGAAACACTTCTCTTCCCGAACATAATATGTAGGGAAAGCACCTGGAAAAGTCCCGATTATTGTTATGGTTTGGACACGGTGTTGACATATACTAAACAACATGCCTTAACGGTAGTCGTGTACAGTACTACTAGCCACAAGCCAATTGGCCGCGTTAAATGAACCTCAACTGAACACCTTTACTGACCAGCCACTCATGCATTAATGTTTACCTACTTGGCACTTAGTCAAGTGAGCAGTCGTATGCACTATATAACAAGCTGGCTGGTTTGCTAAGAAACTTGGCAGTGTCTAAGAAGGATGTAATAGAACCTGGGTGACTATGTATGTAGCCAAATGTCTCATTCATACACCCAAACAGGATACCCTTCCTACGGGGGAATGCTAGACAGTTGACACTACCTTTGATGGACTGCATGCTACATTATCAGTGTGGTGCAAATTAAATCGGGATTCAGTACTTTGAACTACCCATCCCATACATGTGTGATGACCCATACCACAAACTAGAGTGTAGCTGTAGCAGTGTACACTAGTACTATTTCCAGTAATTTGGCTAACCACATCCCTGTGTTGAGACACAAGCTTGCAGGAAGAAGACTATTCACTGTTACAACCGTCTTTATTGTTCAGTTTGTACAGACAGGGTGATGTTATACCTTGTCCAATGGAACCCACTTAGTTTAACATGGTAGGAGGACCCATTAACAGTCATATGCAGATTGTGGAAGAAATCATTTTCTAGACATAAACTGAAACTTGTGAAGAAAAAGAGTGTGCTAGGAGAGTTAGATGTTAAGATCTGTCACTAGCAGTAGTGATCTGTGTCAGTAGAAGTTGTGATGTGTCAGTAATGGTGATGAATCAACAATGAGATCGAACAAAACATGTGGTCTACAGGGAATTAAGTGTGGGAGTTATATAGGGAATTAAAAGATTTGAGCACGAAAACAGTTATTGTTTAAGGAAAATTTCATGATGTAAGTACGAAGTACAGCAATACTTGATAAACAAGGTTTTCTTCACGGAAGAAGTATATTTGATTTCTTTTAGCATTATCACAAAAGTCACTTTAAAGGAATTAACACCAACTGAAGTAACTCAAAATTTATATTCTTATTCTTCAAACAAGTTTAAAAGTTTACGGCAAAATTTTGGGAATATCCACAGTGTCGACCATTACACGTAAATAAATGCAATCATCTTTAACAAAACCACCTTCCAGCAAATGCTCTAAACGAATAAACATAGGACATCCTGAGGCTATGTTCATTTCCCTTCGGCCAGGACGCTGAAAACTGCTGGAATTAGGATCAGGACGGAAGCTATCAGTAACATGCTTCTTTCCCATCTGGTTAATAAGAGTAAGGGTAACTTTCTGCTTGAAAGGCCATGGAAGCAACTCATCAATTGGTCCACGCATGACTACAAAGAAAAAGCTCATATGGGTATTCTTTCCAAGCCCATCCCCATTCAAATATATTCTAGCGCACATCTTGTAGCCGTGCCTGCCCGTGTAGAACGGAGTGGAATATAACGACATGGTCACGCCCTCCTTAGCTTCTTTTCTTCTGCGCTCAAACTCGTCCACTTTCCAGAGGAGAATCCCGTTGTAAGTCGCCCTCTCCAGAAGCTGAATGCGCAGCTCTTGATCCAAACAGCTGCTGAGGGATCGATCCACACTGTGCTCCAACTCAACAAGCCTGGAGTGGATGGACTCTACGCGCTGGTTGCTGGCAACAACTGTATTACCGTAAGGCGTTCGAGTGGTGAAGTCTGGCCCCAAGGGAGTCACAATGGACTGGGACGAGTTGCTCGAGGCACCCACGTTAGCACTGTGGGAGTAATCAGCAGTGCCGTAGCCCGAGGTCAGCCCAGTATTTCCGAACGAGGTCGATTTTGCCATGTTGAACTCCATTTGAAGCTCCTCCACTTTGTGGCCCAGCTCAACCATATCGGCTGTTTTTTTCATATCTTGTATTTCCAAATGCTCAAGTTTGCTCTCGTTTCTAATGACACGATCACGCCGTTCATCAAACGTCTCAATTTTTTGGTCAACATTGCTCTGTGTTTTTTCAATGGTAGTCACACGAACTTCAAGGGAATTAGCACGCTCCAAGAGATGCTGGAGAGAATGAGAATTCTTTTCAGTAATTTGTTTGAGATCCATAAATCCTTCTGCCTGAATCTGGGCGTGGTAGAGCCCATAATGCTCCATGTGTTCCTTCATATCTCTTCTAGTTGACTGTAGTAACAACCACAGAAACATACATAACTTCCACAAATGACAGTTAAATAATTCACCATAACCACAACACACACAGCACTGTTGCAACTATGAAAGTAAAAGCAAGCTAAATAAAAACAAATAACATACGCAAGCACACACACATCGATAATCTTGCACACGATACTTACTGCAAATGAGCACCCGTACACATTGTACGGGCAACTGATGTCAGATAATGGGCAGTCGCCAAATTTGACCGACAGATGTTTCTCCAACTGTAGCAAAAATGAGAAAGACATCTGTTATGACAACATGAGGTACAGCGTTTCAAGCTGCTAATACACTGTTACTAAAACATTCCCATTACAGAGGGACAGGCAACTTTCTAAACACACACACACACACACGAAAAGATTCCCTTACATCTACTATTTTCATCTTCTTAGTGGGATTACATCCATTAGGACACAAGTGCTCAACGACTTGGCATTTATGGCGTATGTGATCCTGAGACAAAACAAATACTGAATAAATCAACTGAGGCTGATAGCCTGTAATACAACACTCACTTCCATCTGCTGGTAAGGCACCTCCTTCTTGCAGTGCTGGCAGGTGGTGGGCCTCATGGGACACTGGCTGTCCTTGTGCTGATCCAGGAGGTTGTAGCGGATGAACTGCCCACATTGTGTGCACTGGAACTCGCGATATTCACAGCTTTTGATATGCGCCTGGACAAAAACAACACCAACACTTGTCAATGTATACAGTTACTGGTATAATTTTACATGACTTCCCACACGTTTCGGTCAGCCTACACTCACACTGAAGTCACACCCACAAAATATTTAACCTCCTCCCACCATTAATTATTAAAACACATTTGAGTCCAGACACAAAAAATTCAGTAGTTAATAAGTGGACATACTGCTATAGTCTCCATATCCACTCACTTGAAGTTCCCTTAGATGACCGACCCAGCGACAGCCTCCAGACTTAAAGTTGCAATAAACTTCTAGCTGGTTGATTTCTCGCCGGCAAGCATTGTCAGGGAAGACATTCTCAGCTGTAATGTCTTCTTGGTCCAGAGGGCAGATTGGGCGGCGGCGCTTGAGCACTGGCTCCAGGCATTCCTTGCAGAAGAGGTGACCACATTCTGTCTGTACTGGTACTTTCATAGCGAAGAGGCAGATGGGACATTCATGCCTCTTCAATAATGGATGGACGAATTTGGCTTCATATCCAGGCATAGTGTTGATATCAGCTGGTGAAGAAGAGAGTCAACAAGAAGGTTCACTGGGTATTTTCAAGTTATTCCTTCTTGAGTAGTTAACGGTCTTTTCTTTAAACCTGCAACAAATGTGTGGTAGTGATTTCAAGCCATCATTTCGTAGCTAATAAAATTCTAACCAATAAATATCTCTTTGTCTGGTGCAGAGCCTATAAATATTCCGTCCACTAATAATAATGTATTACTGCGGACATAAACTATTAGCATTGAAATAGAAAGTATCTCAAGGTGGGGTTAGCACCCCTTAGTAGTTCAGCTTCTTGGACAACGAACGCAGAACAGGCACTGCAGCAGGTTGCCGACCCGTACTTTCCAACACGCCGCGCGGGAGAGTCGCTCGGGCTGCTCTGTATTCCCTCTCGCAGGAAGAAAGTCGAGCGAACAACGGAAGAGGCTTTACCTAGCAAAGGTCCAGCGCCGCACAGAAACCCCAATTTTTTTTTTCGCAATAGGCTGCAGGCACGGCAACTTACGAAATTGCAGCTCCAATTAAGGGCGCTGGGACATAGCAACGCGCGCGCACCCGCACGCACCACAAATAACCACAAAAATCCGCCAAGCTCGCAATTAGTAAAAACAACCGCTAATTTAGCTTGCGCGCGGGTAATTCAAAGCTTCCCGCCCACAAATTGATAAAACTAACCGCGGCCCCGCCCCCGCTATAAGTTGTAAAGAGCGCAGCCGTTTGATATTGTATTTCTTGGCTTACTTTATCAGTATTGTTTCTCCCTAGAGCAGACACTGGCTCCCAGATTGTCTCCAAGCTTTGACAGGTAAATAATACCGCACTAATGACTCCATTATTTTAAATTTTTATTCTTGTGCCAAACTTCTTCCTGATTATATCACTCATGATTTTTTATTTTACAGTATTGTGATGACCAGTGATAATTTTTGTGAATGTATATAATATAATGATACTTATTTTATATAAAAAATATTTTGAAATAGCCAGCTAAATATAGATGAATATTTTGTGATGTAGCTAGCTAAGTAAGGATGAATAAACAAATGAAGTGAATAGCTAAGTACAGAAAACTGTACACAAACTGAAACTGTAGAGTTTTCCAGCAGCAAAAATGGTTCACACACTGAATATGCATCTAGCTAGCTTGATAAAAGGCTTCCCTTACCTGACCATGCCGACAAAAACACTATTAACTAGACTACAATAATCTCCTCACACTCGTTTCAGTTGGACTTATCATCGAGAAGGAAAGGCGGCCAGAATACTGGTTTGCTAACCGGTAGGCACCCGAAAGTTAGAGAGCACCTACCTACCTGGAACTCACTTTCCCGCGGGAATTAATTGAATCTGTTGTGGGTGTGGTTTGAAAGCAATCAAGTCCCTGCCAAAAGATCGCGTGGACTAATTTTTAGTCCTGGAGTCTATTTTGTGTTTCTTCTCAGAAACTACGAGTAGAAATGACTCCAAATTTCGTACACAGGCTGACTATGACCTTAGCTACAAAATGTTCGTTGCAATTTTTTTTGAAAGAAAAAAATTCGGGCGCGCTGCCGTGAGGATCAAATCAGCACAGTCAACTAGACAAAACAAAGCAGAATTGAGAAAAAGTACAACGAAGGTTTGGAAGACAATCAACAAATGTATCTGTAGACGAAGAATGGGCTCGTCAGCGACGGCACCTGCGGAGGAGATGTGGATTATATACTTGAGGCTGAGGAGCTCGTAACTTGAACGAAACAGGCTCCCAAGGCCCGTTCTTTTTATTTAGTTAGTCCATTAGCAGTACTCTTTAGGATTCACCCTTAGTTGGAGCTCTACAAACACCAAGAAAAAAGTTAGTAATCCCTAGCAACCAAAATCCAATTATTGTGAATACGTGCGTGGGCTTTGTCCCAGCACCCTTAAGTGGAATAAAAGTATCCGGTTTTAGCCGGAAATAGTCTAGCTTTGACGGTCGGGGGCCGCCTAGGCAGGGCCGCGCGCGTGGTAATATGGATATTGCCAAATTCGTAGGCGTAAGCACATCAGTAGTACAGTGTGACCGCTTGGTTCAGACTGTTTCTGCTGCTCAGCGGGTTCTGTATTGAAAATTTTTCGCCTGAAACTCCACACCAGCCAAATTTCTTTGGCTGATGAAAACGGGCGTCCAGTATTTGAGATTTTTTAACATTTTTTATTATTTTACTATCAATCATCGTCACCGAGCTAAATTACTTGCAATAATAAATACTAACATTACATTTATAAAATAAAATATGGCAAACATAGTATGCTGCTAATACAGTGCTTCCAGCTTAAAGAGTGGATTTTGTAGCTTTTTGGTTAAGGTTGCTAATTCTGCTATAATTTCTCAAGTATGTGTAATAGAAAGCTAAAAATTTGTATTATTATACATTAATGTCATATTAACATACATTAATGTCATATTAACAGACAGAGAAATTCTTTTTCCTTATCTCTATAACTTGGTATACTGATACTTTAATACCTGAAGTTTCATATGAGCACACATGATGCAAAATTGCCTTAAAATTATTATGTATAACTTTGGTAGCTATACCTTGAAAATTAAGTGAGTTGTGGTTGTTTTTCACCAAAAAAAATTTACGCACGGTAAGGGTCATCAAATGATGACGTTTAGAGCAGGTCGGTTGTTGCATGCGCATGCCGGGCCTTTCATACACGTGAACGCGACGTCACAAAACGGCGCATGCGTATTTGTGTCATAAAGGGGGCGCCAGTTTACCACTAATTGTTGCACGGGTATGGCTGATTTAGAGCTATGGTTGTGTATCTCAGGCCTTAGGTATCAAGTTTTACGGCGCTACTGCCTATCACGGCCAGCGTTTTAGCTGCCGTCTGGAGCTGCACAACCCATAGGACTCCAACTGCATCGCCCTGATGTTGTTAGAATACCGAATGCTGGGAGCCTTGGAAGTATTAAACTCCTTCAGCTTTTCTTCAGCTCTTGAAAAAGAGGGCCTCTTGGATAGGCTTGGCTTCAAGTTAGTAATACCAGCCAACAATTCTGACTGATTTCGACTTAGCTTACTGCTGCTAGTAGAACGATGAGAATCCATACAGCTAGCCGCTTGCAGTTAGGGAAAGTCCCGTCTTACCGCTCAGGGAAATAACCGTTCGACCTTAGCTCGTTAACTAGCTACGTTTAGTGACGAACTACCGCAAAATCTTGACGTCAACAAAAATGTATTAGAGTGAATGAGAAAAGTGCAGTTCTCCATTTTCCATTCTCCAAAACAGGCAGTTTTACTATTGCAAACATTATTGGGATGATGAAGAAAAGGTATGTGTATGTTGTGCATGCATCCACAGACTGCTTCCGCTTCCTGTACATGTTGACCACTTCCTGGCCTGGCCACACTTGAAAGTAAGCGGAGCCACCCTGTTAAAGCAATGGTTGAAATAGCTGTTGGGGAAACCTTTATGCACACAGCTGGCACTTTTGCCGGGTAGCAGACCCGATAGGCTAGATCTACAGGGCCACTCTGAAGAATTCGCTCGAAATAAAACTTAAAAATGGGTAAAGGGTTTCACGTAAACCGAATTAATTGAGAAAATAGGGTAAAGGTGAAATACCTGACTGTATTGCGTAATTAATCGAGCAAGACGTCGTCTCCGCAGGATAAAAATTTATAGACCCGCCCCCATCGCAAAACGGTAAGGGAAAATGGAGCAAGGGACTAGTGATGACGGAGGCGTGGCACCCTCAGTGGCCCACAGGTACCATACTCTAACTGAAGTTAATCAATCTTCCAGTGACAACGACAGCGACGGGTACGACTACCCTCTAGCAGTTGCATCTGATCTCTACCCCTCCTCCATAGTGGCTGCAGCGGCTGCAGCAGATCAGACTATGGCTAGAGTCAATGCAGCAGCCGAGCTTGAAAAAAGTGGTACTTGGGAAGTCCAGGAAGACAAGGAAGGAACCCTCACAGCCACCTCAGAGAGACCTGGAGGGGTGGGAAGTAGCTCTTCCTTGTCAGATAGTGAAGGAGAAGCCAGTGCAGTGATAAGACAGACAGGCAGCAGGGTCAGAATAGGCCAAAAGAACCAGAATGAAGGCGATGATAAGCTTTACGTAAAGGGTAGCCTGAATTGCACCCAGTCAAACCTTCCTGACAGCAAGACTGACGAGCAGTTTGCAGATGAAGGTATATATCAAGGACTTGTCATGACCAATAAAGAGAAGGAAGAACTTGGCATCTTGCCCGAAGCCATATACATGACAACCAAGCTCATAGAAAACAGCGAGCTGATCGAGTCTCTTTCATTATCAACTGCTGCGGCATCAGCAGTTCAAGTACCCGAGATGCCTCTGCCTCCGAACTCTCCAAGTCTTTTCAAAGATGGAGGAGCTAATGGTAAGAATACTCTACCCATTTCTTCCCCACCCCAACCTACAGCTTCTGGGAAAAAGAGCGAACATGAAAGAACGACATACAGCACTGCACTTATGAGTAAGTGTATAATTTCTTTTGTATGACAGGAATAATACTGACGATCTGTTAAGCCATGTATACATATATGACAAGTTCAGCACTATTAATGTCTTGGCCTATTCCCTAATACATACGTGATCAGGGAACTAGTGAGAAGTGATAGAGTTGCACATAAATTGAGCTGTATAACTAAATTAAAATGGTTATTCTCTCAACAACTTCTACTCAATAAAGTTTTCCTGTATGCTATCGCTAGTTGTATTTTATACACAACCAGTCTTATTAGCCCATTATTTCACAATCAGATTTCGTGGTACGCATCAAATTATTATGTCTGACTTGAAATAGAAGAGGATAGTGAGTACTCTCTTTATAAACTGTTTCCTTTGTTTATAACTATCGTTATATCGGTCAACTTGCATTAAGTACATGGTACCTTGACAAGCCATTACCTGTACACAACAAGCTCGAATCATTTATTCCCAACAGAGTAATCATCACACAACTTTTACCTTTACATGGAAACTCGTTATCCTTTATCATTTACCCAATATCATGTGTGTGTAGTAGTAGTTGTAGTAGCTGTTAGGATACTATTTATGGTGAGTTGATACTACATGTACTTTTTTGAAGCTCCATCACTGTTTGAGCAATCCAACTGTATGCTGTACAAATAATTGATTTTCTGTTCTAACTTTTATGGAGGGGTTAGTGGGTGTTATCAACGTTTCATTATAAGACTTGAAGTTCTTGTATGCAAAGTTGTCAGCCCCACCCCTCGAAGCTGCTACCACAGTGGTTTCCAGCTGACCTATGCTAGGTTTTAGGTGAGAAACTGCATTGTATGGCTTCTTCATTGCATTTAGAAATCTGTAGGAATTCCCTCAGCTAAGCTTTACATGAAAGTCACTTGACTACCATAAAACAGAAAGTGTTGCTCATTGTATCTGTTTGTGGATACAGATCTCAGGATCAGAGCCTTACAATAGTAATAATAATGATAACACCTAATTTAAAAAAAAAGCTTGCAAGCACCAAGCCACACAGTGACGCTCAAACTATTTCCTGGTGAACATGTCATAAGATGAAGTTCCAGTTTCACCATAGCTATTGTGAATATTACACCCATAGCACGCATGCACGCTGAGAGTTCCAGTTGCTAGCTTATTTTGAAGACAAAACGTGTGCTGTATAGATAAGTTAGCAGATTGTAACTCTTGTACAAAGTATAAAGTATCACCAATAAAGTAATGTAATTCTGTGCCTTTTGCAGAGCCAAATGCCATATCAGAGTTTCATAGAGGGAGGGGGGAGGAAACTGGGGATTTCCCACCCCAAGCAAAGTTTCCCTCCCCGAAGAATTGCCAATTTAATTGCTTTAAAGTGACTATTGCAGTAACACTAAAGCATGATCCAGTGGTTATTCTATCTAATAATTCAGTAAAATTATTTCTTATATTTTTTGAAACCTTCAATGGAAATTTTTTAGCCATTGAAGACGGCAAAACTTTTCAGTTCTACTAGGACCTATTGGAACCCTGGTACTTTGACTCCATAACCTTTTTTCCATTTCTTGAGGAAATCCAGTGAAAAATAGCCCACTTTGGCAATAGTTCTTTTCTTTGCAAACAAACAAGTTTTTACACTCAAAATCCCCCCCTCCCCCCCAAAAAAAACAAAAAAACAAAAAAAAATCCTCTATGAAACCCTGCATATTCCATTGTCAGTGAAACCACAGGGATTATAAGTTAATTTTTAGCATTTTCACAAACTGGCCAGGTAGTCAAAGTGGTGTGATCGGAAGTGTTCACTAGCACAAGAGATTTAGTTAAATCCTGTCTAACGAGCTATTCACAGTTGTAGTAACTAACTACTTCTCACCTCGATAAACTCCGTAAGTCAGTAGATTGGGAAAAACCGTCAATGACCTCAGCAATAGACGCTTCGATGTCCACCAAGTCATCTTTTTATTTTTAACCATTAAAAAAATATTTGAGGCACAATATTTAGAATTGTTCATTTTATTACATGAGTAGAATCCTCACCTAATTAAAAAAGTCAGTTGTTATTATGCTTCGAAGATTGTTCACAATTTTTGTGGTCAACTAAACCTTTTACCATTTGCCAAAAATCACAGCAAAATGAAGCTTGTGTTCTTATCCCCTGTATGATGGTATAAATCACAGCAAAATGAAGCTTGTGTTCTTATCCCCTGTATGATGGTATAAATCACAGCTAATGAAGCTTGTGTTCTTATCCCCTGTATGATGGTATAAATCACAGCTAATGAAGCTTGTGTTCTTATCCTCTGTATGATGGTATAAATCACAGCTAATGAAGCTTGTGTTCTTATCCCCTGTATGATGGTATAAGTCACAGCTAATGAAGCTTGCGTTCTTATCCTCTGTATGATGGTATAAATCACAGCTAATGAAGCTTGTGTTCTTATCCCCTGTATGATGGTATAAGTCACAGCTAATGAAGCTTGTGTTCTTATCCCCTGTATGATGGTATAAATCACAGCTAATGAAGCTTGTGTTCTTAGCCCCTGTATGACGGTATAAATCACAGCTAATGAAGCTTGTGTTCTTATCCCCTGTATGATGGTATATTGTTTCCAATTTATTGAAAGGATTGTTTTTGTAGAGTTAGTTTTTGATAGAGTTGTAAACATTCTTTTAGAGGCATTTCATTTTGCCATTTAGAAACCTCAGTGATAAGATAGCTATTAGATAGTGTAAGTTGTAATAGCAGCTTTATCTGTTTTACCAAAATTAAAAAAATATTATGTATATTCTAAAATGAATATAACAATGATCGCTCACATTTAGCTGTTGTGTTGGCAAGACAACCCAGAGCATCGAGTGCTGTTTGCCTGGTTACCAATCTCCCACAAGACAGCCAATGTCTACTGTTTGTGTTTCACTCAATTCCAATTTTTCTAGCAATTGCATTTGTTATAGCTACTGAAAAAGTATATCTAGTCAAAAAATTCTTTCTTTTTTTTTTCTTCACAAGGGACATCTGAAACTCTGCTATCACTTTAAATGAAGTCATGAGAATTAATGTAAACCAGAAACAAACTATGGAGATATAGAACTCACTCTTTGTTTAAAAGCACCCCACAATGTGCTTCTGTTAACAACATTGTAGGCCAATCAATCATTTACAGTTAATTTGTACAATTAGCTGTAGTGCGTATTGTAAATTGAAGGAGCTGAACTTCAGAAAATTATCAGTGTGGTGGACCAGGAAAATTTTACTTGTCTGGTTCAAAACATCAAAACTCACAGAAAAAAAAGGAAAAAAATCTAGAATTGCTATAGTCTTTTTGACCATAAAAAGTGTTTTTAAGATACTGATGCAATTCTCTTCCACAATGGCATGCTGTGCAGGTGTGCCCATGCATGCATATAATTGCAGAGTGCACATGCAAATTTATGTACATATAATTATATGTAATAGTTATGCCATGGCCAACGAGGGGTTATGGAATATAACCGTCCCGATCCCGAGGGCGAAGCCCGGGGGATAAGGGCGGTGATATTCCATAACCCTGATGTTGCCATGGCATAACTGTTTTATACCATAGTTGCTGCTACTACTACTCTCTCATATCCACCTATATGGGACCAGCCCTACCACATATAACTCTCCTGCAGCTCTCATACCACAGGAATTTACCACAGCTAGCTGCTTTACTGCTTACTGCTGAGCAGCCCAGGTAGAGTTAGATCTGGATATAACAGCTGGCAGCTACAATGCTAAAGTAAACTTGCTAAAGTAAACTTGCTAAAGTAAACTTTCTGGCGTGCTTCAATTGAATTTTAATTGAATTTTAATTTTGGGCCGGAAACACGGAAGAATTCGCTTGACACCGCACCGGGAAAATATCATAGCCCCAGGAAAAATCACCGGGAAAATATCACTTTTAATCCATGGGTGTTACCGCAGCAACCATGGTATAAGTACATATATGTCATATTATGACTATTATGGGGAAACCCCTGGTAATCATGCACTGGAGTTGTAATTGCTTATTGATACTACAAAACACAAATTAGGTGGCAACATTAATAGCTACTAGTGTTGGGCGTGGTAAAACTATATTACAAGTTGCTTAACAATGTCACAAGCTTATTATACCGTAATATACTAACAAATAATGTTGTAATAATCTTTATCTTTTACACAATGTTTGGGCAGCCATAAGCCGCCTACTAGTTAATCCCTTTACCGTATTGGTGCAGGTGATAAATCTACTCTAGAGAAAAAGCATCACATCTTGCCTCGCTACAGAGACCTTATCCTTCGTCCACCACCTCTACCGCCACTGTCACCCAAGGCCAACAGGGCTGAGGTAATGTTACTAATACTAATAAGACCTTGGCTAGGACATCTGCATGATACAGTAATGTGTTAGGGGTGTGTTTGAGGGTGGAGGGATTGGTAGATATTTTTGTAAATGTCCTAATCCATTCTTACCCTAGACAACTCATGGGGTATGAAGTCATTTTTGTTGTTGTTGTTGCTGTTGTTGTTGAACCAACAGGGCTGTACAAAAAGATTAAGAATGTGCCAATCAACTTTCACAAAATTGGGAAAAAAAATCTGAAACAAAAGCAGCAGCACAAAATTCCAAGGCTGCTAGCTTGGCTAGCGCATTCGCTATCCACCACTGTACCATCACTGCGCCCCAGTTGTCATCAGCGCCCAGTAATCAAACATATACATAGCTATATCCACTATACTTTAAACATATGATTATTTCATTTGAATTTTTCTAGTGTCTTTCCCTTGTATGTTATACCGGCCAAGCTGTTAAATCACTTGCCTTATTCTGATATAAAGCTATTTAAGCTATACTCAATAGGTCTCAAACCTCATGGTAGTAGTAGTTGCCACAGAGCTTGGCCCCATAATACCAAACTAATTACAGATTCAGAAGTATAATTTGACTTACCCTAAAGTTAATTTCTTCTCCCTGTAGAAGCGAGTGTACGGAGTAGTGGACAACTTGCTGAAGTCAGAGGCAGCTTATCTCACTTCCCTCAACATCGCTATCCAGGTAAGGGTCATGAAGTGGAAGCATGCTTGTTGTGTGTGTCAGGCTCATGCCCAGAAGGCGTTAACATGTTAACATGAACTATAATGGGAATTTCCCAGGTAGAATCCCCTGTTCTGTTTAATTTGCACTGCCTCTAGATTATTTACACCTTATTCAGGTATCCACAACAGTTGGTTTTCAGTTCTCTCCTTCTTTACATAGAGTTTAAAGTAGTTAAACATGGTTACCAGAGGGAGCCAGGCTGGCTAGGTTTGCAAGGCCGAGGGGCAGGCAGCTTCCACCACCTCGATGGAGTCACGCAAGCACACCGAATTGGTGGCACATTGCGCCATGACAACCGCTAGCAGTGACTGCACATGCCAGGGACAAACCTCTTGTCCTAGGCCCTCTCTGCGTTAGTAACAAGGGACAGCCTGAGACTCACAGCCGTGTAACTGGTCGGTCACGGACTCACGGCTTTATAATGAAGCCTTTACGGGGTGTGCCAAGGCCGTTGCTTGGTGCAACCGCTGCCTTCAGGACGACCACCTCGAGCTGTCCCCTGAACCGGTTCCCGGACGGCCCAGCATGGCCAGCTGCGGGCATGCTGCCAGTGCTCACATGCCCAGAGTTGCAGCTCTATCTGTCGGCGATGGAACGAGTGTCGCTGCAAGTTCCACCTGTGCAAATACAGGCACGAGTCCTTGACGTGCAATGACCTGCACACTGCACTTGAATGCCCACAGAGACAGGGCAACACAAGGAGTCGATCGCCAATCCAGGGGCATCCCCGCTCAGCTGCCCAGCAACCCACCCCATCGGGCACACGTAGACCTCGCCCCCTGTAACATCATCACTAAGGAGACTGCACAAAGTTGCGTGAACTGTGTCATTGTTGTCCCATGTCAACAGCCGTTGTGTGCATATATATTTATTTACTCACTGTGGTATCGATCAACTGGAGGATGTGTTTGGTTGGAAGGGAGGGGGAGGGGGTCTAGTGGGTGGGGATTTAGGTAGTCCGGGAGCAGCACATCCTGTTTGTGTGAGCCACGCACTGATACCCCAGTTAAGGGCTGTGACAACAAACGAGTCACCAGCTGGCGCCTGATCTAGTTAATCCCAACCATTTAAGCCAACCACCTGATTGGTACATTCATGTTGGTTAGTGGCAGAGCGAATGGGGTGTGCTGCTACATGGTTTCCACCGTGACGGTGTGACGACCCACCCGGGGTCCCCATAATGTATATCACTCCACCCTATCCACAGGATGGGAATTCCAGTATCGCTACACAGCAGACCTGGTGTGCCTGGACTTCTGTCGCCCACTACACCCTACCAGCCTGGAGCCGCCAGGTCTGTGTGTGGTCACCACACCACTGAATATCACAGCCTGGCAGACGGAGCTGTCAGCTCACCCGGACCAGGCCCTGGGACGGTACATTACCAATGGGCTGAGACACAGCTTCCAGATAGACGTCCGCCGAGGGTCGCCACTGAAGTAGCTAGCAGCAACCTACAGTCAGCACCGGCCCACCCTGAGGCAGTCAATAACTTCATCCGAAAAGAGTTGTCATTGGGTCACCTGCTAGGTCCACTACCTGACACTTCCCACATGCCACCTCTGCAGATTAATAGAATAGGAGTGGTACCAAAAGGCAACAATACTGGCAAGTGGTGCTTGATCACTGATCTGTCGTTTTCCAGTGGCCTGACCGTGAATGATGGGATAGACCCCAGCTGTGCTCGCTGAGCTACACTACAGTGGATGACATAGCGGCCAGAATTACCAGCCTTGGTCAAGGCACTCTCATGGCCAAATATAGACGTAGAATCGGCTTATCGTCTCCTCCCGGTCCACCTCCAGGACCACTCCCTCTAAGTAATCCGCTGGGAGAATTGCACCTACATGGACCTTGTCTTGCCATTTGGGCTACGCTCGGCGGCTAATATCTTTAACACTGTGGCGGATGCCTTAGCATGGCACCTGATAAGAGCCAGCGTAGAATTCATCGATCACTACTTGAATGACTTTATTATCCTGGGAGCCCCGGATACCTCTCAATGCCAGTGGAATGGAGTCTCGTTCCTCACCCACCCTCCTGCCTCCCCCAGCTAGAGGTGTTCTCCGATGCTTCAGGATCATGGGGCTGCGGCGCATGGCATATGTGACCACTATCACAGCCCCTGTCAATCACAGAGAAGTAATTAATATCGATCATCCTTGCCTGTGACACCTGGGGCAGGGAATGGCAGGGGAAACAGTTCCTGCGCCATTGCGATCACCAGGCAGTCGTAGCATGCCTACACTCCAGAACTAGCAAACAAGAGGGGCTTATACATCTGCTACGTTGCTTGGTATTTGTCTAAACCCAGCTACACCTTCACTTGCACCCAGTTTACATAGATACCAGGTCTAACCACCTGGCTGATGACCTCCCGCAATGACGTGCACTCTTTTTCTTGTGAAGGTTCCCAGAGCCGACTGTTGCCCATCCAAGGTGTCCCTCCCCCTCCTCAAGCTCCTGCTGGATCAGACAGCCGATTGTGCATCTCCCACCTGGCGCTGTCAGTTTGGCGCTGTTTCCAGGCAGGTCTAGCACCCTCCATGCAACAGACATACCAGTCAGCTGTGCACAGATTCTACAAGCTCTACACAACATACAACATCATGTCCCCCTTTCCCTGAACAGAAGAACTACACCACCTTCCTTGCTGATCAACAGTTGTCCCCACAGACAATCAAGTCCTACCTCTCTGCCTTGAGGAGCTGGCAGATATTAAAAGAGTGCAAGCCGGCATCTGCAGGCTTTGTCTTGCAAGATGTTCCCCTACCCGCATTCATCATCCCAGTCACTCCCCGCCTCTTGAGGCAGATCAAGCATACACTGGCGAGCTTGGCGAATCCTGCCAAGCTGGTAATGTGGGCTGTGGCAGCCACAGCCTTTTTGGGTTGTTGTTGTTGTTTTTCACTTGGGAGAACTCCTCTGTAGTACGCCTCAAGAATTCAACGAAGCGACGTGCCTTTCTTGGGGTGACGTAGCCATCAACAGCCATCTGGCACCCACAATGGTCCAGATACATCTGAAAACATCCAAGTGTGACCAGTTTGGAGCAGGTGCCAAGGTGGTCTTCGGAGCAACTGGTGACAAGTTGTGTCCAGTGAAGGCGCTGCTGGACTACCTGGGTCAAAGAGGGGACAGAAAGGGTGCCTTCTTTCTGGGCCCCGACAGTATACCAATCCTGAAGCCGTGGTTTGTGGAGTGGATACGCTCGATTCTGTCTTGCATAAGAGTCGCACACCACCAATACACCGGCCACAGCTTCAGGATCAGAGCGGCAACAACGGAGTAAAGGACTCCACCATCCAAGCTCTCGGACGTTGGCACAGTGCGGCGTTTCTCCAATACATTCAAACACCAAAGGAGCACCTGGCGCAGGTAGCGTCAGTCCTGGCCAAGACCACCTGACCGTGGACCGTGGAGGATGCGTCAGTATTATGTTTGTTGTTCCCCCATAATAATTTGAACTTCAATTTAGTTACCAACTTACAAGAGTGAGTCAGGGGGTCAAAGGCAGGGGGTTCAGACTGTGCACATGGACTGTCTTGCTGCAGTCCGGGCAGGTTATAGCCACCTTAGTATGCACAGCCATCACGTAAGTTACCAGAAATTAGTATATGTTGTATATTCCCCTCCTACTTACTTACTACTCTAGGCTTGGGGGGTTGTGACCCCCACCATGGAGGGGGTCACCCTTGGACTGAGCCTCGAGCACCCCCATAGCTTAAACACGAAGGGGGCCCTCGGGCTTCCCCCCATGATAGCCAAGGGTAAGTTAGTAACCACATGACGCATGCACTCAACCCTAGCACATGCGCATAGCCTCACCAGCCTGGCTTGCTCCAAAATATGTAGTAGTTAGTATAATCAGGACACCAATCCATGATCGGGGTTGGGTTAGCGACCACAGTTAACTTTCACTTATAATAATAGCAAATTTTTCTCATTCTAACAGCCAATATTGTTCATTAAAACTACTAAACTTTCATTTATTATGCCATCCTCTATTCTCCTCCACCCTCCCTCCCCTTAGGTATACATGGTTCCTTTGCGAGAGCTGGCCCAGTCGTCCGCTCCTATTCTATCAATGGAGGAGGTGAATTGTTTGTTTGGAACTATCGAGGAAATCCTCAAGTTCCAGGAGATGTTCTATTCCGCCATTACTGTCAGAACGCTAGACTGGAAACCAGACCAGAAGATAGGAGACGTTCTCTCTTCAGTAAGTCAGACATTGGTTTATATTCGAGAACAGACTGACTAGTTTCCATGGCTTAATTTCAGCACATTTACCCCTCTCCACCAAAATATTCTTACGTGTTTCAAAAAAAAAATCCACATTTATATGAAATTTATTCCGTGAATTTGCTCTTTACTGGTGAGTACATAGATAGCTACATACTCCCTTGGATGCCATCTCATAGTTGTTGTTTGTTTGTTGTTGTTTTTTAAAAGAGAGAAAGAATCCAAGTGTGTGTGTGTGTTTACATGTGTTGTGTGTGTATTTCAGGCGATGGCTTCTTGCCATCATATCCTTTATTAACTAGTGTTAATTTCACCATAATATTGGGTATCGCATTTAGCTCAATTCAAGGATGAATTTCCTGTAGTAATTCACACGAGGCATGAACTATTACCTCTGTGTGCTGAACTTTTAAGATCAAAAACTGCTGACATTATTTGTACCTTTTAAAGTTGAAAAATACAGCCCGAGAAAAATGATCTATTCCAGCAGGTACATTATATTTCCAAAAAATTATTCTGACAGCCTAGACTCCTGCTGTAGATTATTTCATAACAGAAGAATTGTTGGGCATGACCATAATATGTATAATGATTTTTTTTTTTTTAATAGAATTTGCTCAAAGAATTTTAGAATAATCCTTGGGAAATAGAATCCTTGTAAATAATAGGAGAAATGTGTATGCACATTTTGACTAAGAGTAGAATATTTCATGTTGTATAGAAAATGACAATACCACATTTTTCATATGCCACACACACACACACACACACACACACACACACACACACACACACACATACATTCACTTCCTCTGCTTATGTTATAGCTGAGCAATAAAGACGTGATCAATAACTACTCCATGTACATCAACAACTTCACCAACGCCATGACGATGCTTGGCAATGCCATCAGCAAAAAGCCAAGGTTTGTGCAGTTCTACAAGGAGAAGTACGCAGTTAGTCGCACGAGTCTCAGTCTCCAAGGATTGCTACTCAAACCCATTCAACGCTTCCCACAGTACATAATGTTCCTACAGGTGATCACTGACACACTCAGTTAGATTTGAAGATTGAATGGAGTGAGGATTTATTTACTTTTAATTATAGTGCAGAACATCCAATACTATTAGTCACACCTACTAAATACCAGAAAATTACACATTATTTATGCCCACTAAATTGGACAGTGCTATCTATTGTATTTGTTGTTGTGGTGTGTTTTTCTAAACATTGTAGGCTTTTTTAGAAGGGTAGTTTTGTTGAAACTGTAGCCAAAATGTTTGATTAGTAGGGGGAGGGGGGAGGGGATTGCACTCTGATGACACTCTGCATATGCCAATTTCACTAATTAAATTTGTTTGTGGTCACTCCTTCATTAAATAGGACTTAATCAAGTTCACACATGCAAGCCATCCAGACCGAGTGACCCTACAACTTGCCCTTGCCCGCTATGAGGGGATTACAAACTTCCTGAACGAGCACAAAAGGCAGAGAGAGCAGATGATGGTGGTACAGAACCTCACGCACAAAGTCAGCCATCTTCCCTTCAAACTCACGGATGGCAAAAGATGGTTACACCGTCAAGATATTGTGACTAGAGTGGTGAGTTACACAATGACATAATTAGAATTTTTTTTTTTTTTGAAACATAAAGAAATATAAATTTAAGTAAATGAGGTAATGTGACAGTGAGGTGTACAACATAGTGGGCATTGCTATGGGGTAAAAACTTAACTTATAAATGAACAATTGTAATACAAAAAGGACATTATTGCATGAAGTGAATTGTTTCTCTGGTACTAAGTGTTTTTTTTTTTAGATTGCTACGATATCATTTGCACTAGATATCTGGGTAGGTGAGTAGGGATATGCGAGTTTGAGCGGTCAAGCCTACCAATTGCTGCAAAGTGCAAGGAGAAATATTGTTGCTCGAAATATTGACGTCAACTTCGCACTTTGACTCAATCAGTTGGTAAACCAGATATTTAGCCCCGTTTGAATCAATGTAGTTATGAGAGAGGTCTAGTCGTTGACAGCCATGCTTTATTAAATCATACATATATCCCATGCTATCAGACTTCACATTGTTTGATGAGAAGTTTACAGATGCCAGTAGTGGCTTTGCCTTCAAAGCATCACCCAGGTATGCTACTCCATCAGAACCACAGTTATTGTGAGAGATAACAAAAGTCATCAATATGGGGCAAAATTGGTGCAGACCAAATGCCAAAATGATAGCTGATCTGCAGTCGATATTGTTGTGACCGAGGTACAGCTGAGTCAGGGAGCATGTGGAACGGAGTCCATTAGTTAAAGTATATATTTCGGGGAAGCCCATGTTATTGCCTGAAAGAGCAAGATTATGTAATTTCGTCCAATGGCATACGTTTTTAAGAATGGCTGTCATACCGAAGTGAGAGTTAAGTCCATTAGACTTATCTGCATTGGAGTCTATGTTAGACATACCTGCATTACCAGAGTCTATGTTATTATAGCTCAAATTGAGATACTGAAAATTTTGATTTGGTTGCAAATGCTGAGCTAGTGCTAGTACAGCATGTGAGTCAATATTGTTGTGCTCAAATTCTAAATTGTGAAAGTTTAAATTTCCGCTGAGGCCATGTGCCAAAGCAATCCCTCCTTTTGATGCAATGCCATTATCGCTCAATCCTAACATTTCAAGATGCTTAAAACAGCCACTGTTAGCTAAAGCAGCCGTACCTTCACAACCAATACTGTTGTATGATAAATCAAGGTACTTCAAGGAAGATGGCAAGTGTTCAGCTAATAATTCTGCACATTTTGAGTTGAGATTATTATAGGATAATACTAGAGTTTCAAGGTTGTCACAAAATTTAATTCCTTGAGCTAAAGTTTGTGTTGCAGAACAGGATAAATCACAGCCATACAGCTTTATTTCCTTTAAATGATAGCAACGTCTTATCCCAGCAGCAAGATACTCTGCATTGGATGAATCAACATCACCATGTATTTCAATTTCTTCCAAATTTTTACATTTCTTTAGACAGGCACCTATTTGTTTAGCACCTTCTTGACTAAGATTGTTGGTAAGCATAATACGTTTCAATTTTCTACATTTTAATAGAGCATCTGTTAATGGCTTGGCATGGTCCGAGCTAAAAATGTCTTCCTTTGATACAGGTCCTCCAAAATCATGAAGAAATTTGTGAGCATGATCTGCTTCACATATATCAGGATATAATTGAAGTAGTCCTGTAAGATGTTTATTCGTACTCTTTGTAAATTCAACATGATGTTGTGGTTGGATTTTGTATGATGTATGCAACTTTACAGACTGGTAACGATACTTCTTCAAAGCTCTGAGTATTTTTATAGCTGGATGTGGTGCATTATCATCATTGTGAACTTCATTAGAGCTTACGTATCGTATACAGTCTAATATTACAACTTGATTGATTAATTTTGAAGCTACTGATATGACATAACCCAAGGCTGTGAAGTCGGCTGGTGTGAGAGTAGCATTGATGAAAATTTTATTATTATAAAGCTGCACTGCAACTTTGCATGCAAATTCTTGTTGAGTTTCAAAAGCACAATGTACTGCATACAAGCAATCATGGTGTAGTTTCGGTTCCAAGATGGCACAAAATTTCAGTTGTTTTTCTTTAAACTCTGTCAATCCACAATAGAACTTGAACATAGTCATCATATGGCCTTCCTCGCAACATGACTGAATTACTTCTAACTGCTCCTCATCTGTCAGGCTAGCTAAATGGTAAGCTGCAAGGAACTCTTGGAGAGTAAGGTGAACAAAAATAATGACATCTTCTAGTCCAAGACACTGTAAAATATAGTCAATAGTAAGAAGACTACGAACAGGAGACTGTTTTAAGATGTCACGAGAAATCGGCAATTCGTGAACTACTTGAGTACCTTTTTTGGTCATTTCAAAAGCCAGCAAGCATATTTTTTTGAAATGGTCTTCATGAATTTTTTTCAAATCCTTGAGCGATTTAAGCTTGGCACGGTCATTATCCATTCTCAGCTTTCGTAAAAAAATAGCTTTGACAAAATATTCATAGAATTGTGTTTCCGTTTCGGGCAATTTACAAGACACATTTTGCCTGTAAAGGTAGCACAGCATGGCTGCATTGATGGGAAGGTAACACATGCTCAGTGTGTTGGAATATACATCCATGTCCTTGAGCAGTTTGGCACGGCTTTCGTCACTGATTGGGTAATTGTTCACATATTCTTCGAATTTGGCTTTGGTAAAGCCAAGAATGGCTATGGTTTTGGTTTTGTTCACCTTGCCAAAGAGTTTTGCAGTTGCTACTGGGCGGGAAGTGACAATGACCATAGCAAGGGGAAGATATGTCTTGTTGATCAACTGATGAATCTTTGATTCTGCTTCATTTTTGGTGGAGTATTCATCAAATCCATCTAGTATAAAGCATAACCTCTTGCCATTTGAATTTTCCAGCACTTTAACTTCCGAAGGACTACAAAAAGGCTTAAATATGTCTGATGTTCTTTGAGATGTTCTTTGACTATGGCGAAGAGAAATAAGATATAGCTTGTCAACATTTGTAAGCATTATTCCCTTTATCCAGTCTTTTGTTAATTTGTGTGCTAATGTGGTCTTGCCACTCCCAGGCCGTCCTTCCACTATTATAAGTGACTCTTCATCATATTGACTAAATATGTCTTCATATTTGACCTTCTCTCTGCTGTTAATAATATCTTCTATATCATCCCTAGTGAAATCTTTTGGGTCTTTATTCTGAGATTTGTCAATATTCTTTAGTGCAAGTTCAATGAAGACATTTGAATTTACCAGAGGCCATGAATCATTAGGGATTTCTTTACGGGCAGAATATAAAACCAGTAAACGTTTCTTGTCAGGAGCATAGGCCACAGTTAAGGTCATTGGTGAGCTAATCTGCTGTTTTGTTTCACAAGTGACAATGCACTGGTACTCTCCTTCTCTTCCTAAGCTTCCCTGATTGATGTGGAGTATATCTGTCTGTGTGTCGGAATATACCGAGCCTTCACACAATGCCTCACCATCCTTTATCCACTGGAAAGACACTGGTGCACCGCAATAAGTCTGAACCTCAAAAAGCATAGACTTACCTTCATCTACTTCAATGTCGCTACTTTCATAAGTTATCTCAAGACAATATGGTTCGGGAAGACTAGTTTCCTCAGAACCTGAGCTAAACTGTTTGGGTTGTTGATCTTTAAACGTTTGCTTCAATTCTGTTGAGAGTGTGAACAAATTCACTAAATTGCTTGCCAGAGTTTCTTGAAGACAAGATAAAGTAGGTTCTTTGGAGTATTTGTGAAAGCCAACAATCCATTCGGTTAAAACGTTATGAAGTTTTAGTTGGTTACTATAAGCATCTCCACATTTTTTGCGAACACCACTAGAAAGATTTAAGGATATGCTAATTTCTTCCCATTTATAAGAATAATCTGCCAGTATTTCACTTAAAATACTGATATCCTTTTCTGCAATATTATCTTCTGATAGTCTACTATCTTTTACCCTCCCCTCCCACTGATTTAACTTTCTGTTCAGGGTTCTACCTGTTGCAGCTATGGCCTCATTTTCTACCTTACACAGTTCTGTGATTAACGTAGAACATATTTTCGAATCTGTCGCAATTCTTTTATTTACCAAACACAAAAGGTATCTTACTTTAAGATCTGCATCCAGTTGGTCGTGGTCCAAAGAAGCAAACAGTTTCTCCTGTTCTTTGGTTAACACTCGACATTTCAGTAATTTTAGAGACAACTTCTTGAGGTCAGCATTGACCAACACTTTCACCAACTCTTCTTGGTGGCAGTTGAGAAAGTTGAGCAGCCCACTCTCTTGAGCCTGAGAAACTGAAGCTGTGGACATTGTGGTGCCAACTAGCAACTATTTTTTGCTGTACTTGCTCTATTAACTATGCTGTAAGGATATTTATGGGACGTCATGTGACAATGAATATTAGTGTGAATTCCTAGTATGAGTCGTGAATATAAGTGTAGCTAATAAATTTGGAGAAGCCTGTAGAAATGTTTTTTTAATAGAAACACTAGGAGCCGACCCCACCCCACCCCACCCCAAACACACTACATCATACTAAGCGCTGCTCTTTGTGACTTTTGTTGCTACTTTTGGAGCTAATATGATTGCAGTTGAAAGAAGATTTGAATGTAATCTTCTTGAAATCCTAGCTAATAATTTATTTATTAGGGAATCTACGAAAGTATAAGTTGTCATGATTGGTCACGTATATTATAAATCCATTTCATTCTAGTTTCTACTTCTTGGTTATACCCAACAAATTTAGCTAATCTAGTTACATTCTATTCTATTAGCTTGAAATTCACTGATCATCTATCTGAACTGTGATGTTGAGTTCATACAAAAAAAAACAACTAGGAGGGGCAGTGAACAGACTTCATTCTGTTGTGTAAGAGACCCTTGCAGTGCTTAAAATCACACACATAGCTATGCTGACTTCATGCCACTAATTAAAAATGCCAGCACTGTTAATGTTAGTACTGGAGGATTTCTAGAAGGGGGGAGGGTAGAGGGATTTCTTGCAGAGGTGATTATATTACACTAAAACTTGAAACCTCATTGCAAATTGAAGGGGATACAATTTTTTTTTCAATTTCTTTGTTTTGTTGTTATGTTGTTGTTTTTGACTGTCCAATAAAATATGACTTGTTTAATGATACAGATGATGTCTAATGGTCGTCTGGTTTCCAAAGACCGGTGCCTGCTGTTGTTCAGTAATATGATATTGTGTGCTGCCATGAGAAGGAGAAAGAAAAGAGGATCAGAGAAGACTAGAAAGGAAGACTTGGAGAGCACAACTGGATCCAGGTGAGAACTAAATGTTACTATAGGTTGTGGGAGTGGTTTCAACCTTTGAATCAGCTAGTATTAGCTTACGGTATTGAAAAAAAAATTGTTTTGCATTTGTACACCTTTCAGTCATCATGCCAGTTGAATGATTACAGTACAATGAAAATGAAGCTCCAGAGGTGCGAACCATCAGCACTACAATACACTAACTAGCGATTACAAAATCATTTCTCAGACAAAAATAATCTCCTTGTTTCATATCTAGTCGGGTATCAATAGGTCAATATTATATTGCTAATGTAATGAACAATAGGTGTAAATGCTGTCTACATAAGAGAAACTAGAAATGTTCAACGTGCAATGGACACTCACTGGTAGTTTCAATGCAAAGCTTCATTCCAGCATTAACTGCCTTAAAGCACAACTACCACGGGTAGCAAAAAAGTATTTACTCACATGATTACGATGTGATGATAGGGGGCATTATGCACAGTTCAATAGCTCACGATTGTATGGCAAAAAAAATGACTTTTAAAACTTTGAGTTGAAACAAAAAATTCCGGCATATTAGAGGGACTTAAATTAGTAGTTTGATGCCTCTTTCAATGCTTTGAAGGCTACTGTCTTCGAGATTCATTATTAAATGACAGAATGACTGATTGACTAACTGATGACTGATTAATTAAGTACGATAATCCTCTCGTGCATGTCCACTGAGGGTCAATAAAATGAGAACATAATTATAATTAAAAACTAAACTAGTTGATGTTTACATTTAGAACATGCTGGTGTAGTTTTATATTGTGAAAAATGGACTTTAATCGCTTAGGTCCTTCAGGGAAAGATACTATATGTAGTGGCCCACCTTCAGGGCAGGGCTCTTATATGTAGCGTCCCTCCAATTGTGTTAAGAACGGTCGCTGTATCCAAAATTCATCAGGCGTTGCACTTCACCATCTATGGCATGCTGTGAATAGCTGCTATGTTCTAAATTAGTTAGGCGCTGCGTAGCCGTCATGAATTACCATAGTTAGGCCCCTCAGCCCGTAAGTGTAGCTTCTGCGCTGCGCTTGGGATGCTAAAGCCTAGGGGCTTCAGAGCCCTAAAAACAGTAGTTCCCTCAGAGGCAGCGCCTCTTAACTATTATCTTGTTAGATTTCACACGAACCCCTCGTCACATGTTTAAATATGTTACACTGCCATTGACACACTATTCTATTGACTTTAGGGATTTCGAGACCATAAGTGACTTCTTATACACCTGCAAGTGGTACTGTTCACTGGAGAAGCTAGAGGTCATTGAACCCGACTACCTGAATGACATCTGGGACAAGAACTCATCTATTCGTAAGAGATATTTAACACCACAAGATTTTATTTGTATTTTGTGAAGTATGTGTGAATGGAAAGTTTCGGAAGTTTAACTGAATAGAATGTATGGCACATGCTAGTATGTTCCATATAGGCCCCAAAGGCCGAGAATTTATGGTTTAAAATTAAAAAAATTTTAAAACTCTGACTTTTAAAATCCCAGCACCTGCGTAGGTCCACAGGAACCCCTGTTCCTAAAATACTTAAAGACTCCATTGTGTGTTGACCAACACTTACTTTAAAATTACACTTTCATTATGCAGCTTCTTTGTATACTTTAGGCATACTGTTTGCTTAGCATCATTACTTTGCATTAATTCACTAAATTATCTGTTTAGTTGCTATTCAGCCAAGTTTCTAATTACTACAATGTTCTTTATTTATTGAATTTATTTTATTTACTTTTTTAATCGTCATTGTAGAATCAATAATTAAGTTTTAAATTTATTTTAAAAATTATTTAATTAATTTTTATTCGTCATCTATTGTAGTATTTCAATCTCACTTGATACAACATCAAATTCTTGTCATGTTTGAATAAATAATCAATACATTTTTACAGCTTGACTATAGCTTATAATTTCTTTCAGGTTTTATTCTATTAAAATCTGTTCGACACTTGCTAGCCCTAGGTATCGAATTTAGTCAGCACTACTGGCATGAATATTATTTAATGGCTAGTTTAGGTGAAGAACCAGTAAGACATGTATAATATATTATACATGTATTTGAGAATAGGGACACGTTTTTGGATTAAAAATCATACCGCTCAAAAGTTGTGACAGACAAGCAATAACACAACCAGACTGACAGAATTAATTATATTAGAACACAGCGGAAACATAAAAACAATACTTGCCAAAGCGCAATACATGTCAAAAACACAATAATTATGGCACAGCACAATATGTGTCAAAAACAGGATATGTGTCAAATACACAACATGTGTCAAATACACAACATGTGTCAATGCTCAAGAATGCTTCAGGTGTTAGTGCCACATTTTTATGAGAGTAAGTGTGGTGAGATAAGGATTGACTTATGTGTGTGACATTTATAAATATATGACCATCCATAGGAAAGTCGGCTGAACACAGTTGCAGTATAGTACAGAAAACAATTGAGACTGTGGCTAGCATGTGGATTTAGTTCGGGCAGTAACAATGGAAAAATGAGTTTCTAGAAAGAAAACATGCTAACGGAGAGCAGAACTGACATTACTAGTTAAAAATTTATATTTCATTACCTTTGTTCAAATTACAGTTTAAGTATAGTGGCACATAGCAAGCAGTGGTATATAGACTGTTTTGATACTGTTTGGGTAAAACTTATAATGAATTTGAATGCGAAACAAAATAGTTTGTCACACAACAGTTGTAGTGCTTGTTCTGAAACTAAACAAACAGGCATTTATGAACACATGGGTTTAGTACCCTCAGATGGTTCAGTAATATAGAACTAAATTATTTTTCATACATATAATTTCACCCATACTGTATTAGACTGTTTTAGCCAATGTGTCAATCTGTGCCCTGATTCTCATAGATCAATATACTTAGATATGTATAATCACCTTTCTTATACACATAATATGCTATAACTACTTAGGGAAAGACCAAACTTACCTAAAATTGAAAGAGGACTACAAGAAACTGGAACAGGATTTTCTCCAAGTGTCTCACATTGCTACCACGGCAGCCACTCTACACGACCAATACCAGGTAAATATTTATTACACTACGTTAGGAGAGGAAGGTGGCAGTTAAATAGGAATCCTACTGTACCTTACCAACACAAACCAGTCCATTCCCATCCTCCAGTTGACAAGGGCGGGGTGGGGCACTCAAAAGGCAGCTGAAGTTGCATTGTTGCCAAGCAGCTGCATTTTACACCTAGCTTCTGTGGGGTTGGGCGTGGTAGCACCTTGGGGAGAAGACACTTTGTGATGAAAGTTGGCATAGAGCTGTTTCTAGCAGTACTGTGTTTGTATTTGTATTAGGGTTTATCTGTGGTAGACTTAGCCACTCATGTTCGAGTAATGCAAAGGAAGATTGCTAAAATCAAAGGAGAGCTCAAGGCACTGCAGCATGGCCGAATGGATGTTATGTTGCCTACCCGGTAAGATATGCCAAGCTGGTTATTATGATTCTTAGTCATGGTTACAATTATGGGTGGGGCTATGCCACATTTTTCAATTGGGTATTTTATGGTATAGTTGTCAGTTGAAATGTACCAACAATTAATTGAATTGTTTTTAGAAACTATCGATGACAAATAAGCTGTAAACTAGTCATATAAAGGGTGTTTTATGTAGCAAATAGTACGTACATTCAAGGGGTTAAAAACATACCGTGTTAAGTCATGCACAGTATCTTTAGCAACATTTAGATGTGGGATCTCAGAATTGACAGTAGAAATGGCAAAAATGAAACTGATCACAAAATGTTTGCCAAATGTGAGAGAAAATACGAAATACATGCACAATAGATAGGACATTTTATATATGTTAATTGAAATTTCATGCTAGACTGCACTTGCCTTCTAAGTAAATGGAATGTCAGGTTAAACATAATACTGGCTGTTAGAACAAGAAATTTGCGATTATAAAAACTACTACTACTATTATAAAATAATAACTAGCTGCCACACAATTTTTCCTCTGATTCTCTTTGTTAATTCAAATCAATAAAACTAGCGTATATCTCTTGTTGTTGTTGTTGTTTTTGTTGTTGTTGTTTTTCTCCCTGGTTTGGTAGCTAAGTAATTCATACTGTGAGTGAGAATGAATAGCGAGTGAATGAAGCAAGTGAAGTAGTAAGTCTCAGGTTTACACGACAGACACACGTACAACTAATTAGTTCATTAATAACTAAAATGGTAAAATTAGTATATCAAATTACCTCTTGATTTATAAATCTTGATTTCATAGTGAGGGAGACAAGAGGGTGTGCCACACATACATCTTCAGGTCTGAGAAGATCAAGATGACATGGGTCAACACTCTGAGATACTCCAAGCACAAGCTCAGTGAGTCAAATTCCATTTCAAATTCAACCTTCCTCTCTTTCCCCCCCCCCCCCCCCCCCCCCCCTCCTCCCATATAATATCCCGCCCATAGCACCCTCTGGCTGCACCAATTTAGGTTGAATTATTATAATTTTGTTGAATTGTTATAAATTTGCATTTACAACTTTTCATCGTCAATGTACACTTATTGATTCAGTCATTCTGGGCTGAAGTGATTACAATAGTAGCAGTTTTTTTTTCTCTCTTTGTTTTAACAGCCAATATGTATTTAAAACTTAACTCAACATTTAAACCTTGGGTTAAGTTTTAATTAAATATACATTGGCTGTTCAAACAGAGAAAAACTGCAATTGATGTACTTACTTGCACATGCTATGTCTTTGTATTACAGTTAGGAGAAGCAAAGTTTATCTGTAAATGTGATCATGTATGTTGTAATTACCCTATATTTCGTAAAGCTGTATCATGAGTCCAACCGTTGACATGAAATCAATTATCCGAAATGAAAATTACACAAACAGCATTTACTACCCACAGTAGGAAAACCACCACTGAAGAGGAGGAGTGTGGAATAGAATTTTCTTTTAAGTGTACACTAAACTTTATTTATTAATCAGATAATATTTTACTGCATACTCCACTGAGTGCATTATATTCATATACTCATCATTTTGGTGAGAGGGCAAGCACTAGAGATAGGTAGTTTGTCAATCCTACATGTGTGTAATTCCAGACCATCCTGTGTCCAACTCATGGATGATAGCAGAGGATATTGTGGATTGTGACATATTCGAAGTGTCGTACAAGCTGCCGTTGTTCGTGGAGAGCTACAATCTCAACCTCATTAACAACGAGGTCATGTCGGTACGTAAGTAGTGGAGGGTGTGGTCACATCAAGTTAAGCCCGGGATGAGTGAGATGGTGTCCTATCATGGTATTAGGAGATGAAAGCTTTAAAAATGTATTGAGTTAATGGACATGGAATTTCTAGTATGGTATAGTTTGTGGGGAGGGGGTGGGTAGAGGTTGTGTGGGCCGAGTATGCCTAACCCCACCTCACCCTACCTCAATTTAGGTGTGGCTATAGACTCTATAGCTTATACAGAGGAGGGGAATCACTTGAACAGCTCTAGAAGTAACTACTTAGAACGGGCAGACTGACATATCTAAACTCTAGCGAAGTAATTGTTGCATTAATGTGCACCCAAGTAACCCACCCACTTTTCATGTGAATGTTGACTAACTCACACGTCATTGCCATTAGATTGCATAGCTAAATTGCTTCTGGTTTTTCACTGTGCACATTCCACAGTTACCGTGCTTGTGGTCGTGCCAACCCAACTTGGACAGATAGTACTTCCATCTTATGCTGTGCTACTGTTAGTTATATCAACTTCAAAGGTTGAAACTGTCCTGCTCTGCTCTGCTGGAGAACAAGCTGTGTGCAAGTTTCTTTGACAATAAGAATGTTAGTAGAGGATCGTGTGCCTGTGCTTGGATATCCCTGCATGAGATAACAGAAGTAATGTTGGCTTAGCGTTTGTGCTGAGATGCCCTTGAGATAGTTGTGCCACCAGTTTTAAAACTATACATTGAACTACTAGATTAATTATGACAAAACTAACTTCAGAGTGTATAACACAAAGCTCTATTTTTTTTTATTTAGTTTGTTATTGTTTTTTGAAATCTTATTTGAGTGTACTGCTTCATTAGTGAGTGCAAGTGGAGAGTTGTGAAATAAGTGTTCATATAATCCAGTCATTTTTAGCTGAAATAATTATAATAATGGCAAATTTTCTCGTTCTAACAGCCAATAGTATGTTAATTAAAACTTAGCCCGACGTTTCAACTTCTTGCCAAAGTCCTCTTCAGTTGACCCCTGAAGAGGACTTCGGCAAGAAGTTGAAATGTCAGGTTAAGCTTTAATTAACATACTATTGGCTGTTAGAACGAGAAAATTTGCCATTAGTGTTCATATATAATTTAGCGGGGTGCAGCATGAACTCCTGTTATTATTGTTCCAAATGCTGGCTTCATAATTACCTGCTCATGTGACTAGGACCAATTATCTGAATAAGCACATGTGTAGCATTTTTTAATTATTCAATTTTTTATCCTCCTTTTGCATCTCCATAAGGATTAGTTTTCTCATGACTGAAAGAAAATAAGCTATGTAGTCATTAGTGTAGGAAACGAGCAGGAAACTGGAATGTGAAACAACAACTGACTGCACGTGTATAAGTTGCAGACATCCTCTCTCTAGGCCTCCATATATTCACACACTGCGTCCAATTAAAGTATCTGGCTGTAACAAAGCCTGACAAAATAATGTATTGCAAATAATTGAAGAATTAACACATATTTTTGGAGGGAAATAAACACACACACACACACACACACACTACTATTTCTCTCTATTTTTTTTTTGGTTGTTTTAATCAATAAACATGTGCATGAATGTTTAAATGTGTGTGTGTTTGCACATGTGTGTGCATGTAGGTACAGTGTGGCACTAAAGTAGGCAAGAGTTGTGCGTGGCTAGCCAGTGGAGACAATACCTCCGCCCAAATCTCCATTGTAGAGTGTGTCACACCTTCACCTCTCATACTGGAGTGTTTCAAGGTTAGCACATACATGCATACATACATACATACATACATACATACATATATGCATGCATGCATGCATACAAACACAACACAAGCATATAAATACACTAGTGGTGTGCTTGAGCACAAATGGCGAGCGAGCCTAAAACTACACTATTGTTAAATGATTGATTTTAACAACTAACACTCAAGCTACTAAAATCAAGTCGAGTTTTTAAATTATGTATATGCGGTAAAGGGGATTCAATGCCATAGTAACCGCTCCCCGCAACTGTTTGAATTGAAAAAGAAGCAACAAAATCAAGTCACGTTATTTAAATTTTTCTTTGTGATATTCTTAATAGTAGTTGTAACGCATAATACTTTCACACAACTGAACATACCTAGCAAGACTTACCTTTGTGGTTCGTCTAGTGGACAATGAATTTTCAAGTAAATACTGCTGCGTAGGGCTTATAACTGTGACAAATAGCGTATTAACTTACCACCGCCACTAACTCGAATAGAAATGGAGCTCCCATAAGTTTTTGAGTTTTAACTGCACCTGCAAAACAATTCAAAGCGGTAAACAATTCAATTTCTAAGGTGATACGGGTAATGATCGCTAAACCGGAGGATTCTGTTTAGTGAAGTTTGGGACGGGGTCGAACAGAGCGAACACAAAAATATGCGAGGGTCAAAGTACAAAATGACATACATACGTCCACACATATATATAAACAAACTCATATCCCCGATTTTCAATCATGTTACCCCTGTAAGTGTCTCGCTCGCTCGCCAATAACAACATATATGTGACTGCACACAGGAAAGTCTGGGCACAGCACAAAACTCATTGACATCATGAAAAGATCGTTTTACTTCTTTAAAATATATTTAAAAATCCTGTAGATTGAAACAATTAGGTCGCGTACGTTGGCAACGGTTGGGACTACAGCTATAAAACTTGGCAAACTTCTCGCCTGGTTGCCGATTAACATGTTAAGTGCAAAAAAAAATATATATTTGTAACCAGTGCCGCATTGTGCGCAATTTTCCTGTGTACAGCCACACGAAAGTTCTGTGCTGGAAATTGCTTGTATATGGAAAAATATTATGGTTTCCTGTGATTTAACCCTTCCTGTTCCATGGTTTCATACAGGTGAACTCCAAGAGGATCCTTGACATAGTATACGTCCCTCCATCTTCCTACATCACAGAGCCAGGCACAAGAGACACGCTTTCATCAGCAAAGAGGAAGCCTAGCAAAGGCTCCGGTTCGATGACTCACCTTCCAGCCTACCTGGCAACCATATGGATGGGCTCACAGTGCGGCAGGTGGGTGGAGTCTCGTGAAATGTAGCTTTTCTGGTTGGAAGTCATACAGCTGATTAGCAGGCACAACAAACTGTTGAAAGTTATCATTCTTTGTGTCCTTGGGAAAACCATAGGTTGCTGCATAGTTGATTGTCTGAGCGATCCTATCGAACCCCTCACCCCCTCCCCCCCCCCCCCACACACACATACACCTCCGCCCTTTTAAATATCCCCTCAGAATTAACACGGTTCTTTTAGTTCAGCTACCACTCATAAGTTTGAAAGAATTGCTCTTACACCAGACTAATACAGACCAGAATTTTATAAATACAGTATACCATGGCTGAGGGAGAAAGGTGTGGAGGAAGCTCACTGATATTTGCTAGAATCTTGTGCTCAAGCTGGTTTCTAAAGACGCCTCTGCCGTCATATATTAACCACTTAAGCTAGAAAGTACCATAGGATAGGATGAGGTATAGGGCTTCACTACCACCTGCTCCACTCTGTGGTCTCTCACCCCTTTACCACATTCGGATACTTTATACTCCACAAGTTAGACAGTTTTTTCTCTAGAAGAGCTTTCCTATGGCATCTTCATAACCCAAAGCCAAGGGGAATATTGTGCGTGTTTCAAGCATGTTCTTATGCTTGAAAGGAGCAGTTCCTCAAGCCAAGAAAAAAAAAAAGATAAAAAAAAAGAAAGAGCTACATGTAAGCCTGATAAGTTCTGTGGCTCTTGGTCAGTACCTATCTCTCTCAGGCTCACTGAGGAGTGGCCTGGTCTAACCCTCAAGTGGATAAACTTGATTATAAACCTAAGATGTGGCTTCTGTAAAATGGCAGTTTTATCTGCAAATACCATATTCTTTGACATGTTTCTTGTTAGTTGATAATTTGTGCATGTGTTCAGGTTGTCAGTGTATTCGGCAGAAGTGTCGGGTGATAGCAGCAAGCAATGCATGGCGACAGTCATCCTTCAGGACTCCATCACATCCATACAGTAAGGACATAGGAATGGGTGGGCGGAGTCAATTAGGAGGGCGAAGTTAGGATGTAGAAATGGAAAATAAATATACATGTACAAATTAATTTTTTTTTCTTTTTCACTAATTTCTCTATAGGTACTATCAAGACCAAGTATTCGCAATGACCGCCAATGGACTAATCGCAATATTCAAACGACTCATGTGTAAGTAACCATAACAACTACTAATGTAGAACAACAATCAACCGACACTAAGTAGCATTAGTTTAACTGATTTCATTTTCCCCAACAGCCGGATTCAACCTGTCCACGTACAAGTCGGTAAAGGTGCTGCAGGAGAGTGATCTTGCTCTGAGGTGCTCGTGTAAGGTCGGCAACAAGATATGGCTGGCAGTGGGTGGCTTCTGCAAGATATTCAACATGCAAACACATGAAGAAGAGGTGAGGGGCATGTTGCAGATACATTTAAATTTCAAAATGTCTTAAATTTTCATTGAAAATTTTATTTTGCAATTATTATGATTACTGTTGTTTTCACTATTTATTCAATGATTGGTAGCCAAGATTATGTATGCATGTTTTGTGTGTATGTGTGCATATATATTTGTGTGTTTGTGTGTTAGGGTTTGGTTCATATGACCACTGGTGACCATGTGGCTGTCAACAACATGGTATATCAAGGGGAAGGAGTGTGGGTCAGCTACAGAGGAAGCTCGTCACTGGAACTCTTCCACACCTCCTCCAAACAGTCTCTACAGAACATTGACGTCCAGACGGCACTGCAGACTATCATCAAACGTACGTACGCAAGTTAGCATGCGCTGAGTATTTACATGTGTGTGTTCTATTTATATTTGCATCTCGCATTACACAACTTCTGCAGTTTCTGTCCCTCTTTAATTATTGCTACAAGCTTTTAATAGGTCATATTAAATGACATTAGTATACCAAACTAATAAAATAAACTTATTAATCCACGCCACATACTGCCTAAGTCACGCTCACATATTGACTAATCCACGCCACATACTGCCTAAGTCACGCTCACATTTACTAATCCACGCCACATACTGCCTAAGCCACGCCCACATGTTGACTAAGCCACACCCTCATATTAACATCGCAGGTCGCAAGCTAGAGAATCACATCGGGAGCATCCCCAATCGAGTGTATGTCACTTCGATCCTGGCCTCCCACGGCTACCTGTGGATCGGCACTAACGTGGGCTGCATCCTGGTCTACCATATCCCTTACCTGGACACGGTACCCATCGTGTCTGGCAAGCCATACCTCGCCATGGACGGCCATAATGGATCCGTCCGAGTCATCCTGCCCATCCACACCAGCGTCACCGTGGAGAGCTCCCGGGTGAAACAGTTTGAAAATGACGAGTCTCATCGCCGAACTCAGCTTCTTGAAGAAGGAGAGAGCGTTTTGGAATTTGCTAATCAAGGAATATTCGGTGATGAAGATGGGAAGTCCACCATAAGAAAGAGGAGCTCCTCTGTCCCGCCTGATATCTTGTGTAGCTCAAAGCCAAGTGAGAGAACCAACACTCAACAGAATGAAGTCAAGGAGTCTCCATATGCCAATCCCGGGGACTCATTTACTGGGAACGAGAAGGAAGCTCCTGACAGCGAGATTAAAAGAAGCTCTACTATCACTGCAGCTGACATCTCACGAAGAATTACACAAAAATCCGAGAATCTTCAAGAGGAGCAAGATCATCGGCATACTTTGCCACCTGCTGGAGGTCATGGAGAAAAGGAAGAGAAATCAAAGGAGCTTGACGAAGAGAGAGATGTAAAGAAAGGCGGTGAGAGTGACTGTGGGAAAGAAATCAGCTCCACAGGGAGTGCTCAAAGTAGCAGAGAAGAAGCAGGAGGAGGATTGGCGGACCATAACCCTGACGCGGGAGATAAGCCACAAGAAGTAAATGACACCAAAGAAGAAAATGATGACTATGATTACAATTCCGATGAGCTGGAAAACAAGGAAAAGTTCCGCAATGGAGTCAGGCCTGTTGCGACCACCAGTGCTGATACTTTGGAAAGTCAACTGTCCCCAAAGCTCAACTCGTTTGCTGCTGTGGCCCAGGAGAGTCTGCAGTGTGACTCTGGAGACTACACCATCCCACAAGACTTGGATGCCATCAGGAACTCGGCAGTGGCAGCAAGGTATAGGAGAACAGGAGGGATTTACGAAGAATATCCTTACAGTGATCCGAGAGAGCTGGATGGTGTGGTGGTGAGAAGAAACGAGGTTGCAAGTGTAGAAGATGAGAATCCATACGACAATCCGATTGAGCTCGTTAAAGCCAAAAATGCAGAAGGTACAGGACCGTACGATGACCCTGTTGAACTGTGCGTGTTAGGACCCAACGGTGTGGGTAGAGATGGACCATACGATGATCCTACAGCATTAGACATGCCCGGTGCAGCAACTGCTAGTGGAAAGAACGGGCCTTACGATGCTCCAACAGAACTTGGCTTGCACCGCACGACCAACGGAGAAGGCCCATACGACGACCCAAACGAACTGAACACTATGAAGAAGTTATCTACAATGGAACTGATAAACAGATCCAAGAAAGAGGCTGATCAGCTCAGTTCCGTCAATCCGTATAACTTTCCTGGGGAACTGGATGGAGATGGGCAGTTGGTGCATCCCTATGAGGATCCCGCTACATTGGCTAAAGGAAGAGGTACAAAGTACATAGAGCTTAAGAAAAATATATAGTAGATAGTAGATTTAGGAATATATCTGAGGATGGGGGGGGGGGGGGCGAGATTGAGATTTCGCTATCTTAAGGGGGTCACAACTTCATAGATAATTAATGGAAATAATTTGCAATCACCTTCATTATTCACTTTTTTCTTACGAAATTCTAAGAATATTTCAAGGAGGCAAAATAACTTCAATGCAGGGGTTAGCGCCCCCTGGCCCCACTAAATGAACTCCTGTCAAAATACCAATTGCTAATACTGGAGAGATTAATTACTTATTCAACTTGCACATAATTATATTTATTACATTTTTAATCTGTATCTTGCAGAAGTTGCTTCCCATTCTTCTTTGTTCTCTACCAAAGCCCTCAACAACAGTCTCTACATTCCTCGCAAGAACTCGGGCATAACTGAAGGTTCTGTATTTGTCCTTACTGCCGGCAGGGGGTTACGGAACCTCAGGTCAGGAAGAAAGGTGTCCATCTTCAACCAAGCCAACAAGGAGGCAGAAGCCTGTATGATGGCTTATGAAATAGAACTATAGACAGACTTTTATTGCTTTACTGTAATTGCAGGCAAATCATATGTTTTTATCAAGTTTTTTTTTAAAAGCATTTATTTAAGCAGGTGTGATGAGTATTGAGTAACACTGGCAGAACTTGTCTATTAAATTGTTGTTGTTGTTTTTAAATACATTAATTAAATACAAGAAAAATCTCATTGCTGATGATGTACTATAATTGATAGTGAATTAAATATACACATAAATACTTTTCATAATTACTTGACCGACACAGTCAGCAAGAAAATGAAATGAATGGTTGTTGGCCTGATGATTTGGGGGGATAAAAAAAAAAGGAGAAAAAAAGACAAGAAAAAAGATAGGAGGCATTATTTAGAATGTCATGATTTCAACCCCACCATTAACCTGGCGTTGGTGGTGGAGGAGTTAAGTTTGTGTGTTTGTCTCAAGTTCCGTGCTTTGGTGTGGGCGTTCTCAATTTCTTCAGTGAAATTAGAAGGAAACCACCCACACTGGAGGTCTCGTAGTCGTTCCCCTTCATACCAGCCATCCGCCATCTTGCGATAGACCTTCACCACATCCCCTCTCTGGAGATCAAGCTCATCTGGTTGCTTGGCATGATAGTCATACACTGCCTGAACCTGGGGACAGTCTGTATGTGTGTGTGTGCGCGCATATTTACAATAGGAAGTCACCAGCAGTTAGTTATTCATTACTCAAAAGGGGTTTCCCCAGGGAAATACCCAGGTATAAAGTACATAGTAATGAGGGTAAAGTACACATCTTTTCCGCTGTATTCCTAGTGTGGTACTAATTAGTAGTACAAGGAAGTAACCAGTACCACACACACACACATGCATGCACACAAACACTCACCCCAGCGTTCATATATCTTCTCCTGGTCGTTGCTCTTATCGTCTGCTCTCATCATGCTCTCTATCCAGCGAGTCCTGTCAGTACTACAAACACAGCATCAACAGCTATTAAATAATGCTCATTCTTTTAACTATTCTAATCAGAGAATGTTCCAGTAAAACCCCATTAGCCAGCTCTATCAACTATACCAACACCACAGCACACTACACACTTAGCAAGTCCACCACATACTTGGGACTCTAACCCTAAACCAAGTCTGAGAGATAGCATGGACAGATAAAGATATCTAAGTCAGTCTGTTGCCAAGTAGCTGAAGAACCACCTCTTTCACAGCCAAATATAAGCCACATCCCAGACCAACATAAGAACTGCCAGCTGACAACCTCACCCCCAGAGAGAGATATCCCAGGGATTCTACCCACCCAATCCTTCCTCAACCACAGCCACAGCAACCTCTCCAACATCTGGACTTGCCCACTTCATTACATTCCCCAAACACATAGTGACAGTCTTCCTAATATCTACTCCCCTACAAATGTTCATTCTACACATGTTCTTTCTACACACACATGTATGTAACACTAACAATAAATGTCTGCACACAGGAATATCGGGCACATGTGCTGTGCACAAACGTCAGGAATAGATCAACTCAATTATTTTAAATGTATTAAAGGATCCTGTGGATTAAAACAGTTAGGTCTTGTGTGTCTGCAACAGTTTGAAGCTACGGTTATAAAACTTGGAGACAAAAAAAAAAAAAAAAGTTTCCAATGGGACTAGGTTGCATGTGAAACACACTTAGACCAAGTCTTAATGGGGACACAAGGAATAACCAAAAGTTTTGGTAAATTCACAACAGACAATCCTAACTCTTGGCCACTTAGAGTGTCTTTAATAACTCAATTGCCATGCCAACCCTCCCTCTCTCTCCCTCCTGTTTACCCTCAGCCACACCCCTTCACTTACTCGTTCTGAGCCAGCAAGATGTAATCCTCCTTCCGACCGGTTGCATTCTCCAGGAACAGCAGCAAGATGCCATGCTTTGCGCCGACAGCTGACACCGCTGCGGTTGCCTTGGCAATGGGGTCTTGCTCGCCTACCTTGGGGAAGGACATGCCCGTATAGGCGTTCAGCCACTGCACCTCTACCACAGCTCGGGAGGCGTAGTCTTTCACACGGAAGTACTCCTCACCTCGAGTACTGTATAAATACAATACAGACTCTTTCGTTCAATGTATGGAGTATGGAATGTATTTATATACATTGGTTTTGGTGCGTCACTCAGTGTAGCCAACCCATTCCATTTAAGTATTAATTATGTCTAGCAGTTTATTTAGTTACGTGGAATAAACAATTACTCCTCATGGCCACTAGACTATACACATATCATACACTCATTCTGTATTACTCCATCTTGTGTATTCTTACAACTATTTTATCATCAGTACCGTACTGAGCGAATCAATCAGATACATACTTAGCTTTAAGGAATGACACTTTAACCAATTTAAGAACATCGATTGATTTTTAGTCTTTATTTTTTTAAACATGTTGATGACCACATGTTCCTCTTGAATTATACATTAAATATTGACCAAAACATAACCAACGATTACATCAACACTTGAGAGCAAACACTCAACAAGACAAGTAACTGTAACGATAACTTTATTACTCCAGAGTCCTTAGCTAGCTTCAAAAACCCACACAGGATAAGGGTCGTAGCATTTATAGGACTATCACAACCCATAGTGCTGTGAAGACCTACAAGTCCTAATGGATGTGAAGCATTAGTCTCTGCAATGGACCTCAACATGTCAAATGATTCTTCTGACCAAAGAGTTGAGTATTTCTCCATCAGTGTGTCTAAATGGGTCCACCAACCACCAGCCTAGTGGTCCGACATTAGATTGCCTATCCATTGCACCAACATGATGTAAGAGTACCACCAGTTGCCTGCTCAGGAAGCCACATATATACACCAAGAAGGTTGGTTTGCAATTAGATCAAGTCTGATAAAGTCAATGGACCACAACCATCAGATGGTGGTCTGATGGGAAGTGGTTGATTTAGCAAGTTCAGCATGAAATGTCTATCCCATGTAAACCAACCCATTTCTGTTCCCTAATGATCTAATGATTTCAGGTACCAGATGTACAAAGTGCTGTGTACCCCAGAAAGTGCACTTGAGGTCAGTAATCTTTCTAGTACTCTGGCTGGCTCCAGGAAGGTTGATATCTCCAGGGGGTGAGAGTTGGAATAGACACAACTGGTTGAGCCAAGCAGAGCTGGTTGTGCAGGCCAACTTTACTACTGTAACAGTGTGACAGCATGTATATCAATGTGCTAAATCATTGCCAGGTTATAATAGCTTAAAGATAACTGCATTTTTAAACCTTTGTTATAAACCTCTTCTTGTTCCACCAGCTGCTGGTAAAAAAAGCGGCACAAATGCTTTAGTTGAATGGAGATATTATCTGTGGGTCCACAATACCAGACAAGTGGTGTGTGTGTGTGTGTTATGTTAGTAGCCAGTGATTGAGTAATAAACTGGACTTATTCCTTCTAGTGTGAAATCTGGCAAAAAAACTTTCAGCAATATTACCACACACCATTATTAATACCTAATAAAGAAATAAAGTAAATGATTTTTAGATCAGGACATCAGATCAGAGAGGATCAAATATTGGTGTACAATGCACAAGATGATCAGAGAACTGAGGGGCGTGTGATGCGCATACGTTAGGTAAGGGGTCGACCTGGTACGGGTCGTACTTAGTACAGTGAGGGATGACATTGACTGCCTGATGGACATGCATACATAGTGTGACTACTAGTCATTATCGTCTATCTCCCCCCAAGTCCTCTGACAGGGGGACTAAGAGTTAGTGTGCTTGTCCATATCGTATGATGGGCTTTCTCTCCTGGTTGCTTGTCTTGGAGCGGGTGGGGGGGAGGGGGTCTTGGTTGGGGACATCTGCAGGCTTTTTGGGGCCAGATTGGTTTTTGAGGCCGGGTGGGGTTGGGGTGCCAGCCACTGAGGCATGCCAGTAGTGCCTTATAGAACGGTGTCTGTAGGGAGCCACCTGGCCGTGTTCCCTGCAATCATGCGTTGTCTCTGCTCGGTTGTTTGAGTGGGGGTTTATATGCCAGGTCAGGCGGTGCTGGACGCCCCAGCTGCTGAGCAGCTGCCTGGTTGTGTTGGAAACAAACTCTGGTCCACCCAGCGTCGAGGGTCGAACATTGCAAATGTGTCCCTCAAGGTGTGGGCCAGTCCCATGGCGCCGTTGGTGGCTGAGAAGACGATGGGCCAGCCAGAGTAGCGATCGACCAGCACCAAGTGTGCTGCACCTTCGTGATGGAAGAAATCAGCACAAATGTGCTGGAAGGGATACTCGGGCTGTTCTGGCGTTGTTGGTGGCATTGCTGCTTGTGAGGAGGCATTGCTGTTGCAAGCAGCGCACTTGTTCCTGGTGGCGGCAATGTCTGCCGTGATGCCAGGCCAGTAGAGGGAGGATGTGGCTCTGGTAGTCATGCCTGTGGTTCCCCTGGTGGGCGGCGTGCAGGGCATTGAGGCACGTCTGGCGTAGGGACGCAGGGATGACGACTCTTTCTCCTAGGCAGATGACGTCGTCAATGATGGCCATGTCTGCCAGGACTGGGTAGTATGCTCGAATGGTTGCTGGAAGGGCCTGTTTGTCGCTAGGTGGGCCTTCAGCTATCAGCTATGTAGAACATGAGGTCTTGAAGTGCTGGGTCTGCAGTGGTGGCAGTCTGTAGTTGCTCCCAGCTGATGGGGGATTGATGATATGGAGCCACAGATGGCCTGTGGTAGGCCATCTGCTACCTGTATGGCACAGGTGGTATTGGGCAATTCGGGTTGGGCGATGCCTGGTCGGCTGGTAGGTGAAGTTTCTGTGGGGATAGACCTGTCGGTCGCCCCTGGAACGTATGCCATCCTGAAGCGGTACCTCAAGGTCTTTGCGAGGGTTGGGGATGTCCTCGAGGCAGCGATCCCCGAATAGTCTGAGCAGTGGCTTGTGATCCACTGCCACAACTAGGTCACTGCACCCGAGGACGAAGTGTCGTGTACGATCTAGGGCGTCTGTCACAGCCAGGGCCTCACCTTCCACAGGGGCATATCTGGACTCTGCCGCGTGTGTGAAACGGGATCCCACCAGTGTTATCCGCCACCCGTCTCGGCAGCAGAATGGGTCGTGAAAGGGGCATTGGCAGTGCTTCTGGAACAGCCAGAAGCCAATCCCTTCCTTTGACCAGTCTGTGGCTAAACATGTAGGGCGGCCCTTGTCGAATATCTGGACTCCGGTTTGTATCTGGTCGCAGATGTGGATCTTTGATGTTTGGAATGCCTCCGCCAGCTGGTCGGTCCATCTGAATGGTGTGGAAGGTTTCAGGAGGGTTCTGAAGGGTTGCATAGCTGCCGTCATTGAGAAGGTGTAGGACACTTGGTTGACCAAGCCAAACCATGACCTGATGTCAGTGATGCTGCTTGAGGTGGGGAACTGCATGATAGCTTGCAAGTATTTGCTGGCTGGGCACACCTCTGTTGGGGAGATGGAGAACCCAGCAAACTCCACCGTGTCCTCGGCGAAGCGAAATTTCTTGGGATTGAGGGTGATGCCGTTCACAGCACAGATATGCAGCCACTCGACTGCTTGGTGGAAGGCCTCAGTGATGTCGCTTGACCAAAGCAGGGCATCGTCTATGCATTTGGTCTTCGACATCACACTAGCAACGAGGGCATCATACCTGGCTGTGTAGGCATCACCCGAAGCGATGTAGCCTTGGGGTGCCGTGCAGTAGCGATACCTCCCCCACGGGGTGATAAATGTTGTGAGGTGGCGATCTTCTTCTGCCAGGGCGACCAAAAGGTATCCATTCCAGGCATCAAAGACCGTCTTCTTTGTCTGGCGAGGGACGGCTCAGGCCTGGTGGAAGGGTGATTGGCAGTGGTGGGTTTCCCTGGTGGCATGGCGGTTGAGGGGCTGAAAGTTGATCGTCCTCCTGAGTGACCCGCTTTTCTTGGTGCAGATCACCATCCTATGGCACCAAGTCACGGGCGTACCCAGGGGGACTTCCTCCAGTACACCCAGGCGGACGTCTCTGTCCAGGCCGGCCTTTACCTTGTCCTGCCAGTGGACTGGCACTGGGATTGGTGTGCGGAAGGATATAGGTGTGGCAGTCGGATCGATGCTGAGTGACAGCGGGGGACCGGACATCAGAGGGAGTGGCTGGTGCTCACAAACGTTGAACGCACTTGCTGAGTATAGGTCCAGCAAGTTGACGTTCAAGTTTGTGGCGGTTATCGATTGTGCCAGGGAACGGAAGGGTTGTTGGTTTGTCTGGTGGCGGTGTCCTGGTCGGGCAGGAGCATGGTCGCTGCCGGGTGTCCTTTGGTAGTCGAGCCGCGAGTGGTGTCTGAGGTTTGATCTGCAGAGCTGGTGCGGGGTTTGACGTTGACTTGGGGGCTGGCCTTGGTGCTGATGGGCGATTGCTCCTTGTCTGGGTGGAATGCTCTGGTGGCGTCTCCTTGCTGCTCACAGCCGCTGTGCTGAGTGGGAAGGCAGATGATACCAAACCCACGTCCTGGCACGTTGATAAGCTGAGGTATAGCTTGGAGGCCAGCGGGCTGAAGTAAACCATTTGCCTCGTCTCCCTCTGTCTGAACTTCACTCGCAGCAGGGTGGCGCCCATAATGGGGATAGAGTTACCACTAGCAGATTTCATGGCTAGGTATGCCGGGATCAGGTCGCTGCGACGGAGATTGAGGTTGCTCAGTAGTGGACCAGCCAAGCAGCTTTGGCATCCGGTGCCTGCAAGTGCCGTGGTGAACAGATTGTGTCTCTCCCTCCTCAGTGTGTGCCCATGAGCCTCGACGTCTGCGGCGTGTGTCGAGACAGTCACGTTAATGTTGGGCTGTGGGGGGGATCGGCGTTCTACCCAGGTGCCTTCTTTGGAATCCCAAGTCTGGTGGGGTAGTGAGTCCTCCTGCATGGTCAAAATGGTTTCTTGTATGGCGCTCTCCTGCTCAGTACCTTGCCAATAGTACTGGGCGTAATAGTTCGGCCTGCTACATGATGAGCAGATTGAGCCGTATGCCGGGCATTGGTCCCTCCTAATAGCAGTCCGCGCCCTCTCGCCATGCCCCTGGAGCCCACAGAAGCAGCAGCGAGCCTTTGGGTTTGTAAGTGGCTTGGGTGGCTGCTGCCATTTGCTAGGTGTGGATTGGTTCCGTGCGTGTGTCTGCGGGCGGTTTGGCTTAGGGGGTATGGCCTTACTTTGTGGGCGCTCCTGCTTTTTTTAGCCGCTGGGTATTGCGTCCTCGAGATCGATCTCCTCATTGGTGGATGTGCTGCTCGACGTTGGCGTCGTGATCGTGACGGCAGACCTCTTCCCCGCAGCCCTCACCTCCACGAACCTGATCGTTTCCTCGACGGTCATGTGTTGGTTTGGGTCTTTGAGCAGGTCCTCCTGTATGTCGGGGTCTGCTAGCCCGACACAGAGCTGATCGGCCACTCGTTGCTCCCCCTGGTTGTTCACCACATCGCAGCCTGCGCACTTACAGACTTCAGCTTGGCCACGGAGTCCGGCTGCAAATGAGCGGATCGGCTCCCCTCTGTCTTGCACCATCCTGGACAGAGCTACCCGGGCCACCTTGGGGTTCTCTTCCCTGACAGCAAGAGCCTTGATGGCTGCCAGCAGCTCCTTCTCGGTGTGCTCCTCAACTGGTGTGGGGCCGACCATGTTCCGGGTGACATCCCTTCTGAGCTTGGGGTCCAGGCACTCGAGGAGTTGGACTGGTATCTCAGCGCCGGTGAGGTGGACAGCAAGGGAGTAGGCCCTCCACCTGGTCAGGAAGTAGTGCCATCCCTCCGTGGTTTCCCCGGCCGAGATTTCTGGTCGGCGGACTGGGGTGGGCTTGGCTCTCTTGGCCTGGCTGTGGACCAGCATGTGGCCATTGAGCAATGCTGCTATCACTGCAGGGTCGGTCCCCTCAGCTATAGTATAGGTGCAGTCAGGATAGGGGCATTCCACTGCCATGTTCGGGCGGGCAGTAAATAGAGTCAAGTCTTAGCTACCCTCCAGCCAGCACTGCTGCTGGTGAGGTCCCCTAGCTAGTTGCTAAACTCGATGTAGAAGGAGTTCTCTGATTATAGTTAAGCGCTATGCGCGATCAGGACATCGGATCAGAGAGGATCAAATATTGGTGTACAATGCACAAGATAATCAGAGAACTGAGGGGCGTGTGATGTGCATGCGTTAGGTAAGGGGTCGACCTGGTACGGGTCGTACTTAGTACAGTGAGGGATGACATTGACTGCCTGATGGACATGCATACATAGTGTGACTACTAGTCATTATCGTCTAATTTTGTTATTTACATGTATTAAGTTAGTACTTCAGGTGTCAGCTCTGATTAATCCACCCACCCCCTTATCACTACTTTATCTACAATCCCATATGCCACTTCTTGACTTACTCCTTCTTCTTCTTGCTGATAATGATGTAGTCTGTAAACACAAACAAGTAGTACGGCTTCTTCTTGATTTTATTCTTGCCCAACAACTTCTGCTCCACATGCAGTCGCGTAAGGAGGCCACGCCTCTCCAACTGACGGCTGGCCGATACGATAGGGAACGGCTTCAACTTGCCAAAGTCTAGTTTCTTGTGTATCTCGTGGAGTTGCTCCGTGCGGTCCATCTGGCGAGCTCCATCGTTGCAAGCAGTCACAAGCTACAGAGACACAGTCCTGTGATCATGCCATACTTGTACCATATAAAATAAAAATAAAATAAATAAAATAAAACCAACCCGGAAGAGAAAATGGATATTTCACATGCATTAGCTCAGCTAATTGAACTCTTTGGGAGATATGTTTTTGACTGAATTTTCTTGTGTTCCAATAATTATACTAAATACATCTTTATTGCAAAATAAACCATTGTGAAATTTAGTTGTTAAAGGATAAGTGATTGACTATTGGCCAATCTGAATTGAAAAAAAGCCCAGGAAACCAAGGGGGGGGGGAAAACCATCAAAAAGAATTACCAAAAGTTTTGTAACTTTCAGGTATCCTAGTCATTGATGCAACATTAACCTCAGATCCCCAGCAATAGGAACCCAGACATGAGTTGACTGAAAAATGTTCTTGCAGTTCATGTGTAACTACAAAACAACTTCAAGTGCCTTTCAAAGTACATGCTAGGACTTCAAAACTATATCACTCCAACTGTGCAGTGCAACAAGTGAGGTAGCTCGGCAACTGAACTCTTTGGGAGATATTAGACATCATTCACTAAATGCTTCAACAAGTAGACTTGATTACTATTGTTATTTATGATGGGGCATCAAAAGTAAAATATGATAACCACAGAATAATATATGAAATTTCCCAAGTTTTTTTTTGTTTTTTGTTTTTTTTAACTTTTCTGTTGTTTTAACCTCCTGAACTGAAACAACAAAAACAACAACAACAACAACATAATATCTAAAGAAAAAACGAATAGCAATTAATTAGTCGATCATCTATATTATAGTCATATAATTCCGCATGTAGCTAAACCTGTATTCCAATGAGATAATAAGCAACCACACACATACACATGATGGACAAGTGTACACATGAGACTCACAGTTTGCACAGATCTGAGCGTATTCTCCACAATGTCATGATCCGGGTGGTCTAGGGGGGTGCGATTAAGGATGGCCAAGATTAGCAGGGGCAGCCTCGTTATCCTCTGCATGGGGAGCAACAGGAAGGACTGCATGCTCAGGTTCTGGCAGATCTTGTCTGTTTCCAGACGACGTAAGTACTCCCTGAACATCACATTGCCCTCTCTGGAAATGAAAAAAAAAGTTTATTAATCTTAGTTGTTTGAAAATGACTCTCTATTTATCTCACATGATGTCTTGTATCTCCCTGATCTGGTACACCTGGTTAGTGCAGTAGCGAATATAACAGTCAAACTTGTTTTCTGCCTACAATACAAACAAACAAACAAACACTTTGACAATGTAACATTTCTTTTCAACAAGGTAAGGGTCGGTAAACTGGTGACGAGCCTTTACCTTTTACATCCTAAATGGCATTACAACTGATACTATTGGGTAAGGGGTTTTATAAGCAAAAAATGCCACCAATCAATGATAGCATAATTAAGTCATTATTAAATAAACAACCAAGTAATCGTGTGGCTCCATTAAACTGTGTACCTCAAGTTTTCAACACCTTAAACTATTCTAACCACAATGTGTTACTCTATAACAAACCTCTGATTACAAATTCATCTACTACGTTAATACTTACAAGTTAACATAATAATCCTAATTTTTTGAACTTATCGTAGTATTAATTTTATCAAGACGTTTCGACCCCGTAGGATTTTCATCAGTTTAACAATGAAAATAACTTTAAATTGAAAAACTGAATTGAAAAAGTGCATCATTTGTTCAGTTTTTCAATTTTCATTGTTCAACTGATGAAGATCCTACGGGGTCGAAACGTCTTGATAAAATTAAACTTCAATACTACGATAAGTTAAAAAAATAAGATTATATATTCACTTATAAACCTCTGATTACACTGTGGCACAACTTGCACTACCACATGAATTTCCAATTCGTATTAGAAACTAGAAACACTCTAAAGAAAGGAAGATTCTTTCAAACAGACTCACAAAGTCCAAGATAATGTCCGAGATATTTTTGACCACTGCACTTTTTTTCTGTCTGCTTTGCAACTTCAGCAGGAACTCTGAACTAACTTCTCGCACCTCCTTCACATTCGAGAATATCACATGATGCTGGCGCTTGTCTATTACACGACGACCCTCCGGCAAGTGAGGGTTCATGCCAGGGTCATCCATAAAGTTCTGAATCAGCACATCCAAGCTTCGAAGGTACGTGGCTTCTGATGATATTACTTCAAACATCGCCTAAAATGACATAGAAATTATTTCTAAAATTATGAATATACAAAGAGTGTTGATAACACAAAAGTACACACAAGTTACTTAAAAGGTAACACATTATGATTAACAACTGCAAAATTCTATGAATTTTATGTTTAGTTACAAGATACATCAGCTAGGCGCATTTATAACTGCAAAAAGGCACATTATTTTAAATTCACCTCCTGGAGTTTCCTCTCCTCGTCTGTCAAGACCTTCAATATTCCGCTGTTGATGACGTCTGGTTGTTCACACCACAGGCGACGCATAGAGAGTTGGCGAGCTAACGAGAGCTGGCTCTGCTCTTCGTAGATGGAGATGCTTGGCTTGGTCCCGCCTTCTTCTCCCTCTCTCAGAAACTCAGCTGTATTAATGTACTGATAAAGCGGCTCGACGTCTGGAGGCATGAGGTAAGGCCCGGCAGGCTGTCAGAGAGAACAAATCGTTAGGTAAAGGGTCGTTAAAAAGGGATGCACACATGCTCAACAATTTCTCCTAAAATCTAGCTGAGAAAAGATATTCAAAATGGGTACACGGAGGTCACATCATTAGGCTTTAAGTTTTTTTTCTTTCTTTACTTGTCTTCTCTCTCTCTCTCTCTTTTTAGTTGTATAACCATCCAAAAATTGTAGCTTTCTTTGTTAAAAAAATAAAATAAAATAAAAAAAGCCTTGAAATTTCAGCCACTCTGGTTGTTGCATGCTCACCTTGCCATGGGATCTCGGCACCCTATATGGACTGTCATTATTTGGGACTTTAGGAAGGCCTGCATGACACACACACACACACACACACACACACACACAACAGACATGGTAAACAACAGCCACTTGGCTGCAGCAACAAGGACTAGTGGAAGTTAAGAAACCTTACAATGATATACACATACAATATATACAAAACTTCCGAAATACTTCTAATAACTTCACTGGCAAAAATTTGCAAAAATACAAATCTCAAACTAATAGTGGCACGTGCTTCATGTTAACTTATAGAGTCAAAAGACTGAAGTCTTATGCAGGACTATCACAGACGGACCCCACCACCCTTTCCCCCTCCCATTCTATCAAGCTCATCTTCCCACTCATTTTTATACCATCTGAGGAAGTGCTGGCAGCTGTGTTAGCCTGTCCAATGGGCCCCTCCCCTTCCTCCTCTTCGCTGGATGACCCGTCCTTCTTGGTATGTTTCAATGACATATCCATGCGGCCATCAAGCTGATCCAGAGAACAGGACCGGCGGCGGAAAGATGCCTAAAACATAGCAGTTCTTGTAGTTATATTAATCTAATGAATAATTTATTACAGATTCAGTCATTCTATGCTGAAGAACAGCCAATTATAACATATAACTTGACCCCTGAGGAGGACTTCGGCAAAAAAAAAAAATCGAAACCCCGGGTTAAGTTTTAATTATATATTACATTGGCTGTCATCATGATAATTTTGTCATTGATACTTTAATCTAATATTTATCTACATAACTCATTTAATAGTGTAATTAAAAAAAAGGTGGAAATGGGGGGAGGAAACTACATACCATCTCATTACCCAGCTGATTGTTTACAATCACAACGTCTAATAGTAATTTTACTATAACGTCAAGTGAAAAAAAAATTTTAACATACATTTACTACTAAGTTGCTCACAATTTCAGCTGTTGAAGGACCTATGGTGGCGTTCACTTTGAATTTGTTCAGCCTCTCAGAGTGAGACCGTCTACAAGAAGCATTGCGCCCTTTCACTTTCAAGTTCTGTCTCCCTGAGAAGCTCATGGCCTGTTTCCGCCTCATGATGGGAGGGGACCCCACACCCAAAGGAACATCATCTTCCTTCCAATTCTCCCGCAAATCCCCTATGTCTAGATTTTTCTTGGACAGATTACTGGCCAACCTAGACCCCGCCTTGTCAGGGAGGATGATAGATATGAGGGGCCCATTGGCTCCGCCCACACCACCACCACTGCCGTTGCTGCTTGTGCTGCTACGCTTGGACAAGAACGGAGAGCTCTTGCCGGAACTAGAGCTCCAATCATCAACCAGTTGTTCCTGATCACGCTGCAGCTGCTTCTGCTGTTGATCCTGTGACTTCAGCCGATTGTCTTGCTTCAGTTTCTCCTGCTCTTCCTGCTGCTTCTCCTCCTCCACCTGTACTTGGATCTTCTCTTTCTCCCTTTCCGGTGGAATCCACAACTTTGGTGCCTCATCGTCCAGCTCAGGTAAAACTATTTCCTCATAGTCTCTCCGCCGATTAGTGGTGCGAACCACCTTAACGGTCTCGGGGATGACATCGTACACTGGATCCCTCCTCTTGGGAGACTGAGCCAAGATAGGGGGACCATCCTTGGTTAAAACAAGTCCTTTATGAGGGACAGGAGACGCTGGATTAGCAGGGGGAGGCGGAGGCTGAGGCTGCTTATTGGCAGGGTTGCGTGGATACGCGTCAGGAGAAATGGGGTTCTTCAGTTTGGGAGGGGCTGGGCGAGAAGGTAGTGGGGGAGGTTCTTCTTCAGGGTTTGTCCCCAAGATCATAGAGACGCGCTGATTCAAGGGTTGCTTGCTGGACACGGCCGGCTGACTGACAGCACGATGTAGCAGCAGTCCTTTGTCCTCTTCATCAATGACCGAATATATATCGCTGCTGTCTTCCTGGTCAGCTGTGCTTGGCGCGATAGAGGTTGAGGAGGAAGATGCCGACGATGATGACGGGGCGACGGATTTCGGAGGCAATGGCGGCGGCCGCCGACTAATGCTCATCTTGCGGTCTTTGAAATTAATCTTACCACCCATCTTCGATTCTTCACTTTCCGTTTCCATGCGGATGTGGATGCTGGCAGTGTTAACTCCCCCAACCGTTGTGGCTCTCTTTAAGACAGGACGTCTAGGAGGAGGAGACTGCGGGGCTTGTGAAATCCTCTTGGTTGTTTTGGTTACATTTGCTCCACTAGAGGAGTGATTCTCCTGTGTCTGTACCCTGTTCACAGGGTAGTAGCTGACAGGGTCTATGGAATCTCTCTGCTGGTGTTTCTCAAAGTACCTCCCGTTCCCAACAGGCGACTGAGCAAGATCGTCCACCACTTCGTAATGGCTCCCAGCATTACGTCGGCTCTTTTCTCTGTTAGCAGTCAGATCTACCAACTTCGCCGCAGGGTTATCGGCAAAACTGTTGCCACTCCTCTCGGCTGTGTTGGTAGGGACATTACATGTGGGAGTGGCATCTGTAGACGGGGGGAGTTTAGGTGGGTTGGGAGGAGGGCGTCGAGCTTGTTTGACTTGCTTCGGGGACGCCACTGAAACAAGATTCGGGGCTGAAGCAGGCTTGGGTTCCATGCCATTGGCCGTCTCTGCAGTAGATAATGGCGTTATTAAAGGCTCTGTGAGATTGAGGGCTAAGAGATCCTCCGGAGACTTGAGGTATTCCCGGGGAGGTATAGGAGGGGGCGTGTCTTCCTCAGATGACCAACAATCTCTCAACCCCTCCTTGCTCCCGGTCACATCACACTGTTTTCCTTGGTCAGCTGAAAGGTCACTGGCCGAGGGAAAGGGAGAGGGAGAAGGAGACGGAGATTCAGTAAGAGATACTTCTGAAACAGATTGAGTGGTAGAATCCATATCCAATGAACAGCTTGAGACCCCTTTACTGCTGCTGGCGGCCACAAAAGACTGATTCCCGACCTCTCCTTGCCCGATTAGATTGGCTTTGCTCGCCTCTTTGGTTTTTCCTGTCGAATTTGTGTTCTTCTTCAGTTCTGTCTTTGCCCTCCTCCCGTTTCGTCTTTCTATAATGGCGGTAATGCGGGGGCGTTGCTCACTTTTAGGCTTCACTTCCTTGGTCTTGTCACTGTTCTGATTAGAATCATTCTTCTTGAATTCTCCTGACCCCGACAAGGAAGACTTGCTACCATTGATTGAATTCTTGCGCAAAGTAGGAGCTGATGATTTGAGGGAACTCATTGAATTGTGGCCATTCTTCTGTGTAGAAACTGTGCCAGCAGATCTGTGCGGTGGCGTAGTACTAGAACCAGTTTTGTGAGACAACATGGTACCAGAACCAGTCTTTTGAGATGATATGGTATTGGAACCACTCTTGTGCGTCGAAACTGGGTTGGAACCAGCTTTGTGTATAACACTTGAACCATGGGCAGATCGCTGAGCTGTTGAGAAACTGGAAACAGATTTCTGTGCCGCATTAGAACTCGAGGAAATTTTATCAGATTTACCTGCATGGAAAGACCTCCTATTAGCTGTCGTTGGAGATGCCACTGGAGATTGACTGTGACCAGAAGCAGTGCCGTCTGATGATGAGGAAGAAGACTGGGTCTTTATGTTGCTGGACTGCACTGTAGAGGCCACTGAACTAGGTACAACTGTCGGACCTGACGTCATCCCAACAGGTAAGCTTGCTCCAGTAGATGGCACAGAGCTCACTGGCTTCTCTTTGGTGATCGAGGTTCGTCTCTCAGACATTTTCTTCGGTTTGCTAGGAATGGATGGCTTATGTACAGGAACGGGCTGTGGGTTTCCTTCCATTGGTTTACTCTCAACTGTGTCAGCATCATCTTTGGGTTTTTTGGAGATAGTTTTTGCAGTTGTTTGCCCAGTAGCCCGACTAACCGATCCAACTTTGCTATCCCCACTGGGGGATCTACGTGTTGACCTCACCTTACCAACATTAGTCATTGCACCATGCACAGTTGAACGCGTCCCGTTCACTTTCTTGATGCCGACTTCCTTACCATCTTCAGATTCGGACAAATTCCTGGAGAGGCGGTGGCTTGCTGGAGGTTTGGTTGGAGGTTTGGTCGCTGATTTGGGTTCCACACCAATTCCACGACTGATTCCAGCCTTCACAACTGGTTTTGTGGGGACTACGGCGGGCTTAGCTACTGGAGGTTTGGGATTAACAGGCGGTTTAGGACGAGAGCCGATCGCAGGTTTAACAGCTGGTTTGCTCCCAGATGCCTGACTGTTGGATGATACGGTAGCGTGATTGTCGTTGGAAGAAGCAGATTGCGATTTGAAAGTTCCTTTGGGTTTGGTTGTGCCATTCTGAGAGTGAACAGATGGAGGCGGAGATGGTTTGCTGATCACCTTGCTCGGTAGTAAAGTGGTGCTCCTCTGGTGATAAGGAAGTGGCTTACGTGGAGGGACAACAGGATTGTCAGATGGAGACTGACTGGCCTGGCTTTGCCCTGAGCTTTTAGACTTGATGGACGGTCTTTTCCCTGCAGCCAAAGCTGGTGGGAGTGGCTTCGACGGAATACCTTTTAATGCAACAAACTTCTTCGAGTTTCGATGGCCTGCAGATGTAGCTTCTTCTCCGCTGCTCCAAGACTGTCCCACTCGCAGACCCACACCCACTGCCTTTCTCTCAACTTGCGGTTTGCTGAGGGAAATGCCCTTTTTCCCATCGGCTAGCCTGGCAAGGGGTGGAGATTGGGCAAGATGGACATCGCTGCCAGTGGCATCGACCATGGAATCTGCCGTGGTCACTCGTTCATTGCCAGACGTGTCCATGTCTGACGTTTCGCTGGAAAAAGGAGCCGTGGACAGATCTGATTCCTGCCTCTTCACCGCCCACTGCCGAGTGTCCTTGTGAGTGACGGGAGAATTCACAGAGAAATATGTGTGCGGATGTGCTGGGGCTGACGCATCCACGTTGGCGTATGGCGGTCTGGTTTTAGGTTGAGCAGAAGATGTGCCCACTGTAAAGTTTGCCTTTTTCCCGGCTGGAGGCTGCAACAGCTCTATATCTGCCACAGCAAGTGCTGGACTGACCCCGTTCACGGCAGGATGAGCACTGGCTTGTTGAGGAGAATCAGATGTCACTTCAGCACCTGGAGAGCTTTTGAAGTTAGGAGTGAGAGACCTTCCTTCATCTCCGTAGTCATACTCCTCGTCTTCTTCCTCCTCGTCTGACTCAATAGTGAGGTCCCCAGTCCTGAGAGGAGTGCCTCCATCTTCAGGGGATGTCACATCACTGGTGTCACTAGATCCTGGACCTACAGGTGACGATAGCACCACAATTTAATAATTATAAAAATTCTCCTAAGAATATAAATAAGAAAAGAAAGAAAAAAAGCTAAATGCAGGAATGTTTTTAGTGAGAAGAATTAACTTTGGCAGGGAGTTTAGCATCACAGTTATGTCATTTTGGAAGAATTTAACAAATAAAATTGGAAATTCAAGTCATTAAAACCTCAATTATGACTCTAGCTTGCTATTGTTTATTCTTATTTTGTTCGGAGGATGTTCCACTCTTACTTGTCAATCTCTCTCTCCTCAGTTAAGAATAAAATTTCTAAACTAGTGTACATTAAATGCTTCTAAAACAAAGAAAATTACTCTCAGGCTATTGTCATTCTCTTGCTACTGGTGAGCTCCACAATACTACAGTAATATTACTTTATGGAACACATGTGCAGCAGGCTAGCAATACAATAGGCACAGCTACAGCATCTACAGAGCAGCAGTTAGATGTAAAATCCACCTCCCCAAGACAGCTAGCTTGATAATGATGATGACCATGATAGATAGATAGAGACAGACAGACAGACAGACAGATAAATTTTACTAGACAGACAGAAGATGCAAAGTTCAGTTCCAGTGCTCTTCCATGAGCCAACTCTATAGCTTTGCTATAGCTTGAGCATCACAATCAACAAAAACAACAACAACAACATTCTTCTGCCATTACCCTTAGTTGCATGCATCACTAAATATCTCGAGTCAAGCCTCACTGGAAGTTAGTTAAAATTGCATTACTTAGTGTACAGAACAGCTCCTACACACTGTCCTAACATGAAATAGCTAACAATGGACTCTCTGGCCTCCTAGCAACTGAAATGTTTGGTTATTGATGCACATTCTATAAGAGATGGTTAGTTATTGCTGGGTGTGGCACTCTGTGTGTGTGTGTGTGTGTGTGTTTGCATGTATTGTCAGACACACCTAATATTGGCAGGGATGTTTTAGGGAGTGAAAATTTCAATAGCTCATAGACAAGTGGGAGGAGGCTCACCACTGGAGGATAGTGCATGTGTTGAATACATATGTGTTAGTGCAGTAGGCAACAAACAGAGCTTGGGTTAGTCACTATGGTACACTTCACCAGCCATTTTCTGTCATGTCAGTGCCCTGCATTTTGGCATGGGTCTTAGTCTTTGGTGGAAGCTCTTCAACTTTGAGGGGGAAAAAAGATTGGCCGCAAGAATCATGCAAGGAACTTCACAGAACAGTCAGTCATCAATAACAGTGAACAGAAAAAAGACTGGTGTCCTCCGGTCATAATACACACTTGTGTGTATGCACACAATAGGATTAGTACTGGAGTATTGTCTATTAGCTTGTATTAACCTGCCACTGCACATTAGTTCACACTATATACGCATGTCAATAAAAAACAAAGTGACACTTCCTATAGCAATCTTCCTCCTCAACTCACAGGAAGTAAAACACTCAAATACCAAACAAATAAATGTAGGAAGGAAAGATTAACACACACACAAACACATACACACACTAGCTCACGAAACCTGCACTGAAAAGAAGCAATCCTGAGAAGTGATTCATCAATGCTCGAGACAATCTGTTGATGGCAAACTGTCGTGACTAATGACTCCCTCACTCTCTGCAAGCCACAGGCTCCAGTACAGTATCAATACACACCCATACAGAACACACTGGCCAACTACTCAGGAAGACTGGGATGCCTCAGCAACAACAATAGCAACAACCGCTACCTCTGCTACCGTAGTCTGCACCGTTGCCAACATGTGTTTACCGGTATATTCACTAATAACTTAGTTAATCCTACAGTTTCTGGGAATATATCTAGAGTTAATGTCACAACTTGTTTACATTAAGCCAGAATTGGATACCTCTAGCTACTGTTTATAACTAGTCCACAATTTACTATAACGCACACACATAGCCTTTAACATCAGAGCGTTGCAGAACAAGTGAACATCTACTGGGGGGAGGGGGTCTCAGGCAGAAGTGCTTATGCAGGGTAAGGTCACCTTGTCTTCTAAAGTTTCGTTCCCACACACACACACACACACACACACACCTATTTCCAGACAAAACTGACCCATAATTAACCCTATTCAACAGCCAATTGACCCGCTCTTCCCAATCTAACCCACAAAAACAGAATCCAAGCCAGAGATCTTGAATGGGAGAAAGGGCGAGGATAAATTAACTCTGATAACACAAAAGATGCAAAGACTTCCAAAATATGTTCGGAGCTATTGATGCTGACGAATGAACAACACCTGCAAACACTTTGAGATATTGAAGAATAGGTATAGAAGTTAGTGGGACACCTGCTATATATGACAGCAATTCCCCACTTGAAAGTTGTCCATTCTTCCCATACCTGCCACAATCAACACTTAGTAGCTGAACATTTCATTCCAGAACCACAAACATATAATAAAAGGTATGACATGAACACCACCTGCAAGTCATCCTCTGGATCAATCTTAATAAAACAAACATTAATTATTAATTTGACATGTCCAAGCAAAACAAATACCAAGTTAAGTGTCAGAAAAAAAAAAGCCCTGTCATGTACTCTAGAAAAGACAGCTAACTAGAGATAATGTAATTTGCTACAGTCCGAAATAAAAATAAAGAAGACTAATTTCAGCGTAATGTGTCGAACGGGTCAAATTGAATAGAAGGCAGTGCAAATAGTAGGGGTACTCACATACACAACAGTTTCTAGAAACCTGCCAGAAAATATCACAGGAAACCTCAGAAGTGACCATACGAAGCTCAGACACACTGAACAGGATGTAGAGTACAGGACATGACAACCATTGCTAGCTATATAGCAGCTTCCTGGAGTGCCAAAGGTCAACTTACGATTGGTTCAACAAGTTAACAAAAATGTAGTCCATTTGCACCCTTATTAATACACACTATCCAGTCCTCCTGTTACTAGGATAGCAACACAGATGGTGCTAACATAAAAGCCTGGACTACTACAGCTATTCAATAATGAAAATCTTGTACTACTGCTTCCAAGAGTTGTTAACACATTCATGAATAGTTGAACAAAAAAATCATCACAAAACCAGTTAAAATTTCAAATCATTCCTTTTGCTACAACTAAAAAAAATATAAATAAATAAATTTTAAAAAGCATACGTAATAGAGCTAAGTTAATGGCACAATTACTGCCAGTTAGAAACTAGTGTCATCATCTAGACACATTCCCATGTAACTTGTGCCACCAACTCACTAAGATTTTAGCTATTTCCAAAGACAGGTTATTGGATCCTATATAAAAAAAATTCTAACATTGGGTATCTTTCACTTAAAAAAAAACTTAAATTATTTCCTCAAATTATTTTTACTGCTAGAGATACAAGACAAGACAGCTATTTTAGAAGAAAACTTAAAACACCCAAAGCATTCATCCATCCCAAATTATATAATTGTACCTTGGCCCCCTTTATTGACTACGAGGTAATTGAAAGCCATTGAGTTACAAGTTTTAAGAGCATGCATCAACATTAAAGCATCTACAAGAAAAAATTACTCTATCACTTACACAAACACATGTACACACAGAATAAATACAAAACACACATACACACACATACAAACCTGTGGCATGTATATTACACATTCCTGTAAACATCAACAACCACACTCGCCATGTACTCTGTAACATTCACACATACGTACTGCAAACAAACACATGCACAAACACATTGACTGCCAATAGTCACACCGGGTGCAAGTATGCATGCGTATTTCCACTGAGCTTCTTCTTGAAATGAAACCTTAGATAAGGGCAATTCTCAAGAAAGTTAGCTACAGAGATGAAGTAAGAGATTTTTTTTTAATGAAGAATGGGCCGACTTGTTGGTTGAGCTGATGGGAAGGAAATACATTGAAATACAAGTTTCTTTCAGAGTTACGGTTATGCTCTGGTCCCAAGGAGAAACTCTGTACGTTGTTCATTACATCAGATAAATGTGTCTCGCAGACTCCATACTTATTTGAAAGACTAGCAAGGTGAGAACTAAACAACTTGGGAATATAAAGCACACGTAATGTGAACTTCCTGCACTTGTGTACACTAACACCCTGCCTACATTAGCACCCTGCCTACATTAACACCCTGCCTACATTAGCACCCAGCCTACACAAACAAGAAATCAAGACTATTGGCCCTAATCTCTGGCTAGTACTACTGAAAACTTTGAACTCAATACGAATTATATACATACCTATATTAGATGATAAGTGAGATAGATTGATTGATCAATATAGACAGACTGTGTGGACAGACTGAACTTACAACACAGCTAAAAACAAGCTAGATAAAAAAATTTCTCTATGCGTTATCAGCGACCAATATTTTTAATTGCCAATAATGAGTGTTCGATCTTAATGACTTTAGTAACCTTGAGGAGGACTGTGGCAAAAGTTGAAATAAATTCAGCTAATACTTCAGTTGTTAAAGAGAAATACTATTAGAAACTTCAGCAAGTAAAGACTAGTAAACTAGAGTCAAAAAGTTTCCACAATGTGTAGGAGGGGGTGGGGATTAAGATGTACAATATACAGTATATATGAAATGCATCCCGACACCTTATATCTTCCCTTGTCTGTATTGCCCTCACCTTGAGTTGCACTGTCTTGAGTGCTCATGTCTGCAGACGCCAGTTGAGGCTTCCCCTGTTTCCTGGAACGAGGTTTCGGCCTGGACTTTCTAGAAGAAGCTCGCCTTCTCGACCTGGGTTCATTGGAGGGGCTAGAAGGAGGACTGGCTCCACCCATTGCAGGAAGAAAGGAATGGATTGGACCTGAAGAAGAGAGGAGAAAGAAAAGAATTAATGATCATTTCAGCTTGCTTAAAAATAAATAAACAAACGAATACATAGCAATCTTACACAAAGAGTACATTGGTACAGAAACACAACTGTACAAGCTAGTATAAACAAATAACAATCGGGTTTGAGAATTCATGCTAAAATATAAGCAAAACTGATACAGCCTGGCCAGAATACTGTCCAACCATGATACAGTACTGACTCTATACAAGTACAAACAGTTAGTTCTTCAATCACATGCCAAGCAATGATTAAGGTCATTCTCACCCAAACAACGGAAGAAGCAAACTGTGTGAGACAAAGAAGATAAAGACTAAAGAGACTGTGTTCACAACCAAACTCACCACCCCCAAGCAAGAGTTGCCACACTTGGGACCTCCTCTTAGTCTAAACACAGCCTGGGCACAAAAAAAAAAAGAAAAAAAAAGGAGAACTGGCCATTCCTAATTCCCACGGGGGAAACTCTTTCCCAGACCAGAGAACAGAGAAAGAGAGCATGACTAATGAACCAAGTCAGTTTGCGACTACCATTCCCAGCCAAAGGAGACAGCGTGACAAACTGAGCCCAGATTTGTTTGCCACTGCTATGGCTACCCCACTACTGTATAGAGAAGCTGTTGCATAACACAGGTGCAACAATGAAAGGCATCTAAGACTAGGTCTCAATGGCTCCACGGTACTTGGCTAGATACCTGTTTGCACAATTCACACGGGCTTCTAACAGACACACAGTAACAAAGTGCAAAGTGAGGTGTCTTTCTTGCTAAAAAACGAGTGTCATGAGCAGTGAGCCTTTTTGGACGAACACTAGTGTGCTTTAAATTGAAGCAAACATAAAGTCGTGCCTAATTGTTTACGTGCCCATCAGTCCTAATTAAGATCAGATTGACATCATGTGATATCACAACTCTCAGGCACTCGATTGATCAGTCACGCCCACACATAAATATGTGTGCCAAACACACATCAGTTGTGTATACCGCACCTCAGTGATACTATCATACTGTCAAATGATTAAACAAACTAAAAAGAACCCTTGAGGCCATTACAAAAAAGCAACAGGCAAGTATGAATGTTACATAGTGAAGACTCGAATAGCTGCTGGTGACTTCCAGCATGCCAAGACTTCAATGATCTACATCAGCATCAGCAATCAGAGATATGGTTAGTTACACCGCAAAGGCTACAAATATTTGTTACTTTAACCTCTAGAATTATCACCACTCTCCCACTACCATTCCGTCGGGCCCAAGGTAACCTGTCGCTACAACAACTCGTGTTAGGTTTAAGGGGTGAGAAATTGAAATCTTAAAAGAAAATGGGTGAGGTACATATGAGGGTTAGGTTTACGTATGATGTACTTTAATACACAAATAGGATTCTGTTTGGGAGAAAAAAATCTTTTCACAAGCCTGAGATTCTCTCCACATGAAGCTAACTTTAAGCATCTCTGCTCACCCATTCACACATAATAAAGAAAAATATGGAGAGGATCGATTCCTTCATGAATAAATAAAAAAATTTTAAATTAAAAATTTTTTAAATACCCAAGCTATGAACATGTCTTACGGTTGTCAAGTGGAACAATAGATGGATGATGTCATGCGCAAAAGGAATTGTAACTGATATACACTGAAATGCACAGACAGCAAACCATAAGGCTTCTTGCAGAGGAAATGGTTAAGTGCATGTGTGTACATGTGTGTGTATGTATCGAAACACAGGCAACCTTTCAATAGATATAAATATTTGCTAACTTAGCACTAAAGGGGGCTACGATGAGCTCAAAGGCTACGATGAGCTCAAAGGTGCCTGCAAATAAACTTCAAGAAAATAGCCTCACTGTGCTGTGATAGGTCGTAATGACTTGACAACTGACTATTAGGATGTAATTAACACTCCCACACCACATCGCTAATCAAACCGCACTACTTGTGCCAGTCACAGATAAACGGTGCAAGTACTCCAAATATAGTGTAAAGGAAAGATATCAGAATGTGCATTAGAGCTGTAGATTGGGAATCCAGAGAGATACAAGGAAGAATTATATGTTAGACTACAGAGAGGAATTTAATTTGCGACTAGACTATCAAACACAACCTTCCATATTGTTACTGTTATTTAGGTTTGCATAACATCACCCATGCTGTTAAATAATAATAATTATTATTATTATTATTATTATTATTATTATTATTATTATTATTATTATTATTATTATCTCCATACATTGCACTGGATTGCACATGCACTACGGTCCAACAGCATGCCAACACCTGCATTGCTAGCCAAACAGAACATGAGGCCTCAGCATTAATATGAAGCTGTCAAACTAGTACTACATTCACTCCCAAGCACTAATCTCCCACACACGGCATCACTGAAGCATGTTCACATCTGTCTTCATACAGCCATCCTGACAAGATCAATGTCTTAAAAAGGTTCCCCAAGTGGTTCACCAAATACCAGACAGTGAATCTGGCCATTGGACGAATAAACCATACACAGAGATATCATTTCAATCCTGTCACTGATTGCGAGTCAGATCCACTTCATTACAATATCTGGAACACATGCAACCTACATACCATCAACTTGGACTTCCTTTATAAATCATTTCCATGAACTAGTTCATTACCTCATAACTAATTTATATATATATATATATATATATTAAAATTATACATGTACTCTTCTCTAGATATTACTTCCTAACAGAGACAATTATGAAGCCAAAACTTGACTGCCCACTAAACTAACTCAACCCTCTTTAATAAAAATACACACATAACCTCCACAGTATACAATAAACAAAGAACGTTTCATTTAAAAATCAAACAAATTGGCATGTGACCTTTCCGACCCCAGACTCTAAAAGAGTATAGCCTCGGAGAGTGCAACGACTGTTCCCATGGCCCAGCCAGCAGACTACTCATTTCAACTTAATAATTAAACTTCTCTGTAAAATAAGTAAAATCAGTTTAGGGCTACATATGATTGTATTTCCTTATATAGCAATAGCTCTGCCAGTAAATACTACCACTCTTTGCTAATTAATGATTTAATCCTGAAGGAGGCAATAGGGCTTTTTTAAACTTCTACAATTTCCCAAATAGGGGCAACTCACCAACCCATAACAGACCACAAGGCTGGAAGCCAGACCCTCTCATAAAAACAAGAATAGCCTAATCAACAATACTGAGCTTTAAATAAGAACCCGTGAGAGAGCTAGTTATCTCCTGATAAACAATTTCGCTGATTTGACCATCCAAAGAGGACTGGATTACATAATCATTCTGTTAGGATATATACATACTGCCATACAGCTCTTGGTTGGTGAGATCAGTCAATCAAAATGAGCTACAAACATTTTAAACTAAAACAAGTACAGTAAGAAACGAATGATTACGTAAATAATACTACTAATAATAATAATAATGACGATAATGATGATGATAATGATAAATGTATTAACAGCAAAAAAAACACAAAAAAACACGCCCCTACTATCAGACAACAATACTTAATTTAACCAGAGAATAGGGCAATGCTTTAAATAAAAGTTAATAACTATCCATAAGTCTGTGGCACAATCACTCTAGGTTATCATCATGTCATTCACAATGGGAAGCATCAGAATCGCATAAATTTGTGCAAAAAGCAGAAAATACACAACACAAAGAAACTCCATTTTCTGTACATTGCAAGATAACTACAGACAAGTTTAAAGCGGTGAAGCCCTGAGGACACCTGATTGTTTGTATCACTAATACTTCAACATGTTTATTAATAATTCTAGAACAAAGCCCAGCTAAAGCAAGAACACTATATTACCTTTTCCCAAATCGTTCCACTGCCACGTATCTGACCACACTGTGTATTCAAGAACACACTCAAATTAGAGCTTAGACAAAGGCGGCCAGCACAAGCAAGGACATTTATCCCCTTTACCGAAACGACTGTACACTTAAAAGCATCTGGCAAAACTTATATACCCTCCCTACGCAAAATGAATCATTTTGTACTGCATAAAACACCTTGCAAAGTCTGTATCACAATTTTGATACTCGCACTTATAAAACATTAGTCAGTGTAGATGACAACTGGTTTAATTAATGTAGGAAAACTTGAGAAAACCTCCAAGACTTCGTGTGATTAACAACATCACTTAAATCGATTATCTGCCTGTAAACAAGAGTATATGTACACACTAGAGCCGTTGGTATGGGCTCATCACTACACTCCCTCCTTATCCTCCCACTCACAACAGGCAAGTATGGAAGCATTGTCAGGTGATTAGATTGATTATATTGTATTTCAAAGCTTAAATTCAGGCTGGAAATTCCTCCGCTTATTAGCGTTAATATATCTTACCCAATTCCCATACCCTTTACTTCTTAGAGCATAAAAAATCATGTTTGTCACAAAATGTAAGACTGTGCAACTATTTTAGAACACAGTAAGTCTCTATACTGTGTCTACATACGACACTGACCTGTGTATTGTTGCATATCAACGGAAACAATTATACCTAGGACTAGTAGTAGCATTGGGTAACTCTAGCCACACAGTGCATAATTCCGGGTTCCATTTCCTTCCCCTCTCTCTACCCAACCCATGCGTGGATTGACCCATCCTTTTATGTCTACTCCAACCCACAAAACACATACCAACATGGCTGCCCATTCAGCTTAAAGTGAGCCAGTAGACCCACACCATCTGCAATAACTGGCACCATGCTGTAACCTAAATGCAGACCTATTGTTCTACGGCCATGCTGGGGTAGACACACGAGAAAGTTTAGTCAACAATGCACCAACAAAGCTAACCAACCAGTCAACAAACTCGGAACGCACCTCTCCACAGTGAAAAAACGGTCGCTATCTCCTTTCTTTAACTTAAAACAGATTCACTACCCGTCTCAGGTCTAAGCATTTATAGCTAAAAGCTTTGAATGAGCTACGTATAATATTTTACTGAGAATAGACGCCGACTTAAAACTTGGCACGTCAACTTACCTCCGACTACAGGCGGCTTGCGGAGGGCTACCACACCGGTATCCATCAACAGGAACTCGGGCTAGCCAAGAACGAAGACAACAGTGGAATATCTGCCAGTGAAAACTTGGCAATTGAAGAAATAAGTTTTCAGCTGTCCCGCTGCGGTGACTTTACGGTTCAGCGTCGCTACGGGAGGGTGCGCTAGCGGAAGCGCTCCAATTAAGAAAAACTCTCAAAAGCAGGGAGCCCCGCCCTCATCCTTAAACAGTTCAGCTCGGCTGACATACATAACTGATATCTGTGTTGAAATAGATGCCATACTAATATGAAACAGTCAGCAAAATGGTATCCAGCAGGTATTTTCTAGAAGATGCAATGACTGACAAAGAAACTGTATTAATAACTTAAGACATTCATCAATTATTTCAAGTCAAAACAATGAATTATGAATTGGTCTAAAAATTGATGAATAAATTGTAGCACATCTGCAAGTAGTAAGTCATGTTTACACAAAAACAAGCTAATCTTGTCATAATGGACATCCCCAAAGGCTGCTGAATTATTTGCATGACTGACTGAACAAAAATAGAACACACAACTAGAAAAAATGTATGTATTATATAAAGCTCAGTATAATATTATCAGAATAGCTAGTAACAAAGAATTCAATAGAGCTATAATGGATGATATCCAGTAAGTATTTAATGAGATATTATATAATTTAGAGCAAGTTAATCCAATACTAGGTGACTACAAAAAAAACAAAATATTTTTTTGGCCAAATATTTTCTTAGTTCACAAATTTTATTCAAAAATCATAATCCTAATGTCATTGTTACAACAGAGCAAAATGGTTAATTAATATGGCTGTTCAATGCACCGTGTACATAAAATCCCTCAATCCCCCCCCCCCCCCCCCCCCCCCCCCCGCCCCTGTATATCAAAACTAAACACCTAAACTAAAAAAATCTTGTCATAAAAAAATGTCCACGACATTTTTATCTTGAGCCACACAGTTGGCAATCACAAGTTAGAGCTTGGTATAAATAACAGAATAAGCCCCAGGGTTAAGGGAGAAGAATAGAGTGACTCCCTGCCCATTGTTTATTGGTCATAGTGCAGGTAGTCCTTGAACAATAGCCACCAAAGCACTTGATAACTTCCACACTTTTTATGCTGTCGTATAACAACATCACTCAAAACAATACAAACAAATGCAGGTATGTGCAGGTATGTGCACATATCCACACCACACACACACACACACACACACACACACACACACACACACACACACACACACTCACACACACACACACACACACACACATGCATGCATGCATTTCCATATATGAAATACATGATTTACACTATATACTTGATAAAATTCAAAAAATTCACGGAAACATTTAGCGCAATGTAAGCTCAGTTCCACAGAATACATACCACTCTCACATGCCCATGCACGTGTCATTCACATACATGTACCTGACACAGAGTTCAATGTTCCATTCCATGTGATCTGGAGCTATTCCTCCATCACATTTATTCTCCTACCATCACGATCACTAAGATAGCTAAACTTACGTGGGAGTTCCATAAGCTAAAGTTAAAATTTAAAGGGGTGAAAAATGAGGTAAAGGCAAGTAAAAACAAAAACAATCTAAGTCAGGATTTCATACAGGATTTTTTTTAGGGGTGGGTGGGATTTTAAGTGTAAAAACAGAGTTATTTTTTGTTTGTTTGCAAAGACACTAACCAAAACTAAGCATAAGAAAAGAAGTATTCCAAAGTGGGCTATTTTCAGCAAAGATTTCTTCAAGAAATGGTAAAAACTGATGGAGTCAAAGTCACTGGAGAAGTACCAGGGTTCCAAGAGGTCCTAGAAGAACTGAAAAGTTCTGCCGTTTTCAGTGGAATTTTTTTTAGACATTCTAACTAAGTGATATCATGCTTCAATTTGGTATAGCTACAGTTGAGAGATTTTTTTAAATTTAGATTATGAAATCAGCTAACAGAACAGAACTTAGCATGACCAAAAAATTGACATTAAAGATTTCAAAAAAATATAAGAAATAATTTTACTGAATTATAAAACAGAATAATCACTGGATCATGTTTTAATGGTCTTTTTTTTGTTGTTGTTATTAAGTATTGTAGCTGATCTAAGCAATTAAATTGGCAATTCTTTGGGGGGGCGGGGGCGGAGACTTTTGCTTGGGTTGGGAAATCCCAGGTCCCCCCCCTCCTCCCAATCTGGAAACCCTGTAAGTGTGTGGTATTCTCTTTAAATTGACTTGTTTAACATATTTAGACTACAAGTCGCATCAAAATGAATGCATTTTACAACAGTCAGATCTTAGAACTAAACAATAATTCGCTTCCTTTGATATGCCACTTTTCAGTTTCAGCTCTTTTCTGAGTCAAGAAATGAGTGCTACTTGACAAGCCTGGTATCTCCAGCTCATGCTGTCTTAGTTCTATCAGCTCCAAAGGTTGAATCCATCACCAGCTGTACTTTAAGTAATCTTTGAGATCCATTATTGATTGTTTAAATAAATGACTGAATGACTGACAAAATGAGCACTATATCCATCCATCTTGCACATGCCCACCACTTCACTCAGGTTCCTCCCAACTAGAAAATATGAACCTACAAACTCACCACTTCTCTTTTTATTTCTGCGTCTTCCCACAGGATCCAGTCCCTCCACAAAGCCATCATCCCTGCCTTCTCCTTCTCCCATCTCGTCAGCCTGTGCCATGTCCCCTTCCTCGCTCACACTGGACACCTGAGCCGGCCGAGCCAGTCGCACCGACAGACGACGCTTGCGAGACAGAGGGGAGGGGCGTGGGTGCCCATGAGACAACTTACCTGGCTTGGTTGGTCTAGGGATTGGAAAAGGTCCCCTGGTGCGTTCAGACTTCATGGCTCTGGGTGGCTTGGGACGCTTAGCCACTTTACCTGAAATCAAGCGAGTGAAAAATTCACTAACCAATAGTGTTGTAATTACAGGTATTGCTGTAGTGTTTATGTCATTTATTTTGTTGTTGTTGTTTTTTACAACATTTGTCAATAGGCAATTTGATGTCTGCAACCAAAATTAGTACATCAATATTTGTTAATGCAATTTACTCTGTAATAAATTTTAGTTATAGAAACGATTCGAACTCAATTACAATAAGTATAACCTACAAACAACTACAAAAAAAAACTCCACTCTACCCAAAAGTAAATGACAATAACTGAATAGCAAAATAACACAAGCTATGGTATTACTACATAATAAGCTATGGTATTACTATATAATAACACAAGCTATGGTATTACTACATCACAAGCTATGGTATTACTACATAATAAGCTATGGTATTACTACATAATAAGCTATGGTATTACTACATAATAAGACGCTGGCTAATTCTTACCTTTTTTGTTATCTTCTACATTCACAATCATGCCCCACCTATCGTACTGAACTTCATGAACCACGCCCCCACCTGTGATATTCAAACCCCTCCCATGTCCAACAAGGTGCACACGGTCTAATGCTGAACTGCCACACCCAAAATCGCGTGGGTGTGTCTCAATAAAATCAATAGGATCTAGATGGTCAGTGTAACCATCTGTTGTCATGGAGTCCAAAGGCGTGTCTCTGCCTTCCCCAGCAGTGTCACTATCAGCTGCATTGATATGGTAAGGATCATCACTGGTGTTGATTCCATCGTCAATGTGTGCAGGAATTGCAGATTGTGTTTCAGATGAAATCATACTGCTATGATCTGCAGCTGGAAGTGAGTGGCCTTCCGATGGAATCATCTGATCCTCGGATAGGATTAAAAGACCGTCAGGTGGAGTCATGTGCTCCTCGGATGGTATCATGTGATTATTGGATGGGATTATATTATCCTCTACCACCATCCCATCCTCCCCAGATTGTACCACCAGATCTTCAGAAGATAGCACTATAGCTTCATCATCATCATCATTGAATCCCCGAGCATCCTCCAGCCTATCTGGTGGCTGACTAACCCAAGTATTCATGATCAGCTGTGTAGAACTGCAGCCACCAAAGGCTCATGTGACAGACAGACAGACACCACATGGGAGACTGTCTCTTGTAATGGCAATACCTACAGAAGAAAATACATTTATATATGTAATTATATAATGTATATGTATATTTATTCAACCCTAGATATCTTCACAATGATATTTTTAGGTACGTGACCTTCACACTTGTTATTTCACCCTATATTGCACAAACACATTACCCTTGTAGTTATAGCAACTGGTCAAGTGCAGTAGTGAAGATATCTAGGGTAGAATAAACCACTTATTACACTCTGTCAAAGTGATATGGCAGAATGTTTCACTCTGCTTCTGGCTCTGTGAAAATAAATTAGCCTGCTCAGTGAAATATTTCACCATATCACACTCTGAATCATGTAATAAGTACTATATATATATGACATAATTATATTCATTATTTTGTCTTAATAGAATGATTTATTAACTTGAAAATACACAATAAGTTTAATTGAAAACTATTAAATGACATTATCCAACTTATAGTGGTAAGCATTTGTTGATTGGCCTGTCAGAGTAAGTCTATGATAAAAATTGCTCTGATATTATACCTGAGTATATCTTAGTCATTCAATATCAGACATAGCACTATTGCTGCAAAATCTCTGGCTGGTGATATGTGTCCAGTCACACACAAGAGAAGTGCATAATGGACTGCTAAAATGACAGTATCAGGTCAAAATAAACAAGTCAGATAATGCTTTGCATTCCTTTGTACCGCTATTGTTGATCTAAGGATATGTACTGTACAATGGATTTAAGCGTGAATAACTGTAATTGAAGTCCAGCAAATACTCCAGCTGTTATAAAATACATGTTTCAATTTTCAAGTACTCCCACTACACACACACACACACACACACACACACACACACATGCAATGCAAATGCAAGTTCTGTTGCTGCCAGGATGCTTGCGCACGAAGCAGGCACTATAACCCGAAGCAGGCACTGTGACCCGTGCTAGGAACTCACAGGAGAACTGGCCTTTCCTCACAGCAAGTGGTGTGGGCACCCAACATCCAACCTGGACCATTGCTAGTACCTGGCATTTGGGTGCAAATTCAAGACCTTGAAATTACACCCAAATGCCAGGTACCCAATCACAGCTGGATGGCCTGGTGGGGCTGGTGGGGCTGGTGGGGCTGGTAGGAGGCAGAGGAAGCCCTAGCCCTAGCCCTTGCCAAATCAGATGGAAAGTTGCCAGAACTCATGACCTACAGGCTCTGTGTCAGACACAACCACTACACCAACACTCCAACACACACACACACACAAACTACAACACACACACACACACACACACACACACAAACTACAACACATACACACACACACACACACACACACACACACACACACACACACACACATGGTGGCGGGACAAAATTTTTATTCTAAGAACACTCCGATTCCAACTTTCAAATTTTGAAACAACTGCCAAGGTATCAAAATGATCACAATATACTGATGAAAATCAATTTGGTATACCAACTATCAGGAATATGTCAAATGCCATTCATATGCCGTTACCCCACACATTAAACAACTTAATAAACCTAATACAAAAGGCACACTCTAGCTATTACACGTGAGTATACCATGATCCTGAAACTATGTTATATCATTAGAATTGATTTCTGACAATAGTCCACCTAATTAAAATAATATTGGTGATACTATGTATATAGCACCAAGCTCTATCTGTAATCTTGTTTCACTCTCTTTGCTTCTTTAGCAACGCAAAGAATGAATCATTTTTAAAGCCTTGACCAAACTGTTGTAGCTACTGAGCCATTGATTAAGCTGAGTGTCACTAGAGAATTGTCCAAATACAGAATTACTATGTAGACAGTAAGCTGCAGAGTACAATATATTGTAATCAACTACATACCAGGCTGAGTTGGTGGAAATACAGTACATAGTCAACAGCGTGTGTAAATGCAGGAAAAAATAAGAAAACTTCTTAGATGTCTTCCGTATTTCATGTTACTTCATTCATGGAGCATTCCAATGTATTTATATCTTGGCAAATTTGCTAAACAAAATGCTTCACAGTGAATTCCTCGGAACAGACACAGAATTACCAGTACACTTGTGTTACCCCTAACAAACACATATATCCAATCCTACACACATAACTTCCCAGTGACCGCTTGTTGCCCAGCAACACTCAGTAAAAATGGGGGGGGGGGGGGGGGGGTGGGGGGAATTGAACAAAGACATTAGAACCCTTGAAATTTTCGAACTGACAAAAAATATATGGTGACTTGGACGCCATAACGGTTGACATTATTGTACTTTGCTAATCTCTAAATCATTTCTATCACTAATTAAAACTAGTAGAGAATTAAATAGTGTTCAGTAAGGAACTGAGCTGGCCCAGCAAGCAGCTATACAGCAACATCAAGGAAGCACTAGTAGTTAGCATAATTATATATGCACATTCACTGAACACTTTTTGTTGTTTGTTTGTTTGCTTTTTGTAGAGAGTTTACCCAACCAAACAGCTTATTTTACTTTCAAGTCTTAACTCCAAACTCGAGCCTTCATAGGGCTAACAAGAATTTGCAAGAATTTGCAATCATGTGCACAATAAATAATTAATGATAAGAACTTAAAAGTAAAAATGAAATTGTAAGCAAATTATCTTTCACTTATTTTGCACATGCCACATTCAATTACTAAAATTCAATGCATGCCAAAATCTACTTTATGCTCACTTTCTATGACAAGCTAAAATGTCATATTCTTAAAAGTTATTTGAACTGACTAAAATTCTTAATGTCACCTGATCTCCTCCTCCCTACCCAGTGGGGGAACTGTCTGTCCATGCTATACATATGCATATACCACACAAAGCTTGGAGATCACTCTGCTGCTTCAATCAATATCATAATCCTCGAACAGCCTGGAACAGCTGTGACAACAGCAAGCATTTAATCCAAACACTCCAAAGCACTGCTCAACTTTTACTACCAGAAAATAACACGGTCCAGTAAGGAGAGTGAGAGAGAGGGGGAGGGAGAGGGGGGGTTATTAATCAGATTCATGATAAGAAGTGCCATTTATAACATGGGCTTGTGTTTAGTGTGACATGGTAGCTATCTGAGCTATCGGTAATTAATTAGCCATAAATATGCAGTGACTGTCACATGATAAATTAACTATGTTCTTACAACAAAGTGTATGTAGGTGTGTATGTGTGTGATGTGTATGCGTATGTTTTGAGGGATGTGTGATAGAAGTTGAGTTCTACTTAATAATGAAATTCATTGAAAAGCAAGATACCATAAAGAATGAACACTTTCACAATAATAAAGTTCATACAAATTAGTGAGTTCAATAATTATTTATCGTAATAGAGTGTGAAACTACAAGTCCAAAAAAAAACAATAGTTGGCTTAGAGCTCTAGAGATTACCTCATTACTGTCTAGCCTAATGCTTAACCTTCCACAACTGGCAATCCCTATATAGATCATCATCACCTGATACTCACTAACACTTTGCACACAACGAGTAACTCGTGCTTATTGCATCTAGAATGGCATGGAGCCAGTGACAGGTGCAGCCAATCCAGTCCAGACTTTAATAGGATGGAGGAATGTCTGTTGTGTGTTTCCAGTCCAAGTTGATTTAGACATTGCATGGACCACAAAGGTGGGTACTGGCAATGAATACATGGCAAAGGTTGTAGTGGTTAATTAACACCCACAAAAACAAACATTGCAGAATAAATCTATACTCTGGAACGAAAGAAGAGGTGTGAAATTAACACTAACAAAGGTAACTGGCTAGTAGGCAGTATTAACACGGAACTGGACATTTATCTGTAACACTTAGCCTATTCTGGGCTGAAATTAGGGAGTGAAAGGAAATTCTAGTAACCAGGAGCAAAATAGAGTGTTGTTGAAGCTTGGGGGAACATGTATAACAAAATTTAAAAAAACATTTTTTTTTCCACCTTTACCTTGGGGCCGCACTTGTTCATCTCAATCACAGTTCCTGGCTTACAATAATTACTTTCAGAAAAAAATTTTTTTGCATTCCCTGGTTACATTCCTCCAATTTGAAAGTTTGCTTTAAAAGAGGCGACACATTGAGGACTGGCGGCAAAAAAAAAATTACGGTCATGTTACATCAATTATAGCATAGCTGCTAAAACCGCTCTTTCCAATTCACTACTTGACACGCCCCCTATCAAACGTGACAAGCTGGATATTCAAATGTACATACCTCAACCTTAGACATTATGTCATCATAATCATAATAGCTACATAACTATGCCTGCGTCCCTTTCAAAGCAACTACTTGCAGCCATCATATATTAGTGCTCAGTGCAACTATCCCGTGATAACTAGATTAAAAATCCAAGTATTCACATTTTCGAAGCTCTTATACAGTGTATAGACTCTCAGCAATGAAATCATTCAAGGGAACTGTGAGCCATTCCCAATGTGACTATTCTGAGAGTATTATGGATTATTGAATTCCTAAGAGTAAACCAGATTGAAATTAACTTGTCAGTCTTGCTAGTTACTTACAATACTGTCTGAAACCCACCAAATGTACTACTTCTATAATTTTGCTCAAACATTAAATCTATACAATTAATCGCAGAGGTTAATAGTACTTCTCATTTTCATTGTTAGTGCTCAATGTAATCTGCTGAACTGCATTTTTCTCACCTTACTCCTCAAGTAGAATGAGTGTAAAGAGACTTTTAGGAACTACACGGGAAATTTTATTTGAACACTAGGAACATTCGAGAAGAATACACTAGGTATTCTCCGTAACCGAAATTGCACTTTTCCTCACCCTACCACTGCGAGCTGGTACATAATCTAAGCTACATAGCAATCTTGGCTGTAGTTCAACTTTTCTTAATAGGCCTTATTTATCCGAAATCATAGCTTTCGGTTCATTTTTTATACGCGCACATTTTTCGGCATCCATCCACACCCACCCATGCGCGCGAAACCGCGCATATCTCCAGCAGCAGCATTTTATGAAGAACTTGTGTTAATTCCGTGATGTAAAGTCAACACTAGTAAAGAAGAGCAGTAAAGTAAGAATAACACTTCTCAGGGAATTACATAATTATCTTAGAAATTAAACTTACTTTATTTAGAGTGCATGCAATTTACAAACTTTCTTATATGCATACTTAATTACTAAAATATTAATTGGTTGTTACAAACTTAAATCAGGAGAAAAGGCTGCATAACAATGAATATATTATTCCCAAATTAATTTTTTTCCTGCTCAGTAACTTTATTTATATAACCCAAACTTAATTCACCTTTTACTCTTCAGGGAAAATGATGTGTCAAATATCCTAGTGATTTGGTTAGGTGGTTTCATACGTTAATTATGGTGACTAAACTAGTTATGGTGAGGCTAAATTTTTCATTTATTTGTTTTTAAGTTTTGCATTTAATGTTTCCAAAGAATGGATTACATGGCAGAGGCATTAGCTGATGTAGTTATTATTTGTAACTTGAAAGCTTAATGCAATGGTTCATATAGTACTTTATCTAGTGCCAGATTATAATTTTACTTTTCGTATTATTGCGTTTAAAACCTTTACCTACCAAAAGTAATTTTGGTGCAACTACTATAATAGTCTGACGTAGCCAGACCCTTTACCAAATCGTCAAACCCTCCCCAAACGACAACATTCATGCATGGCCAATAAAATCACTGTAGGCATATCACATGATCAATTGAGGTTTTAAACACCCGTGCAACCAGAAGACAATGAATCAATACGTAGGTTATTGCTAATCAACTGGACCGACCGCACTTGACCCTTTTATCCGTGTAGTGGTTTGGTAAAGGGTCTGGCTATGCCGGACTACTACTATACCACTGAGTGCAGCCGAGCCATAGAACAGTGCTGAAGTCAGCAGCACCTTTGGTTGCATTGACTAAGTATTCTTCATCCCCAGCAAGGGGTAATTGCTGCAGAACTGTGATACTAAAGTGTTTGAGTTTAATTCTTCTTTCACATTATAACCTCTGAGAATGAATAATGGGCTTAAAAGGGAGTAGGGTTGTTTTTTTTGTTTGCTTGTTTGTTTCTTTCAAAAGACCTCTAAACTTCTACCTAGTGTGCTGAGTGAAAGAGTAATGATAGGAATTGGAGGTGGTTATTTTCATTTTCAGTGCAGCTAGGCATAAACATAGTTCAACAATAGCATGATTTGTGCTGAGGTTCTGGATGAAGTGGCAATCAGTAAGGGAGGAGGAGGCACTTCAGAGGTGGTGGTGGAAGGAGCTGTTTATGTCTTATCCGTTATCTGATAACAAAATAATCAAATTGAATACTAACAAGAATAACATAGGGTAAAATATTTAGGGTTTGCAGTGGTAAATGTTTCATACCTCTTCCTACAATCAACTTTATCTTTGTAAAGAAAACTATTGAATAATTGCAAGTCATTTTAGTTACAAAAGTGGGAGAATGTAATTATTAACACAACAGATGCTTATTAACTGTTTTAACAGTTTTTGTAATGTGAAGGTGTTGACTTGCACCTTCTCTTTATGAATTTTTTTTTGTGATACTTTATTTTATGCAGATCGCCATGGCTGACCTAAATGATTCATTGTGTGAAGACGAAATCAAGCAAGAACTTGGGAAACCTTTTGTTCTATATAACCAAGTGCAAGATGGGAGGAAGAACATCCACAAGGCAGAAGATATCAGCGACTCTTTGAATGAAGAAGATTTCAACGCTCTATCACAGCTGCAATCCCCAAGCTTTCTCCAGCAGAAGGTCACCACTGATTGCTTGAACAAGATCAAAAGACTCAACGATTCCCTTGACGAAGGTGAAGTTGATCATGGTCATGAAGTGGGAAAGAGCTTACTATTCAAATCTCCTCACTTGGAACTGAACAAGTCAAAAAATAACAATATTGACGTTCAGTTCCAAGCTGAGGAGGTATTACCCTGTTCGACTGTTGCTTCAGTAATTGTACAACAGTCGCCTAAAGAGAGCGCTCACTCCATGGTGTCTACTATTCCACATATATTAACACCTCCAACTCAAAACACTACTATTTTAAATGTGCCCAAGGTCAAACCTAGCTTTGGTAAGAAGATAAAGAAGCAGTCCATTCCTGCAGGCCAGGAGGATTCAGTGAAAGGTGCTACAGCATCTGCAGGTATTATAAAGAAGCAAAAGAGCTCAATAGTGAAGAAATCGAGCAAGAGTAAAGATTTGTGTAAAGATATGAAGCAAAAACAATCCAACAAAATCAAATCCAAATTACCAAAATCAAATGAAAATGCCAAAAAACATAAGAGTTCTTTGTTGCAAGAAGATAAGGCTCCACTTGGTTCAATGGCAAACCAACAAAAAAATGAAAGAGCAGACTTAAATGAAAAGACTTGTAAAGTAAATAAATCAACTCTGAACATTGCCATTAGCGATCAAGAAGACAATCCTAGGACACAGACTTCAAGTAAAGAGATTTCTAAGAAGCCAGATTTCTTAGTGAAAGGAGCATTGTCTTCAGTAGAAGAAAAGGCAAGCAGATCTGAAGAGCTCACATCACAGAGAGGAATTCCAAAAAAGCCTGAATTCTCTGGGAAGAAATCATTTCTTTCAAATGCCAATATGAAAGATCAAGCAAGTGATTTAGGGAAGAATATTACAAAACCACCAAAGAAAAGAAAACCAGCTTTTTTATTAAAGAAAACCCCTTCAAGCACCAGTACTTCTAATAATCCTGCATTTGAAATGAAAGAGACATCATCAGTCAGTGAAATGCAGAAGGAAAAATTGGAAAAAGAAGCAGGATCACTACAACCTTCCAAGGAGAAGAAACAAACCAGCAGTACTTCAGAGGACATCGCTTCTTCCAATGTTACAAGCAAGGAAAGTAAACCCACACGAAAAGTACTAACTAAAGAAGAGAGAGCAGAAATGATCAAACAGCGACAGCTAAAAAAGGAAGGAAAAGAGAGAGAAAAGGAGCAAAGGATATTCGAAAGAGAACTGAAAAAGAAGCAAAAAGAAGAAGAGAAGGTTAGAAAGAAGGAAAAGCGTGAAGCCCTTAAAGCAGCGCGTATAGAAGCAAAAGCTGAATTAGAGAACAAGAACAAGTTTAAGGCTCAACAGAAGACATCAGAAAGCATTCCGGATAAAACATTGCAAAATGCCAAAATTTTAATAGACGAATCCAAATTATTGACCTCTTCACACAAGACTTCAGATATAGTATCTCCAGAGAATTTTGGTGGACAACTGGAAGTGCAATTAGATGCATTTAATAGTGATATTTCAACCACAAGTTCTAATCGTACATCCCCATTCCCTCGTACATCCGGTCTGCCTAGCTCTTCAGAAGCAGAAGTGCCCATAGGTACTACCAACACTTCAAAGCGACCATTACTTAAAGAAGCCAAAGCAGAAGAGACACAAGCGAAGAGATTGAGGCATGACGACTCTAACACCTCAAGGTCTGATGTCACATTTGGAGCAGAGATGGCCAGCTCAGAGATAGAGAGTGGAATTGTGATGCTGGATTCACCCAGCAGCGTATCTTCGAAGCAATCTAGTCCAGACGGCATTCCTGCCTCTCAGGAGAAACCCCGAGCCAAGACGCGCATGAAGGCCAACATGACAGGCCCCGTTTGGGTCCAATGCTGCAACAAGCGGTGTCAAAAATGGCGCCAACTCCAGGACCACTTTGACCCTCTTGCCGTTCCAGCTTTTTGGAACTGTTCAGACAATACTGACAAGGACCACAACCACTGCAGTCTGCCAACGGAGGAATGGATGGAATACGAGAATGAAAACATCCAGTTTGTTGAGTCGGCCTACATCCCTGGTTCCGTGGTATGGGCAAAAATGGACAGTTACCCATGGTAAGCTAATTCGATATGTTCATTGTTTATATATACTAGGTAAAGGTTAAGTACTGACTTTAGCTATACACAGAGCAAATTGCTTCAGAAAAACCTTTCACTTTTGATCATGTGTTGTTATGCTGCCAGCACACACACTTACAATGGCATATTCAACTAACAAGCTGTGGAGAAGGAAGATAAAAAAGGGGGTGGGGGGAGGGGTAAAGTACTAGGTCTGCTATGCAGTATAAAACAGTTATAATTGATGAGAGAAAAACATCCATAATACAACATTTCATTGCTTTTAGATAGCCTTTTAAAGCAAAGCTTAGTCTTTTATTGAGATATTGAATTTTAAAGAGTAGCACACAAATTGTTTGTGCTATTTTTATTCATGTAGAAGATAACTTGAGTATGTTCTATTAACTTTAGCAATCACAAGCCAAGAAAGATTTCACAGCCTTTAGCTAGATGTGTTATAGGAAGAAAAAGATACTAAATAATCTGCAATGGATTTATTTGCTAAACCTATGCAATCTGTCCAACAGTCAGTTAGATTGATCAGTAGAAGATAGGAGCAGTAAGAGTTTTATATAAAAGTTTAAAAAGTGGAGTATATAACATTTTTATATCTTGAATCACAAAAACATTGTTTTCAACTTTATCCTGAACTGTATAACAGCAATATAGCAGCACAACCTATCTAGCAATAAAGATGAACATGAGAAGATGAGCATCATTTTGATTAATTTTGGCTTTTTCTCGTTTAAAGTGCCTAAATTACGTCAGGTGGTAAGGCATCACGAAGTATAGCATGTTCCCAACAGTTACTGATTCAGGAGCGAGCAATCCTGCAATATCTGTGTCACCCATCCATTTGATGTTCTCTAATGGTTCTATTCATTTTAGCACAGAACGCTGTATTTTAATGTTGCAAGATATCCCAAAGATATCTCGGTGCTATGCTAATCTTGGTTGCTACTGTGTGATATCAATGAAACCAACAGTTGTGTCTGCTAATCCCTTCATTCATCCTGATGAGTCATATCTGCTGTAATACATCAAATATTAAATTGAGCGTACTAATGATCATATTTTCAAGCAATAATCTCCAAATTTTTGGAGGAAAGTTGATGCAAAAATCATAAGTTGGAAAAGGTTACTGATCTATATAGCTTTGAAGTTGTTTCTTAAATTTTTTGCTACAATTTCAATCAATGAAGCACCAAGGGTGTGAACCCTCAGCGTTATTATACACTAGCTATTTATTACTAAGACCAAATGAATAATTTATTTGGAGTAGTATCAATATGAATATGCCAATATGTAGCTCATGCAAGTCTATATGTAAAAAAACTTGAACGATACGCAACTCGTGCGATGAAAAGGTAGACATTAATACTGTCTTCATAAGAGAAGTTTAACATACAAGCAACACTCACCTCACCAGTAGTCTCAATAGGAAACTTGAAGCACTCAGTAAACTGCTGAATGCAAGACTACTGTGGGCAGCAAAGAAATTATTTACTCATGTGAGTATGGAGTGACTATAGGGAACATTACCAACAATTGCTTACGATTATACGGCCAAAAAATAACAAGCTTCTTCAGATTAAATAAGTCGAAACTAAAAATGCTGGCAAATTAAAAGGACTTACAATGTCCAGTGCAACAATTTGATGCTTGTTTCAATCTTTGGGAGACTGCTATCTTCGAGATCCGCTTTTTGTTGTGTAACAGAATGACTGATGACTGACAGACAGACTGAGTACTGTAACCCTCTCGCATGCACGCTGAGGGTTAATGGCTCTAATTTTTTTACATCAACATCAAAGCTTTCTTGGCTCCTGTTTACTCATGAACACAGCTTTAGCTGTGTTATGAAAGGTCACAACATTAGGTTTATCATTGCAGTAATAAGATGTACTCCAAAAGCTTTTTCTTTGTGAAACAGAGGCTATATGCACAGTGCATCAGATTCAATAAAAGTATTTTCCATATCCTTTTGCTGGTAAAGAACAACTTGAGGTGGATATAACAGAGAAAACAAATACTAGACACTAAACCTTTCTTTAAAAAGATATGCATCAATGTTTTTTACTGAGGAAGACTAACTTCAGTTGTATCCCATCGCTTGCTAATTTGATAAGCTTGCTTCTTTTTTGTTTTATTTTGTTTGTTTGTTTTTCAAAAAATTGTTATCGCACAAATGATGAACTCCAGCTTATAATTTTCTTACCAGAGCACCTGGCCTTCAGTCACTAAAACAGGTTAAGTTTTAGAATCATTTATGGATTTGGATACTTCAATGTTGGGTTTAAAATATCTTTGCCTGTGATATGTTGTCCTTGAAGACCATCCTTTCTCACTTCACTGGTTCTATTTATACCACTCCAACTCTGTCTAAGGTTGCTTAGTATGCTTCTGTGGGTGTAATTGGCGAGCGAGCGTAGCGAGCGAGACACCTACTGGGGTAACACAATTGAAAATCGGGGATGTTTGTTTATTTATTTGTATATATGTTTGGACGTACGGTCATTTTGTACTTTGACCCTTGCGTTTTTGTGTTAGTTATGTGGTTAATCCCGTCCCAAATTGCACTAAACAGAATCCTCTGGTTTATCGATCAGTACCCGTATCACCCTAGAAATTGAATTGTTTACCGTTTTGAATTATTTTGCAGGTGCAGTTAAAACTTGAAAACTTAAGGGCGGTGGTAAGTCAATGCGCTCTTTGTCATGGTTATAAGCCGTGCGCAACAGTATTTACTTGAAAATACATTGTCCGCTAGACTACCCGCGAAGGTAAGTCTGTGTAGGTGCATGTCCAGTTGTGTCAAAGCATTGTGTGTTACAACCACTACTTAGCTAAAGAATATCACAAAAATTTTTTTAAATAACGTGTATTGTTTTGTTGTTGTTTTTTTCCTTCAATTCAAACAGTTGCAGAGAGTTGTTACTATAGCACTGAAATCCCTTTACCGTGTATGCAAAATTAAAAAACTGGACCTTATTTTCAGTAGCTTCAGTGTTAGAAGTCAAAATCATTCATATAAAAATAGTATAGTCTTTAGGCTCGCTCGCCATTTGTGCTCAAGCACATCACTAGTACAACTAATGGATCTCTTCATGCCTTGGGTGGTTTGAAAAGGCATTAGATGGAAATTGATGACATAAGATACAATGAAAGTCTATATGTTTAGTCTGGTTTAATAATTTACTATTGCAACATATTGCGATGATACCAACTAACTTAGTGGCCTGAATTCTTACAATGACCGCAAAGGGCAAAAATTGGGCTTCTAAATTTTTTTCCCCTTCACATTTACTCCTGTTAGATTCAGCTGAAATTATATTAAGTTGTATATAGTCAATGTGAACAACATCCAAGTGTTAAATATTTTTGGCAGTTTTTAATAAACATATTATGCAAATTTTGCACCTTCCCCTCATTAATAAGATTTAGTACAACACATTTTCTAGTACACTCTAGAAACTTAATTCCATTTTGGCCATAAAATAAACTAAAGCACACAACTAGTTATTATAATTGTAGTCAATTAAGCTATTGCTATAAGCCCTATACACACACTTGTGAATAAACTGTCATATTGTTGGCTGTGTGTGCCATTGATACATTATTGTACTTGAAGCCATGCACAACAGTTCTTTTATGACCGATAGGGGATTATTTTGGTGTGGCTGTACAAGAGATGTTTAAGTCTTTGATTGTTATGTTTGTTATTATTTGAATGGACCATTACTTGGACTTTTTGTTGTTATCTTTTTGTTGCAGGTGGCCTGCTATGATCGAAGCCGATCCAGATGAAGAGTGCTACTTTGAAATGGGTCATTCTGACTCGATAGTTCCTGTAAGATTCACTTAATTGCTCCTGTAATACATTTATACAATGACATGCTTTACATGCTTTATTTCAACTTCAATGGTGCAATGCAGTTCTTTAATTTATTGCAACTGACAAGATTTTTTCTTTGGAATACTAACAATCCATCAAAGTGTACTTAACCATCTGGACTATAACAGTGCAATACCTAAAGCTTTGACTAGTTAATAAATAGAAAAATAACACTTACATCCAAGGGCATAGCAGGTGAGGGATTTGGAGCAGTAGCTGGGTAAGATTGGACACTGGAAGGACCCCTAGCTGGAAAATAATAGTCCACTCTGTGAGCCCCTCCTTCATAACTTGACCTCTCTCTTTCTCTCTCTCTCTCTCTCCCTGTTATGTAACAAGCTAAATGGGTAGCTGCAGCAAACCACAAGTACTAAATACCGCCACTGCCAGCCTCCCCGCCAAAATGCCTGTCTGTGGTCTGTGTGAGAGCGCCCTCCTTCCCTTTTATTATATACCCAGGAAACTGGTAGAGGTCGCTAGGGCTGTGATCTGGGCGGCACTTTTTTACGGGAATATTTGAGAATAGACCCTTGCTTTCAACTGTTCTGCCACTGACTTTACTCATTCTTGTAACTTGTGCCAACATAATCTATTTTCTTTATTTAAATCATGTAAATGCTCACAGAAATATACTCTTTTTAAATCTAATGTCAATATAATATGAAATGTACCTCCTCATCAACATGCATTACTTTTTCTTTATATAATTCCAGGTGAGGTATCACTTGGTGTTCTTTGGGACTCCTGTCTCCCGCTGCTGGCTCCATGCTTGCAGGATCATCCCTTACATAGATGTTGTAGATGCCAATGAAGTACACCATGTAAGGAATAGAGTGAATTATGTTGGTTGTAAGTGATTGTAATGAATATGGACATTCTGTTGTAGTGCAATGTGAGTGGTTCATACAAGAAGGCTCTAGAAGATAGCAGGACAGACGCTACGAGGGCTGTGGCTATGCACATCAAGGTACTTGAAAATGTAGAATTGTATTGCATGTTCCTGAAATATTCATGCTAAACTCTTTTTGGCAAAACTAGCCAAATTAAATATATATTATTCTTTTTGATATAGGATAATATCACGAGTCTGTTGGCTCAGTATTTACACAAGTGCTACAAGCACCAGCATAAATATGGCCAATCAGACAATGGTTGTGCATTAATGAACAATGCCATAACCTAGGACAAAATAATCCATAATAACCCCTATGTAATTTAATTATTGATAAGTAGGGTTCATAAAGAGAATAAGTCCAGCTGTTTGTTATAATTTATGTGGCCTGCTCAAGGTGTAGCCACTCTTAATTTTACTAAGTCAGTGAGTTATGAGCTAGCTAGACAGCCATTACACAACTTTTCATGATATAGTAGCTATATACATTACTTTCACACCATATACATAATTTAAAGTGATAATAATCAATGATTAAGTTTCAAATAGGCAAACTCGCTTGGCATTTGCGCTGAACATACCAGTTATTATTTCTACTGTTTATTGTTATGTTTTTGTTAACATTAATAATCTTCGTTGGTGTTTTATGTTGAATTTATAAAAATAAGTCCAAGTATGGGTATGTTCTTGATAAATTTACTTAGCGTAATGTCACGATAGTCGACCGGTTCTTTTTGTCGACCCGCACCATACTTATTCTCGACCACACCTTTTTAATCTCGACCACACCCATTATTGTCGACCACGCAGCTCGTTTCTGTTCACACTTGTTCACACTTGTTCTCGGTTTGGTGTGCTATTTATCGCTGCAATGAGAGAGGAAGCAAAAAGGAAGTGCCAACAAGGAGAATCAACCTCCAAAGAAGCCTAACAGACCTACCAAGCTCAGGACCTGGTCTAATGAATCGATGATTGCTGCTATGGATGCGGTAAAGAACGGTTTACTAGGAGTTAATAGAGCTGCCATGGAATTTGGTGTCCCTAAAACTACACTTAAAGACAGAATAGCTGGTCGTGTAATTCATGGAACAAATATTGGGAGAGACCCCTTTTTGAGTAAGCAGGAGGAAGAAGAATTAGTGAAGTTTTTAGTCAAATGTTCCAAGATGGGTTTCGGCAAGACTAGAGCTGAAGTTCTAAAAATAGTAGAAGCAACATTAACAAAGAAAAATGGTAATGATGAAAAGTATCCAACAGTTGGTGGTGGCGTTTTCGACAAAGGTGGCCTCAAATTACTTTGCGAAGAGGAGATTCTTTTTCATTGGCACGAGAAAAAATGACAAACCCTGATATTTTTCAGCAGTATTTTGATCTTCTTGAACCATCACAGATTTACAACTGCGATGATTCTGGAATGCCATTGGAACATAAACTTCCACGAGTTGTTTCACTCAAAGGGACAAAAAAGGTTAGACAAAAATCAGCTAGAATATTGACAAGTAGTGAGTCTCTAGCATTATTGGAAGCAAAGAAGCAACAGAAAGAAGAGGACGAAAAGGAGAAAGAAAGAAAAAAGAAAGAGAGGGAAGAAAAACGTATAGCCAAAGAATCAGAGAAGAAACAGAAACAACAGGAGCGAGAAAGCAAGAAGGCTGAGCAAGCAAGGAAGAAGGAGGAATTGGCAAGAAAGAAAGAAAGAGGAGCAAGCAAAGAAAAAAGACCAACAGAAGAAAGGTGCTGATAAAGTTGGTGAATATTCTGGTCAAAAAAGAAAGACTCCCTGTAATCCTGCAAAGACTTATCCAATTAGAAAGAGGGCAAATAATGATGACACATCTAGTTCCACTCAAGTTTGCCATGATATTTGCAGTGTATGCTCAGGGTGCTACAAGGATGATATAGAGGAAGAGACTGGGGATATATTGCCTGGGCGTGACTGGATACAGTGTGGGGAAATCGACTGTGGAGTCTGGAGCCATATTAGCTGTTTGGAAGAATGTTGTGGTGGATATATTTGTGCTGTGTGCTCTTGCAATTTCACATGAATGATAATTTCTTTTTCTTTTTTCTACTGTTTTTGATTTTTTCTACTATTTTTGACTTTCATACCAAAAACTGTTCATTATAATCTTGAATGTGTTGTATCATGATTTAATGGTTGACCTATAGAAAACTAAAATTAACTGAAGGTCAAGAAATAGTTCCCGATTTGTGCATCTGTAATTTCACTTAAACTATATCTTTTTGTTATTTGTTCCTTCAAATTTGTTATTTGTTCCTTCAAATATATGGAATCTTTTATTTCAATAATTGGTCATCATAATCCAGAATATATTGCAATATGACTTATAACATTTCAATGTATGATGTTGTAAATTCAAAAAAATATGCAACTGAGAAGTCAGTAGTGGTCGACATACAGAATATTAAAGTTAACGGGAGGTCGAGAAATAGTACCGGGAGTCGACATTCCGGGAAAAGTGTTTTTTCTTCTGGTAATCATTAACAGAAGCCTGAACGTAGTTAGTGGACGAAATTTGTGATGCACGTAGAGTAGACTGGCCTTGTTGATTTGTCCAGACTTCGACACTTTAGCCTGCAACGGAAGTGTAAGTTATTGCGGTTATGGTTAAAGTGGTTGACAATGGTGTCCTTACGCTACAGGTAAGTCCCAATCTCACCTCTTCAGTGAATGATAATAGAAACACGCCAAAATTATAGAGGGTGTATATGCGACTGGCTATGAAAAAATTATTAATTGAAATTAAGGAAACAATTCAATTCACTGTTGACCACAATTTTCAATTTTTTTTTTCTTTCTTTATTTTTTCCCCTGAAGTTTCTAGTACCAAATTATCCAAGGTTAAAATTTTGTTGATTTGGGCAAAATTGTCTCAAATAAAATACAATTGTGACCGTCTACAGGAAAACCGGGCACAACGCGGCACCCTTCAAAAAAATTTTTTTTGCACTTACAGAGTTGTCGGCGTCCAGATATTGAGCTCTCCAAGTTTTATCGTCGTAGCTTAAGTCGTTCCCACTATAATAGACCTAACCGTTCCCTTCCGTCAGCTTGAAACAATACATTTTTAAGAAATCGATCGATCTTTTCTCGATATTTACGCACGCCGCGTTGTGCCCGGTTTTCCTGTAGATGGTCACAATTTTAGTTGTGGCTGTCAAGACCCTGCTGTATGCAGAGAATGCTGGTCCTCATTTCAGTGACAACACCTGCAAAACTTTTGGTAAAAATTATCGAAGAAAGTCTTACAAAGCATTTTTTTATAGCCTGTAGAGATGCTTCCAGTTGTAGTTATGCTTGGTTACATGTCCTTATTACTGAATTATCACAATAATGTCACATTGGTCTGTCTCATAGCCAGTTGTGACCTTCTGTTTGTGGTCTACAGATTTGTGTGCAATTCTAGAAGATGTGTTCTTCATCAGTGTGAGCTGTGCTTAAAGCTAGAGTTGTCTCATACATACACCCACAAATGACTTGCACACACACACACACACACACACATACACAACACGCATTCACACCAGGGTTCTATCCAGAGTATTGGGGGGGGGGAAGCTTACGCAAGTCTATATATGACCTTGCACAGGAAAATTGGGCGCAACGCGGACCCCATCAAAAAAAAATTTTTTTTTACCACTGTCAGCATCCAGATATTGAGCAGCTTCAACCATTGCTGACGTATAGCGACCTAACTGTTTCAATTTATGTGCTTTTGAAATACATTTTAAGAAATATATCAATATTTTCTTCACATTTATGTGCACCACATTGTGCCTGATTTTCCTGTGCACGATCACATATCAAAGTTACAATTAAACTATTTTATATGTTGTCGAGCTAACATGCTGTGCTTAGGATTAATCAACCCTTTACCAATTGTTACAAGGGTCTGGTCAACTGACATAGAGAGTTATGCTTGCACTGTCAGCAAGATAGGGATAATTGTAAGGCTCCACGCATTACCACGTCTCTCTATTATCTTGTCTATAGTTCTTCCTAGCCCAATTAACAGGGGAAGCTGCACAACTTACTCTATGTCAGTTGACCAGACCCTTCTCCCACGTAGTGATTGGTAAAGGGTCTGGCTATGCGAGACTCGGACTAAGCCTTCAATGAACACAGCTTGCAAACATTGGGGGGGGGGGGGGCAAAGCTGACAAAGCCGGAAAGTTAGGTGGGGAAGCTTCCTCTGCTCTCCCTCCCTCCTCTCCCCGCCCCTCCCAACTCTACATAGAACTCTGCACACAACACACATCCACACACAACAGCATGCACACATTCAGCACTCACATACAAAAAGAAATGCTACAGAGAATGATTTGCCCATTGAGGCACAAATGCTCAAATTCTTATAACCTAACAAGCTAAACAGCTTATACCCCATTTGTAATATTATAGGAGCTCATTAATATCTAGCTGGCGATGGTCGGGATATCGGATATCTACTCATTTTATTTCGCCTAGAATATTTGAATTAATGTTATTGCTTTAATGGTTTAAGGAACGTCTTGAAGTATTTAGATTTCTCAAACGGCACAAAGGCACCAAGAAGGCCCATCAACAGAGAAGTGTTTTTAAAGGTATGATCCAGGTCTTGGTTTTTAAAACATTTACCTTTCAGCTATCCTAAACAGCTATTCTTTATTGTAAAGAATTTGATATTTTGACTATTAATATCTTCCAGCTAAACACAAGTCTTTCAAAGGAAGTCCGAAAAGACTAAAAGTTACTCTAACAAAAGCAGAAAGAAAGGCTGTGACAATGAGCAAGAAAAAACGAAGGGCAGCCTTTGCATGCGGAGATGCCAGCACAAGCGATGACAGCAACTGTAGAGACAGAAGCAACACAAGTGGCAGCAGTGAGTATGCAACAGAGACAGACAACAGTGGAGCAGTACAAGATAACGAGGAAAAATCTGAAGACGTGAGCAGCCCAGAGAATGATGGAGATGGTGCCTCCTACGAGCGAAGTGAGACCAGTTCAGGTCACGAGGACTGAACATACTTTGCAGTCCACCATTTTTATACACTTCAACTACTAACAGCTTTTTTTTAAAAATATAATGCTAATGCTATACAAACTAGAACACTACTTATTTTTGTGATTTTTCAATCCAGATAAATATTTCACACCACCCAAACTGTTTGTGTTACTTCATCTGCTAACATTATTAGTGTTTTATCTGAATAATATTAAACAATAAACATACAGTAGGTACCACAATTGAATTTAGGTGATTTGCACAAATGAAGGTGATAGATTCGTTCAATTTGCACTGACAAAAAAAAAAAAAAAATGCTTTAAAAATATAATTGCTGATTTTCAATAGAATGAGACTGTATGGAGGACAGTTCTTCCATTCTTTAGTTCAAATTCTTGAATGATGTCTTCCACTTCATCTTCAAGATCTGCAGCTTCTTTCATCTGAACATCACAAATGCCAGTCATGTTATGCCAATAAAAACTCTTCATTCAATTCACAAGTACACCAACAGCTGGCACTTGGCCTGCTTTGAACTATTAAGGAGCCAATTAAGTAACAGCCAAACCACACAGTTGCTAATAAGAGAGCACCTATGTCATTAAGTCACACCTTGGTGGTTTTACAAAAATGTCATTAAGTCTTTTACAAAGCTCATAAGGGTTCATACATTGGTTTTTTGAAGGGGGCGGTGTGGTGGTGGAATTTTGATAAAATTGAGTAATGCAATACCAAGTGGTCCTAAAAGAACTGAAAAGTTCTGCAGTCTTCAGTGGAATGTTTTTAACTGAGAGATTTAAAGTCTAGATTACAAAACCGGCTTACAGAACAAAACTTGGCAAGACTGATGAGAATTGCCATTGAAGGTTAATTTTTTTTTTGGCTGAATTATCAAACTGAATAATCATGCTCTAAAGTTACTGCAATTGTCACTTAAAACCTTTGCTTGGGAGGAGGGGGGGATCCCAGGTCTACCCCCTCTAATGTTGGCTTACTACAATTGACTGACCAAAACACTTCATATCAATTATTGTGGCATATTATAGCAAGTCGGGCATTCCCAATTGTAATTACATACAATTGCTTCATTTAATTTAGCTAGAGCTCTGGACCCTTCCTCTTCCTCCCCCCCCCTCCCTGTCCACAATCCTTACCAATATTAAAGTCTGTGGTAAAAATTACTTCAAAAGAATCAAGCAACTTACCATCACACAGAGCTCAAGAATCAGAAATGCCCCAAGAGTTGCTTCTTCATGCGTATCTTTAATTTCCAAGTTAACGATTTGAACAGGCGTGTGAGATATGCCACCTCTTGTTTCGACCGCTAGAAGAAAACAACCACATGGATGAAATCAGTCGAAATTATAAATAATTAGTAAGCAATCAACATCCTTTGAAATTCTATACAAAACTATGCTAGGCTATTAAGACTACAGACTACATTTCTTCTATAGTAGTTCAAAATGGAGGGGTGGGGGGGGTGGGGAGAAGGGAGGAAGACCTTAAGAATATGTGGGGAAAGCTTCATCCATTCCCATCCACATTATCACATGACAGATGTGTGAATATTACGGGGAAAATTTTTTTTGTAATAACTAGTACATAAATTGAATATCGGCCACATTTTCTGGCCTGCGTGCCTAGCCATGCAGCATCTCCTGGCCTACACATAGAAACATCTAGGACAGATCTGGAGAATCTCGGGAAGTGGGTATATCTACTAAATCTGTTATGCATTATGGCAACCAGAAAGGGAATACCAAGGATCACATTTTTACATCAGTTTATATAGATCGTTGAGCCTTTCTATGAATAACAAGAGGCTTAGAATGCCATTCAGAAATAAGAAAAATGATCAACAAAGACGAGCATTGTTCAGAAGAACTATATCAATACCATATACTTAACACAGAGAGTAGTAAGACAAAAACATATGCATACCACCTATGATGATGCTAAAATGAATCTTATGAGCCACCAAACCCAATAAGTCTACCATTGTACACATTTCATTTATAATTGATTGTTGCATTGAAAATAAAAAAATATAAATATGAAATTTGTATATAAATTGTTTGATCAAAAAATTATGCAATTGCTGCTTCAACCGATACCTGAGACAACACTGTCGTATATTCTCTCCTCCACAGTGAAGATGATGTCAAACTGGTCCTCAGAATCTTGAAATCTTTCAGGCATATTCTTGATACGCCTGTTCCTGTCAAGCATGTGCAGTATGCCATTCTGCGTATATCTGAATTAGTTACTGGTCAAGGAAATTTTTCATAAATTGGATATCATTAACATAATTATATACACAAGAAAAGACACAATTGCTTAAAAGTGAATACATTCGACATGCAAATACTGCTTTGATTTTATTGTAGCACTGGCAGTACATGTTCCTGCTGTGAACACACACACTTGGGTCAATGCAACTAGTGTCAAGTATGTGGTTGAATACACATGTGTCCTGATACCACACAATGGCTGGTGAGTACGTGTTATGGCTTTACTGCTGATACGGCACCATTGGAAATACAGTGACTGGAAGGTATTGCAGTTGCTTTGTCCCCCCCTTTTAGGCTGGTTAACACCCAAAAAATAAGTTGTTTTTTTTTGTAGTTCAACCACGTTTCACAACAAACATGTGTAATGTTAGATCTTATTCTTATTAATACCCGGCATAATAATTATCACCTCCATGAGTGCTGACGTACATCAGGACCGTTCACAGTGCAAGCCCAATGGCATGGTTACAATGTACTAATTTCAGAACTTGCACCTTAATCATTCCAAGATTCTCCATTGTCGTAGCTGATATGGAATTAATGGGCAATATAACCAGTATGTTGTGGGAGACCGTACAGTACATGAAGTTATAAACACCATACATTTAAGAGAAAAAGCCATTACATCATCACTGAGAGTAAGACATTTGGATGTACAACAATTCGTACCACCACAGTCTGAGCCGATAGTGGCAATGGGATTGGTATTTTAACTAACCATAATAACATTATATTAGGGGTTAGGGTAGGAAATTGAAAAAATTTTGTATTATAAAAGCTATCACAAAAAAAAAAAAAAAAAAAAAAAAAAAAAAAAAAAAAAAAAAAAAAAAAAAAAACAAAACACCCCCCCACCCCCTCAACTAATTCAAATATAAATTAGCTACAAAAATTTTACATCCAGGTGTTCGAGGCATCACTAGCAGATGTATCAGTGTTATTCTCTCTTTCTTGAAGTTTAGTGCACTTATCTACATTGCCTGGTGAGACAGAATTTCTTGCCAGGAGAGGACAGCTAATGCAGACATCTTGGGTCAAGTGAAGCTGCAGTGAGATGTGCTGAATTGCTATACTCTTAGTTCTCTTTGCACACCACTTGAAATCCAGAACTTCAATGAAATGATTTGACCAACTTGCACTAGCTTGTGGGGATAAAAATGCTTAACCTTGACATTTTGGTGATGTAATTTAAATTTTGTCCCCTTTTATAGTATTTCTTTACGGGGGAGCAAATTTAGCACTGCCATGACTCTTCCGAAGGAATGAGTATTAGGCCAAAAATAAAAAGAGCATTAAGTCAGTGAGAGGGAGAGAAAACAGCTTGAAAGTATTGACTATTAGCTTTAAAAACGAATAAGTAAAATTCAAATCAATGGTAAGATGAATATTTCGTCATCATTAAAGATCAGAAAATGTGCCATTCTGAAACCCACGCTCACGGCAGTTTAATTCCCTGCTAAGTCAAAGAAATAATCCTGACTTACCAACACTTTTTTTTAAACAATTAACAACAACGATCAAAAAGAGGGTGCCGAGTTGTGTGTGTGCAGGCAGCATGTTTGTGGTGTGGAATGCATTTCTACAGAGGATAGTGCCACTAAATACGATTTGGGCATCGAGGACTATCCTTTGAAAATGACATTCCTATGTGTGTTTGTGTGTGTATGTGTGTTGGGGGAGGGGGGAGTATGAGTGCATATATGTGAGCATGTGTTTGTATGTGTGTTTGTGTGAGTCTGTTGTGTGCATATGATTCTGCAATTGGTCCAGTAATATACAGAAGAATGATAGTTTAATAAGAAGCAGAATTCAGCTCCTTGTTCATTCCAATTCAAATGATTTAATCTCAAATATTGTTCATATGAAGTTGGTAAGTCAGGTTAATTCTTCAGACTCCAAGGAGCACAGCTGGCCTGCAAAGAACAGAGCGCTATGATAATTAAAGGTAGAGAATAGTGATTGTGTTGGAACGAATGCAATAGAAAAAAATATTTTGGGGGGTAGGCAAAAAACAACTGAATTTGGACAACTTTTACCACACTGGAATGAGGGAGAATGGTTGCAATGTTTACATCATCAAATCTGCAAAATGCTAATAACCATTATAAAAAAAACTACCATACATTAAGGAGAAGAGGACATTTAAAGAGTCCTTAAATAACATGTTTAAAGTCCAGACTGAAATTCGCTTTCTATTCTAAGAGTTACCGTCAGTTAAAAATGTCTAGTACCTTATTAAAAATAAAAAAATAAAATCAGGCAACAAGAGTTCAGCTGATAAAGCATGCCTTTGTCCTCAAACTTGTTGGTTGTATCACACAAATTCTTTTGGCAAAAAATCCTCTTTCCATTCAAGTTGATGGTTCCCTAAAGACTGGAAGAAAATACACATTTACTCACCCAAGACAATTGCTACCCTAGAAGACACATTTTTCTATGAAGACCGTTATTTAATATGAATTATGAAGAGACCTTTATGATTGTATTGCATAATCACAGCTCCCAAAGATGCCAGTACTACAATAAAATTCAGCGTATTTAAGAACATCGCTCCTGTACAAACCCCGTCAGGGGGGATATAAGTATAATTTACTGGAGCTTGACAGAGTGCTTACGCTAACTTAACGATCGTGTGTGAAACACGCTAATAATTACAGCACTTCAATTATTTTGTTCAAATTCCACTACACCACTTGAGGACAGCATTCAATTCTTAGTGTTCGCAATAAATCAGCAGTTGACTCCACCCACTTTCTCAGAACTTTTGTCTTTTCCGCTGTCGCCCAATGGATCACGGGACCTGTATACAAAATAACACGAAAAGGCACGTGCGTGCTTAGTAATTACGTCACGTAATAGCGAGCGTAGCGAGCGAACACTACAGGGGTGATTACGTTACCATTTTACTTGACCCTCCCGATTCCCAAATCTAAACTCGGTTTATCCTACCCGTAGTAAGGGCGCCAGGTTAAGACTTCCATTTCTATTCGAGTTAGTGGCAGTGGTAAGTCAATGCGCTCTTTGTCATGGTTATAAGCCGTGCCCAACAGTATTTACTTGAAAATACATTGTCCACTAGACTACCGTGAAGGTAAGTCTGTGTAGGTGCATTTCCAGTTGTGTCAAAGCATTGTGTGTTACAACCACTACTTAGCTAAAGAATATCACAAAGAAAACTTTTAAATAACGTGTATTGTTTTGTTGTTGTTTTGTTCTTTCCAAGCAGTTGCAGGGAGTTGTTACTATGGCACTGAAGTCCCTTTACCCTGTATGCTAAATTTAAAAACTGGACCTTATTTTCAGTAGCTTCAGTGTTAGATGTCAATATAAAAATAGTATAGTCTTTAGGCTCGCTCGCCATTTGTGCTCAAGCACATCACTAAAACAAACTTGATTACTTACCTTTTCCTCCCGATTCTCCTCGGCCTCCGAGTAAGGGCGCCAGGTTAGAAGCGGGCTACTCCCGTCAGTTTACACACTAATACCTAACTGTATTCTAACCACTGTTTACAAAAAGTTTACGAACACAAAGGGTAGCTACACATAAGGGGGGAAATATGTACGGATACAGTTGGGGATCTTTTGTATATAAATCTCTATACATAGCCTCGTATGTCGTTCCAAACTCGTAGATATTGGGTTCGTTCGGACCAGGTCCCGGTAGCTTGACAACGGAACCAGTACCATAAGACTTCACATTAAACCCTTTCTTGCTACAAGTGTACAAAACAGTTCAACTAAATTCTTTATTGCTTTTTTTTTTTTTTTTTAACTATGTAAAAACCTTTACCTAAGAATGTTTTGAGCCTCCATACTTCTGTTTTGGTTAGACGAACAAACCACTGCAACCTTCATGGCCCACGAAACAGAATGAGCAAAAGAATTTATAAGTGGGCTTCTGTTTTATTGTACACAACAAAAAATGACTAATACAGTTCTGAAAGACTCTTCTAGATCCTGAAGTGGTACGAACTATGTTCCACTAAATCAACAGCCACTTCGCAACAGTAACGAGTTAACTTTTCCTCTAGAGTTTGACAAGCGCTAGCGTTCCCTCGTTTTCTTAGGATGAGCCAATTCGGAAGTGTTTAGTTACTGTCTCGTGATTGAACGTGACCCATATTTGACGACCCTTTATCGAATCTTGCCATAATCCACAAAATTAATCGCGTGATGTAAACTTAAACTTTGACCTTGCGCATGTCGCGCGGTGATTTGGTTTGGTAGTTTAGTGTCTCCTCCTGGTCTTTTTTAGTTTTCTTCCAATGTCTATGTCCGTCAGAAAATGCGTTGACTACTCGTCATCTGTAGTAAAATTGTTAGAGGTATGTGCAAAAAAGAAAAAGAAAAAAAGAAGAGATAGAAATTTTTGTATTTAGAGTCGTTTGTGGCAACGGGATGAAAGAGATAGGCCAGCAATTCAGGCGGACTCGAGCTATTTTGGAGAAGTAAGCAGCTTATTTTATTGATATTCTATTTATTCAGAGTTTACTACATTTTACAGCTTCTTCCACCTATTGGATGGATTGATAATCCAGTTAGTGCAGTAACAACGAAGTTTATTCGAGCTTCTTCTAACAAGACCAGATGCCCTATATTTTGTACATCGGTATGGTTAATAATTCTTTTTTTATGGCACTATCACTGGTAATATGTGTGTTAGTGGGTTCCTGATGGCCGTCGCCTGGTGACTGGTGCACACAGTGGGGAATTCACTCTATGGAATGCTGTAACCTTCACCTTTGAGTCGATATTGCAGGTAAAACGAGTTATCCACTTCAGTATTATTATGCATGACTAGTTAGATGGGGCACTTTGTTGCTACAGTTTTTGCATTGTGTGAAATGTATGAGTATGCAATTGTGAGCAAAACAACAATAAAAACTTATTTGGTAGGGTGGATAGGAATCGATGAAGACAGTTTTACAGGTTAAACAAAGCCATGACTGGTACAATAATTATGATACCAAAATTAACATGCTGTACTCCACATCTTATGGATAAATGATATATCGTCATTATAATGAAAGAATTATACTTCATTATGGTAACAGGGTTTCCATATTGCTATGGTGAATTTTACTTTTTTTTGTTTGTTTTTTTTGCTTGCTACATGTGATTGAATATATAGTGTGGATTTGTACAAATAGTTTAATATACAATAGCATGTGGCTGCTTTGCTGGACTAGCTCTGATTGGGGGTAAAGAAGGGGTGATGAATGGGTATGTGTAAGGAAGGAAAGCTTTCCTACTTAAGTCCACTGATTGTTATTTCCTCTCCTTTCTTTAATTATAGGGTCATGATTGTCCAGTTCGCAGCATGCAGTGGAGTCACAACGGTGTGTGGATGGTTACCACGGACGACCGGGGCTTTGTCAAGTACTGGCAGTGCAATTTCAACAATGTGCACACATTCCAGGCTCACTCAGACCCCGTGAAATGCTGCAGGTTGGGAATACTAGTGGTAGAGGCTCTTCCAGCTTTGGCAATGCTTCTGGATGATGCTGTCACATTGCTGTTCAAGTTTTTTGGCATATTTATACATCACAATAATATTGTTACAGATATTTGTCCGGGAATTCACAATAAATTGATTCACGATAGATTGGTGGAGAGGTTGGGCTTAGACATGGTTTAGTCTGCATGTTAACTAAGCTATAATAAGTGGTGTTGGTGCTTCAACCAAGATGTGTGTAAAATACTCCAACTGATTCTCCCCCCCCCCCCCCCCCCCCCCCCTCCCGGCTGAATCAAGATTGTAGCAGTATTATTGTGGTCTATTCAACTACCAATCCTACCAATGCCCACTTCAAGTTCAAGTAATGAAGCTTTGGTGACAGTTTTTGTTTTGCACACTTTCTTTTATCCAATAGTACTATTGTATTTTGTTCATAATACCATAGCCGAGTTATTTTTCAATACAGAAAGTGTGGTACATGTATTATTTTGAAATACCACAGCAGTGGAAAAAAGTGATCTGATTGGTTAGGCTATGTTACGGTGAAATTCCAGGGCAATGCTATTTAGCAACAGAAAGAAACAAAAATAATGGCAGAATCAGAGTGGGATGATTTCTTTGACGAAAATATAATACTAACTTCAGAAACAAATTATTTTTGGCTATAGTATTAACATATTAGATGCATTCTCTGTCTTTCACAGGCTTTTTTTAATCAATACAGAATTAAAATATTTAGTTGCCACTGGAAATCAAACCCAGCACAAGCGCTCTGCCACTGAGCTATGACAACTAGCCGGCAAACAAACACTCCAATTCTGTATTAATACTGTTAAGGGGTACTGCTATGCTACAGTCTCACTCAATAGACCAACGAAAATTATCTTTTTTCAAAGATTCTTTTTATCCGTTGGAATTTTTTTACTCCACTAATATATCACTTCACAATTTCTTTCTCAGCCTTCTTTTACTCATTAGATGTATTCTAACTATTATGCGACCAAATATTTTTAATTCTGTATTGTTTAAAAAAGCCTGTGAAAGAGAGAGAATACATCTAATGAGTAAAAGAAGGCTGAGAAAGAAATTGTTAAGATTATGATATAATGCACTTGTGCGGCGAGAATATTCACTCTGCTTTGCCTCGTGTACTTTTTCCCGCGCCACTCGTGCTATTAATCCTGAATACCACAGTTTTTTAATGCTATTATATCTCCTAGCGTCTGTTTTTACTGCCAAAGTTTTATTTGACTTTGTGTCAAGGTCCTCATATATATATATATTTTTTTTGCTAAATTGATAAATCAGTGAAAACATAATTTAAACAGATCTATCTCAAAATAATGTTGGTGTAAGTTAATCTAAATTTTGGTCTGTAAAGTTGGAGATACGACTACTGTTTTTGTTTAGCCGATGTGTGGTTTTTGTTGCATATGCAATACATGTCTTAGTCACCATTTACTGGGACGGTTAGAGCATTTACAAGACATACACAAAGCTGGGAATGCTAGTATACATACAAATACATGTATAATGGGACATTGTTGCCAGTTACAGGAAGCAAGCAGAATGATCAAATTTGGCGCTGTTGAAAACAATTTAGATCTAGTAAGTAGTTTTCTCAAAATAATAACAAACATTGCAATTTTTGACTTTCAATACCACATACGATTTTTTTTAATCTGTTGAAGTCACGAACATCTTGTATCAAATCAGATTCACCTCGTATTACATAAGGTTAGTTACAAAATCTTGACTTTTATTTCTGTCTTCAAGAGTCAGCAGATTAGTAGTCTGCTGTCAATGCCACACCCACCTTTAGAATAGGTTTTTACCTACCTTGCATTAAAAGGGGCTCTTGTTTCAGGACCTGTAGCACTGGACTGACTACTGGTATTGAAGGTTGTGAACATGCAGAGAGATTATTGCTTATACAATACTTTTAAATTGAAGTACAACAATTATAAGTGACAACGGAAATAACAAAAATGATAAAATTAAAAAAAAAATTAAAGAAACTTTAAAAAAAATTTCTATGACTGAAAACTGTAAAAAAATCAACAGCAACGTAGGGGTGGATGCTTAATACAGGTACTGTTTGTCATCTTTAACGTGTATTAAATTACTGTTTATGCTTGTAGTTTTTCTCCCATGGACTCCAAGTTGGCGACCTGTTCAGATGACGGGACCATCCGCACATTTGACTTCATTCAATGTTCAGAAGAGTTCATTCTTAGAGGTACATGCCAGCTTTCTGGTCAGCAACATTAGTAAAAAAACAGGATCATGTGACAATCTTGAGTCATGTGATAGAAATGTTGCAATTTTGTCAACGTTGTTGATGTGACATTAGTCACATGACATTTAGCCAGTCATTTGACTTCCACTCAGTCACATGACATTGGTTAGTCAGTCACATGACATTTTAGTCTGTCACATGTCTTTTAGGGAGTCACGTGACATTAGGTTAGTCAGTTATGTGCCATCTGCATCTGATCAGTCACATGACATTTAGGCAGTCAGTGATTTAGTCATGTGACATTCAGTCAGGCACGTGAAATTTAGTTAGCATGTGACAGTCAGTGCTTGCTTTTGTCAATTGGTTTGTACTAAAGTAAAGTCACTGGGTCCTATTGCACTTTTTCCCTAGGTCATGGATCAGATGTGAAGTGGGTAGATTGGCATCCAAGGAAGAACCTGCTTGCCTCTGGTAGCAAGGATTACCAGCAGCCAGTGAAGTTATGGGATGCCAAAAATGGCATTGGCATATCAACTCTGTAAGTGCTGGTGATAAATAGAAGATGGTAATAGGGATTCAAGATTATTGTGTGGTATATAATTTGAAAGGATATGGTATGAGTGTGATCTAACTGTAATGGATATCATGCACTGACTCTCTGACTCACATAGTGTACACATTGTATAAATGACTTTGAATTTTTTTTAAAATAACGTAAAAAAGGCCTTGCATATAAGCAGCAGTTGACTTTTCTTTAATACGTCTTGATTTAAGTCTCAAAATAATGCAACAGCGACACACAGCATGCCTTCCAGAACAGATGAGGGTTCCACTACCACATGACTGTGGGCATGGCTCTTTAGGCAGTATTTACATGTGTCTCTTGAAAGGATTTATGCTTAACTTTGAAGGTACAGTTTTTTTTAGATCTGCTGTTGGATGACTTGCAGACAGACACACAGACCAGAATGAGTTTTGTATTCCTCTGCTCTTGCTCACGTGTGCTGAGGATTAATCTATCCACATACGTATGAAGGCCACCTAGGTTGAGAATGCTGTTACATTGTTCAAACTTATAAGGAGGTCTGATAGTGCTACCAACCTCTTAATGAAAAATTGCATGTTTTGCTAATTTGTATGAGGTACATAGAATTTAGTTGTGAAATGCTATTTATATTGTGTATGGCTGTAATAATGTGTGGGGAGACATGAATTAACAGTTCAATATTCGCTATGACAATTAAAAATTACGCTACGACTGATGCGAATCGTAGTACATGATGAGTAGGGAATATCAGCTGTATTTGGTCTCCATGATATCCTGATTGTTGTGTGAACACAGACATGCCCACAAGGCAGCAGTGCATTGTGTCAGGTGGAACCAGAATGGAAATTGGCTTCTTTCCAGTTCCAAAGACGGCCTGATCAAGATTTTTGATATTCGCATGATGCAAGAGTTGTACAGTTTGAAAGGACACAAGAAGGAAGTAACAAGTAAGGAGTAGTGTGACATTCAGTCATTCATGGCTGAAATGATTATAATAGAGCAAATTTTCTTGTTCTAACAGCCAATATTATTAACCCTCTGCGCGCATACGCGAGAGGGTTATAGTAGTCATCCTGTCTGTCTGTCTGTCATGCTCTGATTTTGGAGATTACTGACAATTAACAGTTGATTTAGGTATGAACTTACTCAGGACGAAGATTTAAGACCTTTTATTGTGCTACTTTTTTTAATTTCAGGCTAATCGTTGAGAAAACACGAAGCTTTCAACTCCGTGTAGGTACCAGCTTTTATGGGCAACGCCCCCTAGCATTTCATCATTATCATGTGAGCAAATAATTTCTTGCAGCCAGCGGTGTAGTTCGCTTTATGCTCAGGGAAGTTAACGGAGTTGGAAGGAGTGAAATTTCGCGTTGAAAATGTATACCGGTGAGTGTTTTTGGCTAGTTTAGCTTCTTCTCTTATGAAGACAGCGTTTCCATTCCATGTACCATTTTCATTGGTCGAGCTATTTTGATACCTCATTAAAATAGCTAACAGATTGCTTGTTCTTTTGCAAGGAGATTATAATAATAGCTAGGTAGTGTTTCATAGCGCTGAGGGTTCACACCTTTGGTGCTTCATGTTAATTATAACTTAACCCAACGTTTTGACTTCTTGCCAAAGTCCTCTTCGGGGGTCAACTGGACTTCGGCAAGAAGTCGAAACGTTGGGTTAAGTTTTAAAGTGTTATGTGTGTGTGCATGTGCATTTATGGTGATCATGTTGCGGGTATAGTGGCTGCTTGGCATCCCGTCCACGAGACGTTGTTCGCAAGTGGCGGTTCAGATGGAGCGATTCTCTTCTGGCTCATTGGGTAAGGTGTGGAATGACATATGGTACCGTGTCAACAGCCACATGGTAACATTTATGTATGTGTATGTATGTACACATGCGTACCTTTGTGTCTGCAGTAATGAGCGTGAAGTTGGTGGCATGGAGACAGCCCATGAGGGTCCTGTGTGGTCGTTGTCATGGCATCCTTTAGGTCACATGTTGGCATCTGGCTCTAATGATTGCACCAGGTAATGTAGTTAGAATGGTTGGGAGACTGGAATAGGTTAGTGAACTAATGGGGAGGTGGGGACTATTTGGAGTCAATACACACTTGCAAAGATATGCCTCAATCTTAGCGATTGTAGATGTAAAATTCTGGGAGGAGAGGGGAGAAAGAGAATTACCAAATAGAGCAATACATTTAACAATTTAATCACTTTATAGTTATAAAGTGATTGAATTGTTAGTCATTGCTATATATGGTATTTTCTTCTTCCCCCCTCCCCCACTGATGGTGCACTTGTAGTTCTGTGGTAAGAGAACACAATGATTATTTGTGTATATGTGACCTGGTACTTTGTTGAAATTATGTGAACGTTTTTATTTCAAGTTCATAAAAGTTTTCTTGAGGAACTTTGCATTTTGTATTTCGTGCCAAGTGTTGCAGCATTTAAATTGCAAGATTTTTATTTTTAAAGTTATTAAAAGGACATAGGTTTGATGAGTTCTTGTAAACACAGTTTTTTTGTTTGTTTTTTCTATGTTCAGCAAGTACAAATTGTGTTGTATATTTTTCTAGAAGTCCTGAAAGAATTGGGGAAGAAGGGGGGGTGGGGTTAAATGACATTTCTTTTTCTCAACTGCAGTTGAGTTCTTAAGCTCCAAGTAGTTGCTGTTATTTTGAATCTGTAATATTATTGGCTTCAAAACCTGACATCACCTTTAAAGTGAAACAGATTTTCTATCATTTGTGGTATTTGACTAGTTGTTGCAATCGTGTTTTTTGTTTGTTTGTTTTCAGCAAATTTTGGACTCGAAATAAGCCAGGAGATGAAATGGACAAATATAATAGCATTGTACATAACCTAGTCATCAGTGAAGAAGATATGGAGGGTAAGTATTTATTTGTACTTATCATATAGTTTTTTATTAGGGACCGGGGTAATTACATCCATTCACAGGTGGACATGGAATATTTGGCATGGCTCTTTACAAAACAAATTTTGCCATCAGAAATTCCTATATTAACTTGCTATATCCTAACTTTTCCTAAAGAAAACTTCGTGTGATATCTGGCATTGTTGAATCAGTAATATTTGAATTATTAACCGACTTTCTTCAAATAGTGCCAAACTGTTACAAATCACTAGTTCAGCACTCTAGTACCACTCACTGGTAAAGGTGTCATTTCAGCAAACCTAGTTCTGTTTAGTTAAGGAATCGCAGTATAGAGAGTCTAGGCTGTTACAGAGTATCTCTTGAATGCAGGTAAAGGATCAGTTTTATTTTTCTGCAAAATTAAACTATTGCTATCTTGAATATCTGGTAATGAAGCTGCACACATTTTATGATATTGTAACTGCATTATCCCATGAAACGTTTCTCCATACAGATAACTATCCTACCATGTCAACAAAGAAATCGTCCGCCATAACTCTCCCACCTCCATCATTTCAGAAGAATTTCTCATCATCCAGCTGGTCTGGAGGCGAGCAGCAGCAACAGAATATGAGGTCTATTCCCGGTCTCTCTCAGGTTAACACAGAGATACCTGTCCTTGGAGCAGACATTATTGCGGCAACGTTTGGTGGTGATAATGTCAAGAAGACAATTCAAGCACCTCCGCCACCTGGTCAGGTAATTCCAAAAGGTTCTGCCATCCCTTCAATGGCGCAGGCATCATTTCAGTCCCCAACTAGTACTGGCCCTCCTAATGGCCCACCTAATGGCCCACCACCACCACCTTCAAGTATGGGTATGGGTGAGATGGGGCCACCACCAAACATGAACAATCAGTTTCCTGGACCACATGGCTGGCCTCAGAGGCCGAGAGGTCCAGATTTCCCTCCAATGACTCCTCCAGGTAATTTCGGACACCGTCCGTCTCCATACAGTTGGCAAAGGCCCAATTTTGCGCCTCCTAATCAACAGGGTCCTCCTCATCATGGAGGACTAGATCAGCATCTTGGACCGCCAGACATGAGTCATGTACCTCCTCCACACCAGCATCGTGGACCTCCACCAGATCATTTCCACAGACCTCCTTTCCGTGGGCCCCCTCCAGACCATTTCCATGGGCCCCCTCCTGATCATCATCGTGGACCCCGTGGAGTTCCTCCTGATCAGCACCATGGACCCCCTCCTGACCGGCATCAAGGACCTCCTGATCAGCTCCATGGACCCCCTCCCGACCAGCATCAAGGACCTCCTGATCAGCACCATGGACCCGCTTCCAGACCTCCTTTGGACCAACTTCCAGGGTCCATTCCGGATCAACATCGAGGGCCTTTTATAGCAAATCTTCAGGATCAGCATCGAAGAACCCCTTCAGACCAACATCGTGGGCCTCCAGAACATCGCCGTAGGCCTTCAGACGAGCACCATGGGGCACCAGAACATCACCGTAGGCCTTCAGACGAGCGTCATGGGCCCCCAGACCAGCACCGTGGGCCTCCAGATCAACAACTTGGCCCTCCAGACCAGCACCGTGGACCTCCTGATCAGCTTCCCGGGCCTCCTGATCAGCAACGTGGGCCTCCAGATCAACAACTTGGCCCTCCAGACCAGCAGCGTAGACCACCAGACCAGCAGCGTGGGCCTCCAGATTCTCGTCGGGGACCACCAGATCAGCAGCGTGGACCTCCAGATTCTCGTCGGGGACCACCAGACCAGCAGCGTGGACATCCAGATCCTCGTCGGGGACCTCCAGACAAACAACTTGGGCCCCCAGGTCAGCATCGTAGGCCTTCTGATCAACATCATGGACCATCAGACCAGCACCATGGACCTCCTGATCAGCAGCGTGGGCCGCCAAATTTGCTCCGTGGACCTTCAGACCAACAACATGAACCTCCAGATCCTCGTCGGGGACCTCCAGACCAACATCATGGACCTCCAGACCAGCTTCATGGACCTCCAGATCCTCGTCGGGGACCTCCAGACCAGCAGCGTGGACCTCTAGATCCTCATCGTGGACTTCCAGATCCTCATCGTGGACTTCCAGATCCTCATCGTGGACCTCCAGACCAGCAGCGTGGACCTCCAGATCAGTACCGTGGACCTCCAGATCAACATCGTGGACCTCCAGACCAGCAGCGTGGACCTCCAGATCCTCGTCAGGGACCTCCAGATCCTCGTCGGGGACCTCCAGATCCTCGTCGGGGACCTCCAGATCAGCACTGTGGACCTATAGACCAGCAGCGTGGACCTCTAGATCAGCAGCGTGGACCTCCAGATCCTCGTCGGGGACCTCCAGATCTGCACCGTGGACCTCCAGACCAGCAGCGTGGACCTCTAGATCAGCAGCGTGGACCTCCAGATCCTCGTCGGGGACCTCCAGATCCTCGTCGGGGACCTCCAGATCAACACCGTGGACCTCCAGACCAGCAGCGTGGACCTCCAGATCCTCGTCGGGGACCTCCAGATCTGCACCGTGGACCTCCAGACCAGCAGCGTGGACCTCTAGATCAGCAGCGTGGACCTCCAGATCCTCGTCGGGGACCTCCAGATCTGCACCGTGGACCTCCAGACCAGCAGCGTGGACCTCTAGATCAGCAGCGTGGACCTCCAGATCCTCGTCGGGGACCTCCAGACCAGCAGCGTGGACCTCTAGATCAGCAGCGTGGACCTCCAGATCCTCGTCGGGGACCTCCAGATCAGCACCGTGGACCTCCAGACCAGCAGCGTGGACCTCTAGATCAGCAGCATGGACCTCCAGATCCTCGTCGGGGACCTCCAGACCAGCATCGTGGACCTCCAGATCCTCGTCGGGGACCTCCAGACCAGCTTCGTGAACCTCCAGACCAGCACCATGGGCCTCTTGACCAGAAACATGAACCACCTGATCAGCATCGTGGTCCCCATGACCCGCGCCATGGGCCCAACGATCAGCATCATGGTCCTCCAGATCAATTTCGTGGTCCTCCAGATCACTTTCACGGCTCTCCAGATCAGTTTCATGGTCCTCTAGATCACCATCGTGGTCTTTCAGATCAGTTCCATGGGCCTCCAAGTCAGTTTAAAGGTCCACCAGATCAGTTTCGTGACCAGCGTCGTGGTCCTTCAGATCAACTTCATGATCCTACGGATCAGCGTTGTGGTCCTCCAGATCAGCGACATGGACCTCCAGATCAGTTTCTAGGTCTTCCAGATCAGCAGCATGGACCTTTAGATCAGCTTCGTGGGCCTCCAGGTGGACCTCCAGACCATCAGCATGGACCTCCAGATCAGAATCATGGACCTCCAGATCCTCGTCGGGGACCTCCAGATCAGCATCGTGGGCCTCCAGACCAGCATCGTGGCCCTCCAGATCAGCACCGTGGCCCTCCAGATCAGCAGCGTGGACATCCAGATCATGGACCTCTAGACCAGCATCATGGGCCTCCAGATCAGCTTCGTGGGCCTCCAGATTATCATGGCCCTCCAGATCAGCATCGTGTACCTTCAGATCAGCTTCGTGGACCTCCAGATCAGCACCGTGGACCACCAGATCAGCATCGCAAACCTTCAGATCAGTTTCGTGGACCTTCAGATCAGCTTCGTGGATCTTCAGATCAGCTCCGTGGACCACCAGATCAGCATCGCAAACCTTCAGATCAGTTTCGTGGACCTTCAGATCAGTTTCGTGGACCTTCAGATAAGCTTCGTGGACCTTCAGATAAGCTTCATGGACCTTCAGATAAGCTTCGTGGACCTCCAGATCAGCATCTTGGACCTCCAGTTTCAGATCAGCAGCATGTGAGTATGGATCATCATGGACAAAGACCCCCTCTTCTTGAAACTCCAGGTCAGTTTGGTGGAGACCCAGTACCTCGCAGATCTCGTGATGATCACCATCTCTCACACCAAAGCCAAGACCAAGAGATACCTGGACCTCGTTATGGTGAGCATGATCCTTTCTGAACCCGAATTAAAAAAAAAAAAAAAGTGAGCCAAATTTATATTTTGCATGTATGTTAGCTTTAGACTTCACATATTGATCGAAATATCTTCTAATATATTGTAGTTCATTCTGGCCTCTAAGATCGGTTACAGAGAAATGAGAGTGTGTGGACAAGCTGTGCACACAGTATTAAGTTTTTGTGCACTGTCAGATGAGCTTATTGATGTTAATATAGGGAGTTAAGGTTAATAGTGAGATTTATATTGCTAACGGGATTCTAAGCTACCTGAGTGGGGATTGAACAAGAATTAAGTAATTTTTAATTTTCTAAATTTGAGCTTACTAAATCAGTACCAGCCTAATAAGCACCCTCCCACCACAGAGTCTGAATTGGTTTGGACTATATGATTGCAGTACATTTACAATTTTTCCTGTGAATGGATGTAATGCTGCACACTATGAAAGAAATGAATTAGGTTTAGGGTAAACAGGACAGGGGCGAAGGACCAGCCAACTTGAACGCAACTAAGCTCAGCAGGGGCCCCCAACAACAAAGCTATGGCAGGGCAGCTACAATGGAGCTACCTGATACAGAAGAAGGGCAAATTATGATTTGACAGACTGTCCAACTTCATGTGGCAACTACTAATAATGCGCACAGAACTGAGAATATGAATTACATAGGTCTGCTTTTATAGGAATATAATGCAACTATGGTGATTATAGAATATATTCAATGAATCAAGAATTACAAAGCTTACTGTAGTTCTAGTGAGTTCTAATGGAAGATCTAATTGTAGATAAGTGTAATTGTTGCTATGTGCCGTTGCTCAGGAGCAGAGTTATTAGAACTTGAACATCATGTATATATAATTGTTTATTGGTCTGATTATTTAGAGTGATCTTTGTAGTGAGATCAGATATGATGTGTATTTCTGGTAGTGTGACTGAATGTAGACTCTGTTGCTCTAACAGCTGGACTATACATTGGTTGCAAGCCACGAGGTCGTACAAAGAGTTGATAAAAAATTGCATCCTTTCAGCTTACATCCTTGTGCCTTGCTTATTCATCGTCATTTCTTCAGACTTTTAACTGTTATGCACACACTCACACATACATATAGGTGATCCTCGAATCAGGGATAGAGACCAGGAAAGGCATAGAGGCAACTCTAGAGATGTTATCCGGAGAGATAGTAGAGACCGATCAAAGAGAGACCGCAGCCCACTGAAGAGAAGTGCCGATAAGGACACTAAGGACCCACCACCACAAAAGAAGCCAAAAACATCTAAAAAGGAGAGAGAGAAAATGAAGGATAAGCCTAAGGAAGCCAAGGACAGCAAAAAGAAGAATGTGAAGTCCAAGAGTAAAAGTCCAAGCAAAGAAGAAGCCAAGTAGTTTACTGGCAACTTACTTTAATGCAATGGCAATTTCTATGTGTACATTATGCAAACTCTCACTCCACTCTTTTCAATCTCTGTTTCTGTTTGATCTCCTGAATGTCTTTTTTTTTTTTTCTCTTTTCTTTTCTTTCTAGGAAAGAGATTTCATATACCAACAACAGATTACTAACCTGAGATATCTTACCCTGTAGCTAACATCACATAATCTAGTGGTGGCTCTTGTCACCTCGATAAAAGTGGATGGTATGCTGTACTATATACATACATAAACTTTTTAACAAGAGCTGATGCTTATGAAGTCAGCCAAGTAGATATGGCTTTTTTTTTTTTCTTCCTTCCCTCTGTTACCAGTCCATAAGCTAAGGGGATTCTTTTATCTTTAGGAGCTAACAACACTTGCTGTAAAAATCTTGAGGGTTGTTTCACGAAGTTAAATAACATGTCTGCAAAAAGAATCATGATTAGAATGTTATTTAGACAGCTACTGCAGTGAATCAAAGTTGCTGGGGTGGCTACCGTTCAAGTTGTATTGGCTGAGATAAAATATTTAAAATAATACTTCTCATAATAAACGTGTCGGGTAGGCTTCAATCTGTTAGTGTAAATGGAGAGTGGGACAATCAGTACCAGAAATATTGTAGCTGTTACAATGAGTAAGTGAAGTACATGTGTGAGAATCTGGATCACAGTTCTCTGTGACAATGTAGAGGTCCCAGACCTCTCAATATCATAGAATATTGCTTCATGGCATCAATTTAAGCAGAAAATGGTTAGTTATTACCACTTGTACTACTACACATAAATTAGTTTGAACTGTTTCTGGCATTTGGGCACCTCAAAGATACAATGAAAGAAAGTTGGAATTTTTCATAGCTTGCCAATACTGATACCCTCAAAAAAAAGTAATGAATCCGTGAAAGAATGAGTTTGGTCTCCTAAAAGTCCAGCGAAGTAGCATGACCTAACATACATAGGGATAAGTGTGATGATAGAGTCTTGCTACTGAGAGGTTCATTTATGAATCTTGCATAGTCAATTTTACTCTGCCCATGAATAAGGACTCCATTATTTATTCCATGGCTACCAAGTGAAATTTACTTCAAAGGAATATTTATGGCATATGATCAACTGCATGGCTTTCTTAGCTGATTATGAGGGTACTGAATTACAATGTGTGGTTGTGAAGTGAAACTGGAGGCAATACACGCTGGGAGCAATTCGTCCCTTTACCACCTATTAACCAGACCAATTCGCAATCAGTGGTACGGTACCGCCTTCCCGTAACATGACGACAGCGGAAAAGGAGGAGTTTATCGCTAATTATCTTTTTATGCGAATTTAATAGTTTTTGTAGATTGCAGAAGTAAACTTGCCAAAACAAATTGCCCCCTCCCTAGCTATCTTTCTCCAGCCGGTGCTCTCAGAATGTTAATTACGTGTCTGAGCCTATAGTAGTGGTGGATGAAAAAGGATACAACTGTATGCTTCTTGCAGTCTAATAGTTGCTGTGTGGACCTCTTGCTGTTACTAGCTGTTTGATTTGAAAGACTCAGGATGGGAACTGGTGAAGTTTCTTCGGAGAAGGACCCCGCGGACGATACCTTCAAGGACTTGATGGACTTGAAGGAGTGCATCAAAGACTCTCCGCAATTCAGGCAAGCTGAGTGTCTTGGTTTGTGCCAATGTTTCTCTCCGTTAGAAATGGAGATTGTAGGTTGCATTTACTTAGACTAGCTGGTCGCTTTAGCTTTGTAGTAATGTGAGAGTGAGCCAAGCTGGCAACTTGGGGGGCAGTGCTAGACTAGGCTTGGTTGTTTTAGTTGTGCTATGCTGAGTTTTGATGTCTTTGTCGTTTGGTTGCAATTAATATCTATTAGCCAATTAGTAGATGGCATGGAATTGGACGAGTAGTGGATGGATGGTGCATTAGCACAGAAGCTGCTAATTTTTTGTGAAAACTATGCTTGTAATACATCCTGTCCTGGTGTTGTATCTTTCCAAGCATATCCTGCAGGCTGAACTTAACCTTCTTCTCTCTGTCCTCCCTCGCTTGTTTATTGTTTATCTGTCACTTGTGTACCAGGAATACACCTTATTTCCACCACTTATCCTTTCTTCCTTTATTTGTCTTTAGGCAGCAGCTCCACAATCGAGAGCAGAAGATCAGTGATCTGGAGAGCAAGTTGGAAAGAGTGAGTGAAGGGGAGAGAGAGAGAGAAAACAGATGAAGAAGGGAAACTTTATGAATACAATATTAAGAGATTGACTTGTGATTCATATTACAGTAGTTTGGCCTTCGTATTACTAGATGTCTGGATAGATGTTTAAAAAAAAAGCTTGTAGAATTTTCACCTGTGGAATACGTTGTAGGATGCTTGTTTTTATGTGTACTTAGTGGAACTGCCTCAGGTCACTAGTAGCAATAAAACCTGATCTGAGATGGGACCAGTTCACAAATAATTAGTTGTTTGCTTTAAGAGGTAATAAGCAATACTTTTTCAGTTGAAGGGGGCAAGCGAAAAGTTCACTAAATAGACGTGATTTGCTCTTTAGAAGAGTTCGCTATCAGAGGTTCCATAATTCTAGTAGCTGGACCTGCTTTCTTTATTGTGATAGAGTGGAACTTGTACTAATAACAACAGCAACAACAACAATTACGACAATAATAACGTATAGAATTGGAATGGAAGGATTCTAGTGGCACAAGTGTTGACATGGGTTGCTTTGTATTTTAGTAGTCAATTGTTTATTTGTGTTAATTAATTCATTGGTCATTTGTCCTCTATGAATATGAAGTGGGGGAGGGAGAGGTTAAAAGAAATGATTAAAAATAAACGCCGTGAGTTAGGCAGATATTCTTCGACGAATTCATCCTAGGTTTTGAATAAATACAATCGTTTGATGTGCTTAAGTCGGTTGCTAATGACCGAGTGTGTTTGTTAAGGACTTCTCCTAGCGAAGTGATTGTGTGAGAGGTGAAGCCATTCAACAGGTAGTACAGTGCCCGCTTTGCTTGGCTTTCCGAGGCAGCAACACTTCACCTGACCAGCTGTGTTGATATGCACGATGAGGCTGAGTGGGAGAACTGGTTTTCAAAAGTCAGGATGTGTGATTTTAGGTGTGTTGTGTGGATACTTGAAGCACAATGGAATGGACGAGCCACACGATGCTAGCGTCCCTTTTTATATGATTCTTCTTCTTTCTTCATGGTGGTAGCTTGTGGTTTTAGTCTTGTGAGTTGTTATTGTTTTAGTTGGACTAGCTGATACATTCTATTAGCAAAAGTGAATAAGCGTTTATGTTGCACTCGCTAGAGTGGTTTGTTGAGTGGTGCTGGTGTTGTACAATAGTTGTTCATCTAAAATTATACTTTACCTGTTTTGGGTGTGTTCAATTAATTTTAATTAATTTGTGTTCATTGTTTGTTTTCACTGCAATCTTTAGCTGTGGTACTAGTACTGTACGATCAAGTTGAGCAGCATCAGAATTAACAAAGTAAAGACGTTGAATCTTGTAAGTCTGCAGTGTCATATACCAAGCAATGGCTAAAATCTCTCCCACTCACTCTCTCCCCTTCCTTCCCCCCCCCCCCCCCCCCCCATCCCACCCATTCCTACTTATATTTATTTCCTAAAAGAGTCAGAATATGGCAGTTGTGTTAGTGACAAGATTCTGCATCAGCCATTTTATGTGATCTAGAGCTCCTCTACATGCTTTAGGGGATTTTGTCCAGGGAAAAAAAAAAAAATAAATAAAAATATTATTACTATTTTTTCAAATATAAATAAAGTAATTTGGAATAGTTTTCCAGGCCCATATAAGGCACGAACTTCACAAAAAAGTGGAAGAGGAAAAAACAAAAGTTTTACAAACTTTCTGTTATCTAAGTTGCTTCTTTCTGAGTTAGTAGAGAAAGCATCTTGTGCAATACAGACTGCCTTATCATCCACATGTACCGTCAATTGCTACAATAGCCTCAGGGCAGTATTTAGTGTCAGAAGGCGTGGTTATTCACTGGCTCGTATGTGCTTCAGAATCAGTATCAGTAGCTTGGTAGCTGGCTTATTGTGAGCGTGTGTTGTGTTAAATTTCAAGCCCACTAAATGAGTAATAAGTGACACCAGGAAGACATCCGGTGGTGTTAGTGAACTTAGGATGTGACTGACAGTGGTAAAGTGTGTTTATTTGCTAGTTCAAGTTCCTGTGGTCAACGGTGTGAGAGCCCATATATGGCAGCTATCAGTAAGCGAGCATGCATTTCATGGCCTTCCTTATCTCTGCCATCAATACTGCTCTCGTATCTTGGGTTGGTTGTAACACAGAGGGAGTCAGTAAGTGGTAATGGCACGCATCCTTTGGTGGTTCCTATGAATAGAAAATATGGCGGTGGACTAGGGTATTGTTAGGTTTGGTATAAGACAAGGCGAGGCTAGAGATGAGAGGATGTGCGTATGTACGTGTGTGTGTTTGAACAGGTATGTATGTGTTTGTGCATATACACATTCTATATATTTTTATAATGGACTATGTGTATTAAAACTCATTATTTGTATTGAAAAATAAATTGGTCCCAATTGAGTTTGGTATGTTTATGGGTGGAAAGGAAAGGTTAGTTTGTGATACCAAGTGAAGGGGACTGATAGGGAAGTCAGTGTGTGAGTCACTCTAGGTAAGTACATGATTGGTTTGTTTGGGAGTGATGGTGTAAAGGAATTGGGGAACCCCAGGTCATGTACACATACTCACACATGTATATACACAACGTGAGTCGGCCTGTGAGTGGTAGATCCTTAAATGGTGCAGTGTGACTGGATAGGAATGCAGCATCAGGTGAGGGACAAGGGGCAGAGAAGCTTGAAGCTTTCTTAGTGCTTAGGCAGTCTTCCTCCTTCTGCCCCGCGTTGATAATTGTAGGGTATGGCATCTCGTGTGTGTGTGTGTGTGTATGTGTGTGTGTGTGTACTTGTGTTTGTGTTCATGGATTTGCCCCCATACTTGGCACTGTATGACAGGGTTGGCGGTATTGCACTAAACTAGTTGTTGTTGTTGTTGTTGTGGTTGTAGCTCTGTCAGAATCAGTTTATTTCTTGTCAGCGAACAGGTTTTTTTTTAATCTTTCTGCATGTACATATGTATGTGTGTGCATTTTAATTTTCAGTCATCCCTTACCTGTTACTGTGCATGACTCCCTCTACTGCAGTGTCGTGATTTAGGCTTCATTCTATCAAAATGGCGCACGGTCTGTCATTGGACACACAAACTGACATTACGGTCACAATGACAGGACATTGTGGACGAAAGAAAAGCTACAGTTTTTATTAATATTTGCATTTCAAAGTTTTTATTATTATTTACATTTCAAAGTTGCGTGGAGATGTTTAGCTAGATTGATATGGTCATGTCAGAGTCTGTAGAGGAGCAAGATTCAACACACTTTTCTTTTTTTCATTTGTGTTGGGTTGGTAGTGTGAGAAGTTTGTGTGCGTGTGAGCAGTGTAGAGTGGGAAGGCGTCAGTCACTGATGTGCCCCCCCCTCCCCCCCCAGGCAGGTGGGCGTTGCCACTGGCCAGGCCAGGTCAGTGAAAGAATGTGGCTGTGTGGAGTGTTGTTTGGCTACTAAGAAGGCAGGTTGGCTTTTGAGTTTTGATTCGTGCGTTTGGACCAGATAATTAGTGAGTGATTATAATTACCTTGCGAGTATCCATGGAAAACTTTGCCAAATTCACTAGTTCTACCTCGGCATATGATATGAGATTGCAGAATATTAGTGCATGTGTGGTGTGCACTGCTTGGAGACTAGCTGTGCATGTAGTGTATTTACTTCCAACAGTATATGGTTTTTGATGGATAGCACAGATAAGTGTCTCTGTGATGATAATAGTGTTGCCATGTCTCAGGACAAACACATGATGGTTCCTTTTTTTTTCCAGTAATTTGTTATATTTGGAGTAAACTTTATACGTGTGGATCAGTCCAGAGTTTATGTTGAACGGGCTCGTGATTCTTGTTAATTTTAAGCCAATGGAACTGTTATTTGTTATTGTGTGTACAGTGTGTATGTGTTATGCCTGTGAGGCAGATATGTGTGCATGTGAGTCATGTGATGATGAGCATGTATGCGTGGGCTTGTCCTAAATTGTTAATTACATCGTTTTACTTCAGTTTAACTTTGATTCTCCATAATGTCTTGTCTGAGTGAGCCAACTTATTGTGGATACTTGGATAGTAAAGCATTACAATGACCAGTGGGCCAGCAAGTGAAGTATCTGCTGACCACCAATACCATGTAAAGATTCTAATTCCTGTATTGTGGTTAATGAAGAGCCAGCTTACTCACCTTTCATTAGTTAATGGACCTAAGGTTCAAAATGTTTCTTTTCTCTTCCTGAATTTGCCTTCTATTTTGTAATTCTTTGATCAATGTGACTGAGTGTATGTATGTGTATACGTATGTATGCATGTGTGTGTATGTATGTATGTGTGTGTGTATGAATGAGTCTGTGTGTGTGTTTTGTGGAAGCGTGTCCCCAGCTGACTGTGTTGCTAGGGGCAACCTGAGTGGTTGTCGAGTCCCCTAGTGAGGTTTTGTTAACGTGATTATGTGGTTTATGTAGGTATTCCTAACTATGTGACCTTATCATCTACTCTATCTGTGCATCTTCTCTTTCTTCTTCAGTCCGCCATCTTCCTCACTGCGCTTTCTAAGATTGTTTGAGGGTTGAATATATTCCTTTCAAAAAGAAAATGGAGCATGAAATTATATGATCCATATCTCGTTAATATTTTTGGTAGCGTCATTGGGTGAGAGATTTGATATTTCCCACCTTTGGTCGTAGAGTGTAATTCGAGCTTTGTTTTTGTCATTCCATTGCCCGTGCCACTGTTACTAGCATTACATGACCGTTACCGGGCACGGTGGATGTAACTTCAGCTGAGGCGCGTGCATATGTACTTGACGTACATATTTATGACTTTCTGACTGACTGGTGGGTTGTTACGTGGGCGTGGCATCTCTTCAATTAGAAGCAGTTGACAAGTGGGAATTAAATTTACAAAGGTTAGTTAAGCAGAGTATTGTTAGTGTGTGCTTGTTTGTGTCTGCCTGCATGTTTGTGTCTGCCTGCATGTTTGTGAGTATGTTATTGTTAGTGTGTGCTTGTTTGTGTCTGCCTGCATGTTTGTGAGTATGTTATTGTTAGTGTGTGCTTGTTTGTGTCTGCCTGCATGTTTGTGTCTGCCTGCATGTTTGTGAGTATGTTATTGTTAGTGTGTGCTTGTTTGTGTCTGCCTGCATGTTTGTGTCTGCCTGCATGTTTGTGAGTATGTTATTGTTTGTTTGTGTCTGCCTGCATGTTTGTGAGTATGTTATTGTTAGTGTGTGCTTGTTTGTGTATGCCTGCATGTTTGTGTCTGCCTGCATGTTTGTGAGTATGTTATTGTTAGTGTGTGCTTGTTTGTGTCTGCCTGCATGTTTGTGAGTATGTATTTTTGTATGTGTACTTGTGTTTTATGTGTGTATGCTTTTTTATGTGTTTGTGGAGTTTAATGTGTGTATGTGTGCGTGCGTAATGCACATGGAATAGTAGTAGATCTTCAGTTAGTGTTTGTTGGGGGATGTTTACAGGTTAGAGTTGGCATGTAACAGCTTTTCTTGTAGCAGGCTTCTCTGATTTCTGTTTGGAAGTTGCCAACTCTTTCGGTTGGTGTGTGTGTGTGTGTGTGTGTGTGTGTGTGTGTGTGTGTGTGTGTCTCTGGGTGGCTGGAATGTACCTGTGAAATATTGGCTGGCCCTTGAAACTAGGACTTCATTCTGTTTCTTGTTCTAGCATCCACACAGATAAGGGTTAATTGTGTAATGGCAATTGGAGTCAATTACAGCTGCTTGAATCGGCTCCTTGGTTTCGATGGCATTGGTGAGGTTTCATGGCATTGGTGAGGTTTCATGCCAGCCAGGTATACCTCCCTCCCTCTTCTCTTCTTCCCTTCTCTTCCTCAGTTGTTGTGTGTGTGTGTGTGTGTGTGTGTGTGTGATATGATGGACAAATTTGTGGTTGGGTGGAGTCAAATTACTGGATTGTATGCAGTGGCATAAATAAGTGCTTGTATTAGTGGTGTATGAATGAGGAATATGATATTCCCGAGTGTTTGGGATTTAGGAATGGGGAATGGAATTCCTGAGTGTTTGAGATTTAGGAATGAGGAATGGAATTCCCGAGTGTTCTTATATGGGAATGCCCTTGGGTAATTAAACTGGCTATCACAATGGGACATCTGAAGTAGCTAACATTATAGTGGACTACTTTATTATTATTATTATTATTATTATTATTATTATTATTATTATTATTATTATTGTTGTTGTTGTTATTTTTGTTACTACTACTACTATTGTTATTTGTAACCATGGCACTTTGTGTATGGTCAGGTAGTCGGGGACAGAAGAGTCATATGCACTATAGACACATATACATAGCTACAGCTGGCAGTTGATAGAAGTGTTCTTAGTATTAAATTATACAGTACTGGTGCATTATGATTGGAGTATGTGTATATACTGCCATATGAGATTGTGGTTGACGTGTGTGTGTGTTTACAGGATGGTGAATGTATTTGTTTTAAGGTTTCTTTTTCGTGTTATTGTAGTCCTCCTTTACCGACTGTCTGGGTTTATTCTTTTGTGTGCCAAACTGGTGGGAAACTTGCCCTACAGGTGGCTATGAGTAGGCGTTCTTGGTCATGGGCAATAACAATTTGCTATTAAATATTCACTAATTTAGCTCTTGCATTTGCACGTCATGAGGGTCGAAACATTATTATCGTTTTTATTTGTTTTATGTTTGGGACTACGTCTGGCCGTCAGACGGGCAACAGATGATGTGACGGAAGAGCATAAGTGGACCAGAAGAAGCGTGTGCTACATTTTAAATGTGTTCTCAACTGAAGAAGGCTCCACGGAGCAGAAATGTCTTGTTTAAAAAAAATTTAACACCAGAAATCTTTAAATATGTACTGCAGAAAGAGTCGTCGTTATTAGTCAATTCTGTATAACATTTGCGTAGTAAAGAATGTCCTCTACATTATCTGAAAATGTATTGCCCCATCTTGAGCTGAGCGATACTGAATGATCACAGGTGGTGCAATGTTGACTGGAACTATCACGATGAAGCCATTTATCAGGACAGTACCTACAATTTTATTTTTCTAAAATGGGTTTTCCCTATTTATCTGCTTTTAGTCCAGAGTTAGTCCTCACTGGTAAAACTGCGTCGGCTTCCTTAGGCTAGAACTCAAACTTGCAGTCATTCCTAGCTATTGGAAAACTCACTTAGTGCAACCAAGTTTACGGACAACAGAAATGGCTGATTCCTCGTAGCTGCCGTGCTCGTGCACTCACGCATTTATTTGATGACCCGTACCAACAATTTTGTGATGATCGCAGTGAACCGATAATGCCACGCGAGTGAAATTAAGATATTGTCTCCGCATTGTTGAGTTTGGTCGCGGTGCAGCAATAAATCCAGCATGTGGTAGGGCCAGTGTTCTCTCTAGGATTGCCAATCCAAGTGGTGCAAAATAATCTGTGTACATTGTTGTATGCATTTTATGGGGTTATGGGTGTGGGCGTGAATATGTGGCAGTGCTTGTGTTGGTGAAAAGGAAAAGAAAGAAACAACAACAACAAACCCAACAACAAACCCAACAACAAACCCAACAACAAACCCAACAACAAACCCAACAACAAACCCAGTGGTGCACAATGTATTTATACAAGTATCCAAGTAGTGCATCGTGCAAGCCAAGTGGTGTGATAGCAGCACTAAAAAAAAAGCCCTAGAGAGAACACTGGGTGTGGCTCTAGCCCCTTCAGTTCTCCATGAACAGATCTGCTATAAGCACTCCCTTGTTGGCTTCAAGTGGCCTCTTCCAGTACTGGTGTAGCCATTTCAACTTCCTATAACAGATACTAACATCTTTTGCCCAAAACCCGGTACAATTTTTGTCTAACAGAACTGTCCCTCATTTAACTGCTAGCTCACTTATTGTCACTTCCTTAGCTCAAGGCACACATTTCCTCAGTGTGCAGGATCTGCTAATGTCCCTCCTTGAGCTTCATGTGGTGTACCTTCCCTTTTCCACAGGGCAGAGAGGAGCGGCTAGTTAATGAAGCCAGTAGACGAGCAGTAGCCAGACACAAGAAACAGCTGTTCCATATGTCAGAATGCACTTCCCATGGAAACCCATTGAGCACAATACAACTACTCAGTCAACACAATGATAATGAAGCACCTCTGAACCCTCAGTGCTACTATATGCTAGCTAGCTATTACGAAAAATCATCTCAGACCAAAAGAATCATTTATAGCTACTATTTAAATATACCAATATAGCTCGAGCAATTAAAACAGTGTAAACACTGTGTTCATTACAGAAGAAACTAAACAGGCCAGAGACACTCATATATTTTCAACATGAAAATCCACTTCCAAAGCACTCTGTTAACTTCCCAGCATAAAGCATAACTACCACATGGGAAGCAAGGTGTTATTTGCACATGATTATGACGTGAAAAGCTAGTAGCTATGCGGAGTTGACAGCTTCGCGTATTCTCAAAAATCAGTCCGAAATAAAAAAAGTAGCACAATAAAAGGTCTTTAATCATTGCTCTGAGTAAGTTCATCAGTGGTTAATTGTCAGTGATCACCAAAATCAGAGCGTGACAGACAGACAGACAGACAGACAGGATGACTACTATAACCCTCTCGCGCACGCATGCTGAGGTTTAACTAGTGAATGAGAGACAATGTGAAGACGGCCCAGGGGAAGGAGACAAGGTCTGGTAACTTTCACCAGGTTTTCTTGAAACCATCCTGTATTGTTGGGACCACCAGTAAAGTGACCACAGTTATGAGGATGTCACTCTTGTGCAGTGACCGCATTTACTCCACTCTACACTTGCTGGTGTGCTTTATTTTATACTGCGTGTGGTGTGCTCAGTAAATGTCGTGCAGGTCTATGATGGAAACTAAAACTAAATTGCATTCCAGCATTTTATTGAAACTGTCTAAAGATATGCGACGTCCTCCTTCCTCTGGGTCCCGCATCTTACCGCATGGAGAATGGCTGGTTAATGAGACTAGCAGTCTACTACCACCTGAGGGAGTTTGAAAGCCTTGAGGGTGTGGTCTAGTTTGGCCTCAAGGTGCAGTGTGCAGTCCCTTCTTCATCTTACTTGGGGCCCACACTAAGGCCTTCTTGGATTGTTCAAGTATCAGCAGAGAAAAGAATGGATACAAGCACACACTCTGCAAAATATTTGCCATGCACATTTAGTAAAAAAATTTTTTTAAACTTCATCCAGCTCTCTCCCTCTCTTTTCCCACCATTTTCCCACCAGGATGTAGGCTCCACCTCTCAATTAATGCTTGATGTTTTGTGGCGGCACAAGTATTCTACTTCCCTGGGGGCAGAGACTCTGTTAATATATACTATGTGATTTATTATTGCTACAGTCCATTGATAAGCGGCATCAGTTGTACTTTCACCCTTTAATAGCATGCCATAGCTTCCGTGTTCGTGTGTGCATGCGCGCGTGTGTGTGTGTGTGTGTGCGCGCACGTGTGTGTGTGCATAATCTAAAGTGTGTGTTTGTGTGTGTGTTTAGTTGACATCAAAGTGTTCAAGCATCTAGCAACCAGGTAGAGACTATGTGATCATGCACAATCACACACATACATACAGTGCTATGTTGTCTATTGAATCCTTTGGTCGTACCGGCCATAAATGGTGAAGCCGTGTATTTGGTGAAGTGGCCTGGGAAGCTTAATATTATTTTATATCGGCAACTTGCCCTTATTTGCCCGAAGTACACCGGATATCGCTAGATGGTGTGAATTCTCATTGGGACTTGAAACACAACTTTTCTGGCACTTCAAAAAATCAAAGACTTTCTGCCTCTTTAAAGGTTTGGGTGACCAGGGTCTCCTCGGTCTAGTTTTAGCGGCCATACATCAATGCAGGAATGAATTAAACAAGCCAGCGAGCAAGCATGAACGGCTGGGAGATCTCCATTCATTTCGATTAGTCCAGCCAATCCAGCCATAACAGTTAAAAATACCTTCACTGTCTTACTTCTCATCTTTACCGATTTTCCCGGAATGGTCCGGATAACCCCATGCTTCAACTTACACTTCAACCCCTTTAGTAGGAAAAGGTAACGTTTTATTTGTGTTTGGCCACCATTCACTGCACATGTGCACACACAGTTGCCCATGGTCTTTTCTATCTCCTCTGAGTTGTATGGCGTTGCCTAATTGGACAAACATGGTCGATTACTTTTGATAGCGGCTGACACATGCCACCTCTGGTGCTAATGGCCCGTGCTTCATTGTGGCTCGTGCCACATCGGAGCATCTTTACTGAAGCAGACTGGGTGATGATTTTGCCTTCGGTACTCTAACGCAGTGAGTGAGGTTCGTGCAAAAGAATCGATCATGGCTTACCTTGGGGGATTTTTTTGTTTTGTTTACATTTTAGTCAAATACTAACTTGTGCTATAACAATTAAGAAAGAACTGTTTATCTGCTCAACAAGTTAAGATATCAAAACTCACCAGGCAATATTTTTCTCACCATTTATCAACCGATTATGACTGATGATGATGGTGACACTTTACCTATTTGACAGAGGTCCTGTGTTGTCAACTATAGAGGGCTCACATATTGAAGTTGTAGATTAGTAGCTAATGTTACTGTGATGTAGTATCAAGCAAGGAATGAATAAACGTCTAACTTACTTTCTTGTTCTTGTACTGTTAAGTAACCCTAAAATACATTTTTTTTTTTTGTTCGAGTAGAGATTCTGAGACGTTCCAAGTTTGACTTAAAGTATTTTCTTCTTCTTGGTGCCATAGTGTGCAGGTTGATGGTGTCATTCTCTCTGGAGTGATTCTGTGGCTTTTGTTCTCTTGTCCTGGAGTAGTCAGTTTGTTGACCTGATGTATTACAAGGCTGGAACAAAAGATGATGGAATTTCCTCTTGTTAGGCCCATTATGTGGTTAAAGGTCTTCTTTTTGAAGTTGTGAAAAAAAGTTTCCCTTGTAACTCACCTCTTAAAGAAGTATTAACTAAAGACTATATCCCTTCTCCCACAACCCTAATGCACGTACATATGTATTATATAAAATACTATTGCATGAGTCAGCGTGCAATATGGGGAGATATTTCATGAGGCATGTGTAAGTATTTACATGTGCTGAAGGCAAGTAAAATACAATCATGAGAGTGAAATGCCATTCCTGCCTTATTGTATGATGAGTTTATTATACATTAGAAGAGTAAACGTTCAGAGGTAACTCCGCCCTTAAAGTTCAGTTGTCCAGAACTACGCACAGGTGCATTCAATATGCGGTGTTCAATATGGAAAAGATTTGTGAACACTTGGGTGATGTGGAAATACTCTAGGAAAATATCCAGTGTACAATGATAGTCTAGTATTCTAAAATTTTCTAGTTTCTGAAAATTGTGTTTGTTTAATTAAGTTATCTGAAAGTGACGCCAGGTTTATTTATTATATTTCCATTAGCCGTGCTAGCAGTGGTTGGGTTAAGGTTTGCTGATTGTAGACGCACGCACGTATGCACTCTTTACAGACAGCTTCGTAAAGCTGCCAGAAATTAATAACGTCTGAGACTTGTTACTTGGCCTGAACTGCCTGGACTCGTTAGCTAAACAGGTTGTGATCCATTGGGTGATAATTGGTTGGGAGTGGACGTCACTAGGTGTAATAAGTGTGTGTGTGTCTGTGAGCGTGCCTGTTGCATGGCACTGGAAGACTTGGCTGGCGAATTTAATTCTACTTTCATAGGTGTGATGGTTGCCATGGGAATGAGCAGCTCTCTGAGAAAGTACTCAAATTGACTGCAGTTGGAATATGAAAGAGGTGTAAAGTACATTTGTCAGGAGCTATGCACAGAGTTGTCAAGGTGATGGGGGAGGGGGGGAGGGGCATAATCATGTTTGACAATGTTCCAACGTCATAAAGTGCACTGAATTACAGTCAGTTACTTTAGGGGTTGAGGGGGCACAGGATGTTTTGTGTTGTTAGAGGTGAGAGAGGATGCTTCATCTCACTCTCCTGCTGCGTAGGAAGGAAGCAAGGGGCAAGTGAGTGAGTGAGTGAGTGAGTGTTGCTCCTACATGAGCTGTAAGCATGTTTGTTGGTATGGCTTCTATTTGGTCACATAAGGAGTGAGAGTGTGTGGATCACAGCTGTTACTATGGGGAAGTAGGCTGTCCTGTCACTGTTGACGGTGGCCCAAGGGAAGGGAATGATAAGCTAAAGCAACAATTCCAGTGTATGCAGACTCTGTTTGAATTTCTGTAAGTCTAGTCTTAGAAGTTCCTGGGCCTAATTTGTACTTTGTGTAAAGTTGAAATATCAGGAGGAGAATGACACTAAGCAATTATTAAATTTCTTATAATATATGTATAATTAGGTACAGTGTTGAAATAGCACCTATTTAATGCACACCCAGTACTTTACTTAAATGATGATCAGGTTTTTGTTATATTGTCCATAAAAATATTTCTTTCAGAACGTCATTGTGCGCACAGATGGTATGTATATTATACGTACTTATTGGACTACGTACATCTCATTGACAAGTGTGTTTTTTTACAATTGTGTTTTTTTTCCCTCTACTTCATGTTCAGGTGGTGGGCATGTGTGATAAGATGGTGACGACCGGGTATGCCTACACGGAGACTTGTCGCAGTTTCTCAGTCAGTATCAAGGATCTGGCCATGCATTTCACTCAGGGGGAGGTGGTGGCAGTAAGTTGGGAGTGGTGTGTGTTTGTGTGTTATTGCATACTAAAGTTGTTGTGTATATGTGTGTGTGTGTATGTGTGTGTGTGTGTGTGTGTGTGTGTGTGAAGAGTTAGAAGGTAGTCCAGGTACATGTGTCTGGTTTATTATTCATATATACCCAGCGTGTGTTTTTTCCCCTGAGATTGTGGTCACACATCGATTATGTGACTGTTGGTTTTGAAGAGCATGTGTGTGTATCTTCCAGTGGTGGTTTGGTGCATGCACATGCATGTCTGGCATGCTTCCATTAACCTAATGCTGGTATCTCTTCTCTTGATCTGTAGCTTTACGTCTGCCACATCAAACAGGAGGGAGTTTGGTGAAACCCCTTTAATTAGTACATTTGACTGGCTCTCATTCCCGGCCAAATTGGGGAGACAGAGAGTGGGATTCTTGGCAGTTGGAGCCGGGCATCATCCTTGTTCCTTCAATTTTTTCTCATAATTGAAATAACCGTCAAAGTGGTTGCCATGGGCAACGGATCTTGACTGCACAGTCTAAATAAAGACTGGAGAGCAAGATCAGGCGCGTGCTTATTTTAATTCTCTTAGTTATAACTCTTTCACCGCTGAATTGCCAGGGAAGTTAAATGACTAAATAAACCAGTGATTTTCCCAAGGCATTACTTCCAGCCACCGTACAGCAGCTCCGGCAGTGAGAGGTTGAGCATGAAAACTCTGAGAAACTTAACAATCAAACCAAATTATATCTCTAAACCTGGAATCGGTGATTGAGAAGTAATATTAATATTTTTTGTTGTGGATCGCGTAATGAAGTGAAGGCTAATTACTGGTACGATATTAATTTAAAGAGGTCTAAAGATAAGAAAAGGCAAATGTGAAAAAAAATCTCGGTTGTCGCGGGGGAATTGAACCCAGGACCCCTGGCTTTAGCCACCAGTGCTCTAGCCACTGAGCTACGAGGGGTCCTGGGTTCAATTCCCCGGCGACAACTGAGATTTTTAGAAAGTTTCAATCTAGTTTTTATGAAGGGTCAGAACTTGACAGCATTATCAATGATGTGGTTGTAGGTGACACTGAAGAAGTTTTGTGAAGCTCTGTCTGAACTACAGTCCTTCTACAGTGTAAGTCACTCGGGTGTACTATAGTGGGCGGGGTCTAGGCAACAGGTAATTAAAAAACAATTAACACATAATTAGAATAATTTTGTAGTTTAGGTTTAAGTTATTGGGCACCTGTGTAAGTTTACATGCTCGAGATTCTTCTAATTCCCAGGGGCAAGTCACTTAAGAGTGATAATTGATTACTTAAGTGGATATAAGTAGTAATAGGATATGATGAATGTGGTAATAGCTGATGCAATCAGAGAAAAACTTTAGCAGTAATAATGCCAACTCCGTTTGATAGTTACTAATACAAATACAGCCCCGAAGGTGTGAACCCTCAGCGCTACTATACACTAGCCAGCTAGTACAAAATCATTTCTCAGACCAAAAGAATAATTTTTTGGTGTATGTCTAATCACGTATCAATATAGCTCAAGCAGTGAGAACAGTATGTAGGTATGTGTAATGCTGTCTTCAATAGAAAAGCTAAACATGCAATTCAAGGAAAGTAGTACAATAAAATGACTTTATTCTGAGAAGTTCAAAGGTTAACTGCCAGTAATCTCCATAATAACACACAGATACACAAGCCGACTACCATAGCTCTCTCTCTCTCTCTCTCTCTCTCTTGTGCATGCACACTGAGGGTTATAGTCAGTATTGTTTGGGTGTATAGTTGTGTTTTCAAGTTAAACTTTTGGGAAAAGATTCGTTTATGTTGATCTTGCTCTATTCAAGGCAACACAGCAGATATTAGCAGTTGGATAGCAACAGTGATGGGCTGAAGTACACATGCAAGGGTATAGGTGGGATTGGTACGTATGTATGTTTATATCTTGTTGCCTTGGTAACTGTAGTCGTGACAAAAGACAGCATCTATACATTAATGGTAAACTGCTTTATTTATCTTCTCTGTCTCTCACTTGCTCTCTCTCTCTCTCTCTCTCTCTCTCTCTGCAGGTGCTCTTTGATCAGACACAGAAAAGTGTTCAATCTTGTCTCAGGAGCTACCTGTCCAGGTATGAGGTGGAAGGGGTGTGGTTAATGTTTGACCAGTGAAGATGCAATGATACAGGTGGAGGAACAGTTGTTAATACATGTATATACAACGTATTGCCAAGTTTATTAAGTGTGTCATTGTCGAGCAGACCCTTTACCATACATATAATTATTTGGATTGATGGATGTACTCAGCCACTGTGTCCCGGTTGTGATGAATGCCTGGGGTGGGAAAGAGAGAGAGAGAGAGGGGGGGAGGGGAAGAGGGGAGTGTGAAGGATGCGTAGGAGAGGGGGCTGTGAGCCAGTTGGCCAGTTAGCATGTGGAATGTGATTGTTATTGTAACTCTATCCATTATGGAAGTGCTCAGTGAGTTTCTCTGGCCAATCCTGTTGGGCGGATAGTATTAATTGACCAATTGTTATTTTAATTAATCGTGCCCATGTTGTCATGGTAGCCGATAGTTAGTTATCACGATTATTTTCTCTTTGGTTACTTTATTTTCTCTTCAGTGAACTGAGGAAGGTCAAGGAGACAAAGAAGAGTTTCCACAGAGTCAGTGAAGATCTAGCCAAGTAAGCAGCTGGCTAACTAGGTGATAAGTTGAAATATCACATGCACGCACATGTCTTAAGTTCACACATGTGTGCCCTACTTGCATGCACACATCCTACATGCACGCACATGTGTCCTACGTGCACGCACATGTGTCCTACGTGCACGCACATGTGTCCTACGTGCGTGCACATGTGTCCTACGTGCGCGCATGTGTCCTACGTGCGCACACATGTGTCCTACATGCATGTTCATTTACTCTCGTTCATATCTTTATAGTGCCATCCATCGTAATGGACATGTCCCCAAGTCAAAAGTTGCAGAAGCTGAAGAAGTGAGTCAGTTCAGTTCAGCTTGTTGTTGTGTATGCTAGTATTGAGGCACATGCTCAGAGCTGGAGGTAGATTACTGGCTGTAGATTACTGGCTGTAGATTAGTGGCTGTAGATTAGTAAGATCTTGTAGTTTTTTTTTTGTTTTTGTTGTTGTTGTGTTTTGTTGTTGATCAGTCTTATTCTGATATAATCTTTATGGCAAATAAACTTACTTAATATTGACTGAATTTGTTACACTTCTGCCCCCAGGCTAGTGCCAACCTGGTTGCCATGGAGAACCAGTTTAGCCACAGTGCAGTGGACTACAGCTACCAAATCAACCTCATCACTTGCAACAAGAGCCATGAGATAATGCAGAGCGTGAGTGGGAGGGAGACACAAAAGTGGGTGTGGTTCACAAGTGGGTGTGTCTTATAAGTTGGGTGTGGCATGTGACCTTGAGATCATACAAAACATGAGTGGGGAGGTGCACGAGTGGGTGTGGTGGTATGTGAGCGAAGGCAGCAAAATGTTTGTGCACGAGTGTGTTGTGAATCTTATTATTTGAATATGGTTGATGGTGTTTTTGTATTACGTAGTTTGAACAATAATAAATGGTGCCACAAAGAGACACGTCCGTTATCAAGGGCACATGTGCGGTGCTTCTGTTGCTTGGTGAAGGATGCAAGTGGAAGTTTTGGGACAGGGTTGTGTTTGTGTACACTGAGAGGTCTCTTGGGAAACTATTGTTTCACTGGTGTGTGTGTGTGTGTGTGTCTGGGGGGGGGGGGGGGGGGGACTGAAAGGGAGTGCCCCATGATGGTGTGTTGATGGTGGTGACAGTGTTACTAATGGGTTAGTATTTGTTCACTTGGAATCATGTGACCTTTACTGTTAGTCATCGAGTCATGTTCAGTTTTGTTGACCTCTTACCCATTCATGTTTACTTGTTTGTTGGAGATTGGATCAATTATGTAACAACTAAAGATATGTTTTCAACCTAAAGGAACATACGTACATAGCAGAGAAAAAGTGTGTGTGCGTGTGTGTGTGAGTCTGTCTGTCTGTCTGTCCTGAGTTCAAGCCCTACTCTGGCAATTTTTCCATTTTGTTTTCAATCTGCCTCCCACCAGTCCACCCAGCTGTGATTGGGGATCTGGCATTTACTGGGGTGCAAATTCAAGGCCTTTTCTCATGAAACAGCAACGGTCCAGGTGGGTCTGGAAATAGCATTGAGCAAGAAGGGCTGAGCCTTTGCCTGAAGTAGGCTGGATATTGTAAGCTGTGGTAGCTGCTATAGCGTAAGTAGAAATGGCAGAATTATCTGCGAGTAAAAAAAAAATCCAAGTTTTAAAGTAAAAGAGTGCATTGTTTAGCTTAATGACTTGAGTCACAATTTCGTTGTACGCGTGAATTATGTTTTGGCTTACTGCAAGTGGTCAGCTGTTGTTGCATTCTTTGATATTTCTCTTTGCCCTTTAATATTGCTGTGATGTGTTTGAGGAGGTCTACATCTCTAACATTGCTTTGCATGTGGCTTTTGGTGTGTGTGTTTGTGTGTGTGAGTTGTGTTTTTCTTAGCTACAATACATGCAAATGTGTTTTTCTAAAAAGGCCGGGTAATAAACAAGCCAAGACATATTTTTGACTCCAGCTGGATAAACTGTGATCTGAAATCAGAAGATAAACAATTTAACATTCCTTGGATTCGATACAAAATGTCCGTCCATTTGGGGGACCGTCTGTCTCTCCCTATGCATAACTGAGTAATTTAAGTTGAGCTGTAAGTTTCAGGAATATACAGTTAGGTAGAGAAGTTTGGGGACAAGTAGTGGAAGGAAAGCTTTTCTTTGTATACATGCTCTGTACTTTTTTGGGTTGTGAAGCTACATTCATACAACATTGATACTTAGAAAGACCCTTTACCTATTATCCTGTCACATCCTATTGCAGCTGCTGGCTTACATGCGTGCTCAGACCACCTTCTTCCACGAGGGGTATGATTGGCTGCGGCAGTTTGACCCGTTCATGACCATGGTAGAGACTAAGGTGGATGTCCTGACCAAGAAGGCTCAGTCCATCATCCAGGAGATGGAGCTCAGACACACCTATGTGTCACCCAAGCGCCTGGAGGTATGTGGAGTTGGTGAGGTGGAGTTGTGGTGAGCAATGGGTGTGGTTTGTGGGACTAGTGGTATTTGCAGAGGGGGGAGGGGAGGTGTTTATGACTATTGAAAGTACTGTTGTTAGAAGCATTTTGTCAGAAATGAATTGAGAGTTTCTTAGTTACTGATACCAATCACAGAAAGAATTTGCAATTACCTTCCCTCTAGGAGCTTCTTACCAGTGTGGGTTGTTTTTCCATTATGTACTGTAGAAATTCTTACACTATTTTGAAAACAAACAGCTGCTATAGCCTCTCATGGGCAGAGACATAGTTACCAAAGTGACAAAACAACTCCAGTGAATATGCAAGAATGCCTAGTTAATATGTATCTTATATTCTGAGAAAATGTTTTTTTGTCAGTAGTTATAAGAATGAGTCTGAGAGTGCTAATTATATGTTGGCGTAAAGTAGTGGTAGGTCCCTAATAGCACAAATTAACAGTAGCTTCATTTAAAATAGGCGTGGTCTCTTTCTTTTACATGCTCTATTTAACAATTCAGAATAAAAAAAAAGATGGTTGTCACCCAGAAAAGCAGCTGCTGACTTACTGCACAAATGTTCTACAATGACAAACAAGATATACTGTTGGCAGAGTTTAAAAAAAAAAGCTAATTAATGTACACGGATAAATTTTCTATTGGAAAAGGGAATCTTCATTGGTTTTCTGTAATAGTATAAATACAAAATTAGAAGTGATGGATATGATGGTTGTCATAGCACAATGGGAAAACTCTTGCTTATATGCCTGCGTATAGTACTCCAACTACACGTGCTCACGGCGAGGGTAGGAACAGTAAAAGCCAAGTTCTAATACTTGGTATGCCACACAATATACTGACCCACTGGACTTACATTGTATACATTCAACACATTAATATTATGTTTGATTTGATAATATTTTTTTTAAGTGTAAAAAAGAGTATATGTAGCTGCTTTATTTGATACAGTGCATTGCTTGTGCGTGTGTGCAGGATAGTACCCAAGAAGATCCCTATTCATCCATAGAGAACCCTAACATGTAAGTGTTCCCTCCTCTCTCTTCTTGTCTTCTTCTCTTCAGCTGTATCGGTCAGTCTGTCTACAATTCAAAAGTTCTTAAAAGTAGTCTTGTGCTCTTTCAGTTAATTTTATTGAATAATGTGTTTGATGTGTGTGTGTGTGTGTGTGTGTGTGTGTGTGTGTGTGTGTGTGTGTGTGTGTGTTTGATGTGTGTGTGTGTGTGTGTGTGTGTGTGTGTGTGTGTGTGTGTGTGTGTGTGTGGTTTTATTCCTCGTAATCATCGAGATTTCGTGTGTGTGTGTGTGTGTGTGTGGCCAGGCCTATTGAAATGAGCGGGTATTTGTTCAAGAAACCTCGCGGCAACCATCTGTTCAAGTCGTGGAGTAGGAGATGGTTCATCCTCAAGACCAGCAAGCTAGTCTACCAATCAGAGAGCAAGGAAGAGGTATAGGTCATTAAAATAGAGTGGAAATAGATGTCACTGGGTGTGGTTTACTGGGAATAGGTGTGCCTTAATGGGAATCAGGCGTGGTTTACTGGAAATGGATGTAGTTGAGTGGAAATGGACTGTATCTGCATTACCCTTTACTAATTTGCCACACCCCTATATACTGTATATTATATATAATATATAAGCATCCCACTCATTGAACACTGACCAAATTTTCCTCACCAATGGTCATGTTATAAGTAAAATTAAACCGTACCGCACCAGTGGGCGTGGTCAGAACTTTGCTAGTCAAGAAGGTTTGTATTTAGTAGATGCTGCTGTGTAGATACAACAGTTACCAGTTCTTCAGTGTGCAACAGATGTCCAGTAGATGTAAAATAATATTGAAATATAAGTCTTAATGGTCATGATAAGATTTGTAGAGACTAGGCAACCATTTCCTCTCTTCCTCTATTCCCTCTTTATCCACTTCCTTCTCCCTGCCCCTCCCACTTTCCCCAGGAGCATGTCACGGTAGCAGAGGACCTGCGTATCTGTACGGTGAAGCTGGCGGAGGAACAAGAACGGAGGTTCTGTTTCGAGGTGGTCACGCCCACCAGGTCGTGCATGCTTCAAGCTGACTCAGACATACTGAGGAAGAAGTGGCTGTGTTATCTGGAGGCAGGCATTTCCCGTGCTCTTAACGTCAGTGCCAGCAACAAGGTGAGAAGAGGCTAATCAGTCTAGCCATAATGGGGGTGGGCATTTATTAGAGAGTGAGATGTTCGTACATATCTGTGAAGTTGTCGATGAGTTGTGTAATAATGATGTGCTGTTGAAGGAGCAGGAGGTGTATCTGATCACTGTAGTAACGATGTGCCGTTGAAGGAGCAGGAGGTGTATCTGATCACTGTAGTAATGATGTGCCGTTGAAGGAGCAGGAGGTGTATCTGATCACTGTAGTAACGATGTGCCGTTGAAGGAGCAGGAGGTGTATCTGATCACGTAGTAATGATGTGCCGTTGAAGGAGCAGGAGGTGTATCTGATCACTGTAATAATGATGTGCCGTTGAAGGAGCAGGAGGTGTATCTGATCACTGTAGTAATGATGTGCCGTTGAAGGAGCAGGAGGTGTATCTGATCACTGTAGTAACGATGTGCCGTTGAAGGAGCAGGAGGTGTATCTGATCACTGTAGTAACGATGTGCCGTTGAAGGAGCAGGAGGTGTATCTGATCACTGTAGTAACGATGTGCCGTTGAAGGAGCAGGAGGTGTATCTGATCACTGTAGTAACGATGTGCCGTTGAAGGAGCAGGAGGTGTATCTGATCACTGTATTGTCTTTACTGGTGAAGATGCTTTCCTGATATTCTTAGCATGCTCATAAACGGTTACTATGGGAAACGTAGAAACAGTTTTTCCAGACTAGTAACTGACTGCATGCTTGATATTTTATATTTATCATTAAGTGCACATCACTTGATAGTCTATAGGGCATTTCTCCTTATCCTCCAGTTGCAATTCTCGGAAATACTTTGCACCACATAATTGATCTCTAACCGACTCCGACAGAATAGAATGTTTATAGAAGTTTATGTAGGCAGACACTTTGCCGGGTATTTGGCAGGCATTGTTACCTTTGTGTCTAGTGAGGGAAGAGACTATAGCTTTCTCTGGCTTCCTGTTGTTGGGGCAGCCCAATGACTGACATGAATTGCTCCGTGTGATATTGGTGGGTGGGGTCTTGTGGCACGTGTAGAGCGGCACAAACTTATTGTTAGGTTGTTTGTTGCATAACATGACAAAAAAAAATTGTGAATAATTCTCTAGTGTCAAACATTTTGCAACAACTTTTCATAAATTACGCACACACACATGCACACAGACAGATGCACAAGCACACACACACACACACACACATACCAGCTAATGTCACTTCATGTGATGTCCCAGACTCTTTACTTCCTGGGACTAATAAAAGGATGTGTTAATTAACACAGGCTTGTCTTTGCCAGCTGACTCCTCGATTTCCTGGCATGCTTCAACTGGGGAGGGAGTCCACTAATTGTGAGAAGTTATTTGAATACATAATAAATGCCCGGCTTCGGCAGGAGTACGTGGTAGCTATGTTTGTCCTTGTTTGTAGGAGTGATGATAGGTGACAGTTTCAACCTGACTGGCGGTGTGATAGTTGTTTCAGTTTCACTGAGCGTGTGCAAAACATTACTCTGTTGTGTTTCACATGATGCCTATGGTTGTCATAGCAAATAATATTGGGGCCGGCATGGTGGGCTCTTATTAGCCAGCCTGAGCTTGCATTAGGAGTTGTCATTTAATCAAAAGGTGTGGCCATTTTCACTAACCAGAGTTCAGAGGTTATCTGGACTGTCCCTTTCGTAAGGTTTTTATGATTGCTATTTTGTTTGTATGTATTGTAGAAAGGTGAAGACTTGGATGAGTTCAGGAAGAGGTCAATGGTGGTAACTAAGGGAACTCCTATTAATCTACTGAACCGGTCGCCCACTGGAGCACGCAGGAGTGATGATAAGTGAGTTAAAGGAGACCACATCCTTTCATGCACACAACACACACACACATACACACACGTACATCTGTCGCAACATACAAGTAGTAAAGCCATATGTTTGACTCTCTAGGTGTGTGTGTGTGTGTGTGTGAGTGTGTGGTACATACTGTATATAGTAAGTGTGTGAGATATATAAGGAATGTTTCACATAATTTTGTTTACGCCACACTTCAGCTAAACCAGACATGAAAAAAAAGAAGCAATTGTTGCTATGATATCCCTTTACCAAGTAACAACTACCTAAACTTCCATGCAAACTAGTTGTGGTCTGAATATCAAACTGTTTCCCACCTTTAATTAGGACAAACAGGACATTGTGAGTAGTGTTGTTCTCTATCTCTAGGGTACTTGGACACTTATGTTTGGTGTTACGTAAGTCCAGCTCTGCAAGGCATGAAGTGTTTACCCAATGCTTGCCAATCTCATTACTACATCACATGTTCTATTAATGGGCCACACATTGTACGTCCATATGTATATATACATATATATATGTATATATATTTCTACTATGGTTCATTCAAACCGTCCAATCAGATTGCTTTATTCGTGGTGAATATATCTCATACCTACCTCCTAGGAGGTGAATAAGTGAACCGTCCAATCTAAGTTGGTTGCACCACCTCCTTTCAGTTGGTACGGGATTTACCACTATTCCTCAAGCCTTCGGCCCTCGGTTGTGTAAATCCCGTGTACCAACATCCACATTGTGGTAACCTGTACATTATATATACATACATATATATATATATATATATTATATTTAAAGTGTCGCACTTTATTTTCTGATCAACACTTATTTTTACCCAACCTATGACTTCATGCTCCATTAAGATTTTTTCCCAACCACTTGAATGATTGCTTTCGAAAAAGAATAATAAGCCCATCCTACTTGTCTTCAAACACACACGTACTTGTTCTCTGCTGGTAATTTTGCACTCACAATAGATACGTAGGTAAATTTGATTGGATTTGATTTGATTGGATTTGATTGATTTTAATTGCAGTTACTCTTTGGGCATCGACTTCCTTAAAGTTCCAGGGAATAGTATGTGTGCGGACTGTGGGAATGTCAAGCCTACGTGGGCGTCCATCAACCTCGGAGTGATGTTATGCATCGAGTGTTCCGGTATTCACAGAGGCATGGGCGTACATATCTCTAAAGTTCGCTCCGTCACTCTGGATGACTGGGAGCCTGAGCTGCAGAGAGTGGGTTGGGGGTGGGGCTAGAACTGCTTTGGGGGTATGAATTAAAGCTTCAGTTGGGGGTGGGGCTGGAGCCTGAAAGAAGGATAATAAGTGTTAGTGGGGATAGTTAGCCTTCAAGACATAATCACTAATTTCCTGGATTAGCTTCTCAGTCCCTCATTCTTTTCCAGTCTGTATCTATCCGTAGTGCCTTAAAATGGAATTATGATTCAGTCATTCTGGGCTGAAATAATTATAATAATAGCAAATTTTCTCAGTTCTAACTGCCAACATTGTTTAATTAAGACTTATAAATATGATTGCTGAGATGTGCTGTGGAATTTCAGTCTGGGAGGCAAATACCCAATTAGGGAAAACTGAAAATAACTCTTCTTTCCCTCTTAATTTTGTTACGACTAGTCGGCTCTGTTCTCTTTCCCTCTCTCTTCTTCAAACTCAGGCTCGTGTATTTAGGGATTGTGGCATTTGAAATATCCTAGAAACACCTCTAGCTAGTGGCATCATCTTTTGAGTCTAAACTTTCATTCCACACAACGAGTCTACATTTGTTCTGAGCTGATTGGTATTGTTATGCTTGCAATACATTATCTGGTGATGAACTGGTACTGATGGTTGATTGATTTCATTTGTTTCTCTCTTTGTCATTTGCTTGTGTAGATCATGTGTGCCCTTGGGAATACCCGAGTGAACGCTATCTACGAGTATGAGATCCCTTACCATATCAAGAAACCAACGTCAGAGTCATCTAGGTGCGTTTGTGGCAGGTATAGGGTAAAGTATTGCAAATTAAACCGCTGAACTATGTAGTTATTAAAAATTTAATTTAATTTTTTATTTTATTTTTTTATTTTTTACTTTACCGGTGTTGACAGAGTGAGTACCCTCAGTTGGTTCTCTTGCATGGTGCAAGTAAAGTCAACATTTTGATAGGTAAAGGGTCGTTAAATTTAAATCTCCCTTTTTTTGCTGCAACTATGCTTGCAGCATCAGCTTTGCTTTACCAGTCCCTGCTGACAGTCTCAGTGGTGCTGTCTCTGTCTCTTGTATAATGCCAGCTAAACTTTCATATTGGTGGCAATTGAATTGATGCTTTCTTGGTGGTGTCCCTTACCTTTGGATAGCTAGGTGTGACACAATCTGTCCTCATTTCCATGCAGGTCTGCTCGTGAAGCTTTCATTCGTCTCAAGTACGTTCAGCATGCCTTCGTCCACCCACATCCTGACTTCACTCGGCCAGAAGCACCGACCCCACCCATCAGCATTCCCGAGCTACTGGCTCCATCCTCCAGAAGTTCCATTGGAAGTTCTCCCAGAGGCTCCATCGGTAACTCACCCAGAGGTTCGATTGGTACTTCACCCAAATCCCCCCAGAAGCGATCGTTCAGCCCCGCCCTCAAGTTCCGCCCACGCCTCCTAAAACAGAATGCTTCACGTCCTTCTTCTGCCAGCTCGACTATCACGGACATGTCCACGCCCACTGGTTCGGAGGAGGACCTTCGCCGCGCTGATTACAACCCACCTGATACCCCCACGGGCCTGCACGCGCTGGCAGAGAACTTCAGGAAGTTGGAAGAGAAGAAGAAATCGAGTGGCAGTCATGGAAATCAACTGAAACCTGCTTCTTGGGGGGCCATCGGAGACAAACTGAAGAGTGCTCGTAGGTCATCGAAAAAGATATCCAATTATGCCATGAACAAGTTCGGGGAGGGGCAGGAGTCTATCATGAAGAGACTAAAAAAGACTGGAAGAGATCGAGCTTCTAGGGAGATCCTGAGAGAGACACTCAGTGACACAGAAGAAGAGCCGACCAAGGGAAACTCATCTCTTCTCTACTCGCTGAGTGCCAGCACTCACAACCTTAGCAGTTCCGGTAAGAACAAGAAGAGTTCCGTGCCTCCTCCCAAGCCTCCTCGCACCTTCAAGGAGACCAAGCTGCAAGATTTGAATCATGATGACGATGGTGGCGACATGAATGACGGATTAGGAGAAGTGTCGCTGGAATTTGCCGAAGATGACAACCTGTCATCTGACTTGCTTACAAGCATGCCCAGTCTGGTGAGAAACTCGTCGGTGACTGATGACCAGAGCCTTGCCAACGGCCTCCTGCCGTCCACATCTTCCTCGTCATCTCTCAGCTCAGGTGCCCAGTTCATCACGAGGTCCGAAAGTTCCCCACAACTATCTCACAACAGAATCTGTCGCAGCGAAAGCTCGAATTCCAATTTCCTGTCGGAGTCTCCTCGGCTTCACACTATTTCAGAAGATAACTCAGACACGCCTCACTCCGTTTGTGACGGAGTTACGAATCACATCTCGTTGGCAATATCCCCTTTGCCTCACGCCTCTCCGGTCATCTCTCCCGCCCCCCGGCTGTCCAACTCTGTACCTCTGAGAAGAAAACTCAAAACGAACCCTCAGGCTACCAGTGAAGATGACTCCTCCATAACTCTGTCTGCTGCTTACTGCGGCTCTGACAGCTTCATTCAGTCTCCCCTCGATACATCGCTGCCGAAGATGGAGTCCACACCAGAGCCAAGGAACAACTCATCTTTGGATAACCGTATGTCTTTCATATCTGTCACAAGTGCTGAATATTTCAGCGCCGAGTCACTTGACGGTGGGTCTAAACCCAACTCCGCCAGTCCTTCACCAGATTTCCAGTCCGATAAATTGAAGCTGTCTCTTTCTCCGATTCCTCCACCCACAACTGAGGGGGAGGATGCCAGTTCGGACAACAATGCAAAGCAGTGCGCTAAGGACGGTGATGGCACAGGAGATGCTAGAGATGTGAGGTTAAACTCCAGTCTGTCGGTGGACGATGAGAGCTTTAACACGCCCCCCAGTAGCCCTTGCCCATCTTCCACGCCTTCTCCCCACATGGGCCGAGCGGCCATTTCCTTGGCCGTGTACAAAGCTCAGGAAGGCCAGGCTCTCGGTGGCATGGCAACGCTGAAGGCTGGACATGTCATATCAAAGAAAGAGGGGAAGGCCACCTCTGAGAACTTGGGTAGAAGAGATCTGGATGGTGTAAATTCAAGTGATGATGTTAATTTTAACAAACAGGAGAGTAATTCAACTCTGAAGGATTACAGTGCTGGGAATGTCTCGGTGAAAACTGATGAGAATGTAGCGGTGGTAGTAAACCACACCCCTGGAGTCACGGATGAGGACGGTAAGTCGAGCACGTCTAAGGTCAACGGAGCCTTGGGAAGACCAGTCGAACAGGATGATCCTGTGCTGAAACAGGAGGATGAGTACGACAGCCACGTCACCATTAGTGTGGTGGAGCGATCCGTATCCAGAGGAGACGAAACTGACTCCGTGTTCAGTTCCAGTCCCGTCACTCCAACTGCAGCATCAGCTTCTCCCATTCCTGTACCACCAAAGAGAATCAAGAGGAGGCGGAGCTCTACCATGAGCAATACATCCTGTGACACTCTCCCAGTAAGGGGCTCCAAGAACAAATGGAAGCAAGTTGAAAAAACCGAAGCCAAGAGCAAGGATGACAACTTCGACACAGAGCACAAAATCCCATCGGACAGTCTTGTCTCGTCTTTCTCGGAGAAAGATTACGAGGATATTTTCAGCTCCATCATTAGCAAGAATACTGCACAGATGCACACTGGTCTCGAGGAGAGTGGCAGTAGCAGAGGAAATCCCGAGGACGCTCAGGAGCCGTCCCCGGAAGTGGAAGTAGAGATTGGTGGTCGGGAAATCAAGTTGGAAGATGATAAGGGTGAGGATTTGGTTGAGGAAGTAGCTCCAGTCGAGCAGCAAGTTGTAGAAGAAGATCTGAAAGACTGGACCATTATTATTCCTGACTCAGTTCATCCCAACTCGGTAAGCTAAAGTTATCCTTGTCTGCTACTAGTACAGGAGAAAGAAAAGCAGTGGTGGACATTTACTGCTTTAGACTGACTCGTTAGAAAAATTTGTACCCCGAAATGATAAATTTGATTTAATTGATATTGTTATTATTATTATTATTATTATTATTATTATTATAGAAGCTGTTGTGTTTGTGTATAGTTCTTGTATTCCAGTGTAAATAAGGCAAACATTCCTGGCGTATTGTGTGCTCTCGCCCACGGAGCCACTGCGAACTACATCAGTGAGGAGGACGACTCTCGTACACCCATTCTTAACGCAATACAAATGGTAGGAAATTATTTATGGTATTGTTTTTGTCTTACTATTATTAATGATTTGTTGTTGTTGTTGTTGTTGTTGTTGTTGTTGTTGTTGTTGTTGTTAGGGCAACAAGGTCATGGTAGAGTACCTGTACCAGAATGGTAGCAAGTTGACAGCTATGGACAAGTTTGGTAAAGGGTGTCTTCACTACGCTGCTGTGCTGGATAATGCCAGCCTTGTAATGATTTTACTCAAGAGAGGAGCGAACCCTGCCATCAAGGACAGTGAGGGGCGTGACCCCATCTCTTATGCCTTGGATCAGGACCAGGAAGATGGAGACATTATGACCATGTAAGGGTTGAAGACTGTATCTTTGTCACGAGTAGTTGGTAGTTTGTGTAACTTAACACTGTTGGTGTGTAAAACTCACATTTTAACATTAAGAGATTTTATATCAGAATGTTTGTAAACTTGGTAATGCATTATGGCGATACATCGTAGTGGCTTGGGTAAAATATTATGGGTCAGCTGTTATTGTTTGTTTTATTATTTTGTTTGTTTCAGGTTGAGAATGGCTACTCTTCGAGAGGAGACAAAATCCGGCGACAATAAACAAAGTGAATATCGTGCGTGCCGATATCCATGTATACCTACAATGTTCTCTATAGTTGCAGCTCAATGTGTTCTGTCCGCATAGCTAACGATACAATCACATAAGCTAAACATGCTTGCAAAATGGCAGGTCAAGTTAAAAAAAAAATTGTTGAGGATGCTGCTGTACTTATGTTAGCCGATAATGACTGAATTGTGTTCACTATAATAGAATATTAAAATGAATGCATGACTTTGTACTATCTATAGCCAGAAATAAAGGTGTGAACTCCACACTATTAATCCACTTAAAGCTAAATTAACCTGCAAACGCTATGGTAGCTACCTAGTTCAGGAGCTTCTCATTTCTGGCTAGATTCTTAGATAGGCTTGATATCCCCCAAACCCATTATTATCTTTTGTGTTGTTGCTTGGTGACTGTGTCTGTCTAGTAGAAGAACAGGAGAGCGAGTTTTTCAAAGATGTTGAAGTGGCAAGTCTTGTGGACTCTGGTAGGACAAGCAATAGGATGTCTACACCGAGCATAGAGGGATCCAGTTCATTGGACTCTAAATAATGCACAACTCACCCATGGGCAATTTGAAATTCTGCAAAAAAAAAAAATTTTAACCACCAATTTTAAATTCAGTTTCAGAGCAATTATTTTATATTCATTGTGTGCTATGGACTGTGTTCAACTGTAATTCTATTTTTATACTAGTCATTGTTAATATGAAACTCAGTGTGCTTTAATCTACTGTGTGTATGTGTGTGTGTGTGTGTGTGTGTGTGTGTGTGTGTGTGACCAAACAACGTCTTGGGGAAAACGCGGCGGTGTGTAAAGATAAAACGTTAGGCCGACCTTTACACCCAGTGAAAAAAAAAACTTGCCCACTCCCCTCGAAATTTCGAAGATTTATTGAGAAACCCTATTTGCCACACTTACTACTAACTGCTGTGCCCCTTTCTTTGTGCTATGGTTGACAGAAACTGGAGCGTCGCGAATAAACTAGACTCGTCGCAGGGAAACTCTAGTGATTGTGGTGGGAAAACCGAAGGAAGAAAAAGGCAGAGAGAAGACGACGGAGCCGGGGGACCGCCGGTTGGAAACGCAACCGCGGCGCAGTCTGAGAAAAGGGGCTGCGCTGAAGGCTTGTCTTGGTGGACTTGCCTTATGCTAGGAGTGGACCAGAATATGACCCAGCAACAAGTAGTAGCGAAGAAAAACTAAAGATAATGCTGCTAAGAATACACACTCGATAACCATTCACTATAATATACATAAATATACACTAGCTAATTATTTATACATAATTGTGTTATATCAGCATCTACTCTATAGCACCAGAGGTGAGTGAAATTTTTATTTGGAAGTATTTTATTTATTTATTCCCTCCTCCATCCCTGCCCCCATCATGTAATTAGCATGGAATCTCGTGGATCCACCACCATTGATTGAGGAGCTGGAGAGTTAGGGAGACATTTTGTGACATAACCCGAGATCTTCTATTTTTTGCTTGGTTATTATGTCTGATCTGCCCGACCCTCCAGAAGAGCCATTGCCCAGTGACTGTTGTGGGAGTGGCTGCACTCCGTGTGTGTTGGACATCTACCACGAGGAGATGGGCAAGTGGAACAAGCTTTCTAAAATGACCCCAGAGGAGAGAGCCTTAGAAATGGGTGGGAGGCACGGGGGCGTGGCTGATAAGGTGCATTCTATAGCTTTGTCTAGAGACGTCTACCAAGAATTTTCAGTTACTAAGAAAGAGAGGATTTGTGAGGATGTCTTCTTGTTTGAGTTTGCCTTACCTCCTGATGTCATACTAGGAGTGGGTGTGGGCCAACACATGACATTGAGGTGAGAAAAGCAGTGTATGTAGTGTACTGTTGGTGTGAAGGAGAGGGGATGGTAAGGTAGTCACACCATCATGGTGCGTGATAATTACAATTGTTTAGTCTTGAGATGTGTACAATTGTCCAAACTTGGTAAGGGGTCGTGTAAAGTAAAACCATAAGTGGGTATTGGTTTGGATAAGTGGAAGAAAAATAGGATTTGCCTGAGGGAGGATGCCAGAGTCAGCTAGATATGCCTAGAGCAGGGCTTTTAACACAACATTTTTAGTTACAGTGCTGGTACAAAAGATTCATAGCCCCTTATTATGATTAATTTGGCAAGCGAGCGAAACGAGTGAGACACTATCAGGGGTAACACAATTGACAATCAGGGATATTTGTTTATATATATTATATATATATGTGGACGTATGTGTGTCATTTTCTACTTTGACCCTCGCATTTTTGTGTTTGTTTGGTGGTCGACCCCATTCCATATTCAACTAAACAGAATCCTTTGTTTATCGCTATTTACCCATTATCACCAAGGAAACTTGTTTATTCACCAGGTTGTCTCTAAATTTTTGCAGACGCAGTCAGGTACAAGCGTACCATAGTACATGTGGCAGTGGTCAGTTTTCCTGGTTAATGTGCTGTTTGTTTATAGTTATAGCTACGCCCTACGCAATGGTACTGCTTTTACTTGAAAATCCATCGTGCAATAGGCAAGTCACGAAGAAAGTACAAGGTAAATGGGTAAGCGTGTGTGTGTGTGTGTGTGTTAGGATAGCACAAAGTATTGCATTTAAATAATTAGCTGCCTTTTAATAATTGCGGTGAGTGGTTACTATGCCATTGAGAACCCTTTACCATACTAAATTCGGCTGTTTAGCAGTGTAGTGGTTTTTGTTGGGAACTATTGGGGTCAACAGCTACAGTAGCTACTATTAGGAATAAATGACTGAATGTTGTCTTCCTATGTCATGTAATGTGATAAGGAGTTAGAGCATTAATTTCAGGAAAACTAAGTGAATGTAGCCTTTTGTTACTTTTGCATACAGCTTTTGTAATGGCAGAAATTATCAGATTTAAGGTTTAAATTTTAACTACTTGTTTAAATTACTTGTGCACTATGGCTCGCTCACCATTATTTTGTGCTGAAGCACATCACTAGTTTAATATAAGTAATTGAAAGTAATTGATCACAATGTTTTGTGGCTTTTATTTAGATATGAGAAGTCTGCTGGGGATTATCTGTGCCGGCAATACACACCTATCAGTGAACCCAATCAAATGGGAAGCTTTTATGTAATCATCAGGGTACGTACATGTGTGTGTATGTATGTATGTACATGTGTGTATGTATGTATGTGTGTAATGTATGTATGTATGTGTGTGTGTATATGTGTGTGTGTATATGTGTGTATGTATGTGTGCGTGTGTGTAGTGTATGTATGTGTGTGTGTATGTATGTGTGTGTGTGTGTAATGTATGTATGTGTGCGTGTGTGTAATGTATGTATGTGTGCGTGTGTGTAATGTATGTATGTATGTATGTGTATGTGTGCAGATATACAAAGATGGAGTCATGTCTGGCTATATTAGAGATTGGAGTGTAGATTCTAGAACTTTTTGGAGAGGACCTTTTGGAAATTTCCATTATTTCACTAATAAGGTAAAAGCAGTGTGTGTGTGTGTGTGTGTGTGTGTGTGTGTGTGTGTGTGTGTGATTGGTCACATTAGGACCTAGCATAATACAGCTTCATGATGTTTGTGGCTTGTGTGCTATGCTCGTATTAGCTGAACTAAAAACAACCCCTGATAGAACCATAACAGAACCTTTGATAGAACCCATATTATTGTTAAGGTTTAGCTGCAGCATAATCTCAGAGTTCCAATTGCTACTAATATGCAAGTTTATTACCCGAGGTAGTTTACTCCAATTGCACCGATGGGTTGGCAATTAGTGTGTTTGGATACCAAATCGAAGTAAGCCAAAGATTTTTGTGTGCCAATGGAAAGTAATGACATGTTGGGTAATGATTATGGGCAACTGAGTTAATTCTTAAAATCTGTAGTAGGAAAAAATGACTTGTGTCTAATTCTACGTGCTTTTATTATTTTATTTATTTATTATTATATATATATTTTTCCCCACTGCAGTATCGGCGCATTCTGATGTTGGCATGTGGCACAGGTATAGCCCCAATGATTCAGATTTCCCGTGCCATAGTAGAAAATGAGGAAGAAGAGACAATTATTCGCTGCTTGTATTCTTGCAAGACACAGCACCAAATACTAGCCAAGCGAGAACTAGACAAGTTTGCAGACTACTGGAACTTCACCGTCGTGTACTTTCTCAGTCGTAGCTCTCCAGAATCTGTAGCTGATGACTCTGGTAAACTCCGCTACTTGGACAAGGCGGAGTTTGGCAGGATCACCAAGGAGACGGCAGAGAAGGAAACAGAAGGAATGGAGGCAGATGTGGGGATGACTGGAGATGCGAGGGACATTGTCCTCATCTGTGGGACCAAGTCATTTGACAAGGACATGATTAACTTCGTAACCAGAAGCTCCTCAAAGAGAATTGCTTATTTTAAATTCTGAAAACTTTCAAGGCTCATTTGCAACATGATCAAAATAATAGTATATATATATATATATATATATATATATATATATATATATTATGTATTTTTATTTATTTATTTATTACATTTTCCCCTTTATTCCATACAATCTTTGCACTTATTTTATTTTCATGATAATGGTTTCATGTTGCTGCTGGCAAAGTGCAGTATCTAACCAAGACTAAGTCTTTAATCATTGCATCATACTTATTACATCATCGTGAGGTTTTGCCATGTATTAATAACTTGTCATTAGTTGTAGTCAGTTATTGAGCTTGCTATATTAATTGTTTGATTGACTGAACCTAGTTGTCGTTAGCATACAACACAAAGTACAGTACTCAACCTGTGTCAGTCACCCTGAAATTTAGTAGTGTCCCTTAATAATCCACAGTTGGTGATTTGTCGAGTGCTGACACCATCAATGCAGACATCTAGGGCCACTGTGTAAAGACATCAATAAAAGTGAGGATGGTTTTCTTGGTGCCGAGTGGGAAGGAATGACAGCAATATCTCAAACACACAGAGTCCATTGTATCCAAGCAGTTGGAGCAGATGTAGCTAATACATCTAATGAGAAGATGATGTCTCAGAAATTGCTGAAGTTGTCTTGTGGAGTGGTAACATGTATGACTTCATTTGTCTCAAAAAACTGTTCTTTTCTTCAGCAACTTCTGAAGTTCCACTTGCTTGTTGCCAGTGGTGCTGATTTGGATTTTTTTATATTTTTATCCAAGTTGATCAATTACTTAAAAAAAAAGATATTTTTATCCAAGTTGATCAATTACTTAAAAAAAAAGATTACCCAGAAAGTATAGCCTTGAAATTTCTTAAACTTAAAAAACAACAACATAGTGTAGTTGTCATTTGCACACATTTTTACCCAAATCTTGCAGTCCAAAATATTCCCCTCTTGTGATAGTTTATGGATGTATATACACAACTGTAGGTCTTCACAGTACTCAGAAGTCATGGATGGTATGTGCAACAGATGTGTGTCAGTATTAATTAGGGAGTTGAAGAAACTGAAACAAAGTTAACCATTATAATGTGCCCGTGATTCACACAAATGATCCCATAAAAACTATCAAAAAAAGAAAAGAAAAAAAAGAAGACATTAATAAATTTGCCCTAAATTCTGCCGAGTATTTACTCCGTACTAACTAGTTTTCATTAGTGAGAAGTGATTAACTGAGCCAGTGAGATGTCTGTCTGACTTGATCTTCCGTCAACTGACCCTTCCAGAGTACACTGTTAGTTTAGTCAGGACAACTAAGCATGCACTTATTCACCAAATTGTTAATTCAATAAAGTAGTATAAATAGAAACATTTCGTTAAAATAACAAACCATAAAAAGATAATAGAAAGAGTAATTGGAATACTTGATATAATAAATTGCCTAACACATGTCCAGTATATAGAATGATAAAGATTACGGAAGGAATAATGATTGAGACGTGTCCATTACTCTGTGCCTCCAGACTACGTCGGGTCACAGATGGCGTCCCAACACTGTCACATTCTTGGAAGGTGTTGCATCGTCAGAGAAAGAGATCTGCTTGAATCCTAGCTTCCTGTAGAACTTGAGTGCTCGAGTGTTCTCAGTGCTCATTTCCAAGTGAACACCGTGGGAATCTGAACAAAGAGAATCATAAAGCAACAATGAGCTGGGTTTCACGCAGAGGTAAGGGCGTCCTCTCCACCCAGACTTTTTTTTTTTGGTATAATAGCTGAAGCTGAATTATATGAGTAGTAAGATGATAAAATCATGTGTGTGACCAAACACTGATCTGTGTGAAGTAAAGTATATACACTGTCATATAGACATAGTGTGGGTAATGGGTGTGGCTAAATATAGCAGTGGTTCCCTACACCAGCGAAAAATTCTGTACGATGCCTTAATGAGTGTACCTCCTATTAATAAACACCACACTTAATCATAAAGTGACTTACATACTTTAAACATATCTGATCCTCTTGTCCAATTGAAATTAACAACTAGTTTATTTGATAAACATACCCTTCTATGGATACACATTACCTTTAGCCTTGAGTGTGGCCAGTATAGTCTTGATCATCCTGACTCCAATGCCCTGTCCCTGGGCTCTCTCCATGAGGTCAATGTGAATGTGAGATGGGTAGTCTCTCTGCAAGTGATTAGGAAGAAAGAACTCCAGGTGGTGCAACTCTCCAAGGAGACTCTAAAAATAAATAAATAAATGGAACATCACCTCTGGTATGCACAGGAAAAAAACCCCAAAAAACCAACCACCAAAAAACCAAAAAAACCCCAAAAAACAAACAAACCAAAAATCAACAAAAAACAAACAAACAAACAAAACAACAAAAACCAAAACACACACACACACAAAAAAAGGAACAGAAAAAATCAAAACAACCCCCTCCCTCCACTTAGTGTGCATGAAATTGGTGAACATTTGCTAGCTTGTACAACCTGTTACCTCTTCTGGGCCAAGCAGGCTATTGGAGAGGTTCGAGGGTGCAGAGGGCACTGGGTACTTGTCTAACACAGTGGGCAACAACTCCGTCTTGAACTTGCTGTAGAAGTCTCTGGAGTCCAATGCAGCCAGCACATAGCCACACACACCTTGTGAGTCCTCCAACACAAAGGAGAGATCACGACACAAGTCAAGGTAAGGACCCACAAATCTAGGCAAACAGAATACACAAAATTGCCAAATTTGTACTAACAATAATTATTAGTAAATAAAAAATAAAAAAATGGTGAGTGACCAACTGGGCTAATAGCTAAATTTTAGTCATGCATAGAAAATTTGGTACATTAAATAACACTAGTACAGTCAAGTTTAAACAAATCCACAGCACAAAAATAAATTAAAAAAAACAAACAAATAAAAGGAAATAAAATACAAAATAATAAATAAAATACAAAATAATGAATAAAAAAGAAAAAGAAAAAAACAAACAAACAAAACAACAACGAAATAAATAAGCCTGCTTGGCGTACCTGTCTCCCAACAGGTCCGGGTAGTTAGTAAATTGATCCGTGGCATCCCGACCACTGTCCCCCGTCTCCAGGCAGGTCCGGTACAGAAGCTCCTTGTCCTCCACACGATAAGGTCTGATAACAAACACTTCTGGGGACGGCTTGGGTGGTGGCTTGTGGTGATGGTTTAGTTTCTTAGAGCCCTTCACTTGGGGCAATAGAGACTGGCCATCCCATCAGCAGACACAAAGCACACGCACGCACACACACATACACAGAGGTTTGCAAAGGAGAGGAAAGGGAATTTTTTTTTTTTTACAGGAGGAGATGAGAAATAAGAACAGGGAGTCAGAGTTGAAGATATTGGAGAAGTTGGAGAGGAAATAAACAAGAAGAAGAAAAAAAAAAAAAAGCACAGTAATATCTGCACAACATTCGTAACACCGCTGAACAGACTGTGCTAGGCTGACCAGCCAGAGTTCTTGCTTTCCACAACATGTGCCATGAAAACTCCACCCACCCTCCACGCAACTCAGTGCTGGGTCAGCTAAGCACGGCCAGTCCAATTTCAACCAGCACAAGGAAAATGTTTGACCGATTCAGTTTTTAAAAGTAATGAAAGGGTTAACCATAGGTGGAGGGTACAGATAGGAAAATGATGGCACTTAAATATGGAAAACATCAATTAACATAAGTTAGCATAAGCCACTCTAAGTAAATATAAAAACTGGAAAATGAAGAAGAAAAAAACAAAAAAACCCTGTAATATACGTAACACAGTAAGCTTTCTTCAGAATTATAGCAATACTCTTATGGTGGTAAAAAAACAATTAGTAATAATATTTTCGTGTATTTTTTTTTTGGTCTCGAAATAGTAAAAAGTGAATACTTTTGGTGACCTACAATGGCTAAAACTTGTTGGTCACGAAAAGTGTTCTCTTCATGACTTCTCTTAGGACTGGACTGAGTTTCAATATACTAATAATAGAAAACCTCATTATCACTACCATAAAAGCAATCTTAATTTATATCAACTTCTATCCATAAGTATCTAAAAAAGACAAGGTGAAGTTGATATAAATATGGTCATGCATAAGCCAAAATTTTCCCATCCACTCACACCAATATTTTTCTACTGTAATCTGTCGAGACAAGGCCTACACAACTATAGCTTACTAGAGCTGGACTGACAAAAATATCAGATAAAAAAATGGCCAAATTAAATGTTTCTTCCTCCCAACAGTTTAGCACTCAGTGAATAGAAGATTAAAAAAAAAAAAAAAAAAAAAAAAAAATAATAATAATAAAAAAAATAAATAAATAAATAAAAAGCATATCTATTAAAATGCACTGAATAAGTGAATAAAAAAAGTCCTCATGACAGACCGAGATAAGGTTTAAAAACTGACAGAAGAACAAATTTAAATCGTTGCATCGTGCGTGGGCCCTGACTGGACAGATTACAAATGGTAATAGTTACAAGTAAGACAAACACTCGGTCAACTATTGTCCAAGTCTGTGTGTGAAACTTGCGATGTTGGATCTCGAAAGTCCAGAAGAGATACACAAAAAAAAAAGCAAAATAATAAGTGAAAAAAGTACAGAAACAAACAAACAAACACCAACAACAAACAAAAAAATAAGTGAGAACAGTCACAAAACAATAACACCAACAAAAAAAATATTACCAAACAACAACACCAGCTAAATCACAACATGATTAATAATTTCATGATTCATAATTTTCTCATGTCCATAAAAATTTTAATAATATATCAAGAATTCAAAAACAAAGAATGACATAATCACACAAGATATGACTAACATGCCAAATGAAAAGTGAACAATGAAAGCAGTAAAGATGGGGCATGATTTGAAGTTCAGTTCAGCAGTGCAGATGATAAATGCAAGAAATGATGAACAAGAAGATAAGATGTTCAAATAAAAAATGAAAATAACATGGAATTACCCTCCCTCTCCCACCAGAAACACCTTCAAACCCATTCACACCCTGCCAACCACAACAAACCCATTCACACCCTGCCAACCACAACAAATAAATGAATCTGGACACAAACAAGATAATAACAAAATTAATGCAGGGTCATCCATCACACGACCTCTAGAACGGAGTGTCCATGTTGCTAACCGGCACACACTTGCAGAGGTTATACATGGCGTGCTAGAATAAATTAAATGTAAAAGGGGGAGAAAAAAGAGATACCCCTAGTGTTAATGGTTGATCACTCTTGTGAGATAGCATGAAAAGAAAAAGGCAACCAGCTTAAAAAAATTGCACACAGATAGCTAAATAACTTCTGTATAAAGAGCAGCAAAATATTGAGCGGAATTTAGCTCATTAGCTTGTCACCAGTAAAAAAAAAAAAAAAAAAAAAAAAAAAAAAAAAAAAAAAAAAAAAATGCTATAAAGGCATGTGCTACAACTAGAAAACATGCTTAGAATAGATCAATGTGCAATTGACTTTCGGATGAGCAAATCAATAAAAAGAAAACCTATTCTCCTAAAGTCACAATTTGTTCCACATTGCTAGTTGCATTTTCCTTACATGATACACTAATTTCAATGCCAGCCTATACCAGTATCCTACACAAGACTGCCTAAAATAATGCCATTCCAAATTAAGCTCACTTGCATCTCCGCGGTTATCCCTCCCCTTGAAGAGAAAGGTTCGTGACTTGGGTTAACTTCAATTCCACCAGCTTCTACAAATTCAAAAAGACAAAACATATGTCTCACATACACCATCAAGAGTGAAAAAACAACAACTTTTGCTACACTGAACTTTTTGTAATCCCATTCTCAGACAGAATACAGAGTTTAAGTTTGACTGATTCACAGGCTCACTCTGAACTACAATGAACTTCATGTGAAGTTGAGGAAGTCTCCCAGCACTTGCTTCACGCTAAGGTCTACACTTGCAAGTAAAGCTCTACAAAGTTAGTTACCTAGCCAGGCGATGTAAGAGTCTAGTAGCATAGTCGTCTCTCTGGCATCCCACACGTACTGGTAGACATCGTAGAGCAATGTTCTGTTGGGAATGGTCGTCAGGTGAGTATACATGTTGTTGACTTCCATGCACATGTGGTGGAAACTCTCCGCCCTCTCGCACCATCCGTAAACCTGAAGCGACACGAAGTAGAAAATGTTGCAGTATGCACGTTAGAATATACAAATCGTATTTGAACACTAGTTCCATATATTTTGATTTCCACTAGTCATACAATATATTTTATAAAATACACATTTCAACCATTTTACAAAGGCCATCATCAGTGTGTGAATGATAACAATTTCAGTGAAGTTGAACAATGTCCTGGGAAAAAGTTGTCTTTACCAGCTTATTTAGCAAATACTGCCTTGCACCAAGTATTGATCCCACCTCATATAGTTATATATAGAACTATATGTTATAGTTATAAACCAAAATTGAGGTTTGTATGCGATTTATAAACTCCGAGACACGAGGGCGCAGCCCGAGTGGCGAGGATTTATTAATCGAAATACAAACCTAATGATTTTGGTTTATAACTATTTTATAGCCCAAACATAAATAACGAGCAAAGTATAGCGTTAGCTATCTTAGTAATTGTATTAAAGTACCCAAACTCTTCATTATTCCATTTTGCTTTGATCTGCCTTCCACCATAATTATGGTTGCTAAGAACTATATCAGACTTTTCTCCGCTAATACATTTTCTTACGAGCATACCAGACTGTATCAGATTTATAGTTCTTAACGACAAGCGCGGTCGCTCGGGTAACGGGCTATAAATATATATATATAGTTCTCCCCCAACTCACATCAGTAGACGACATATCTTCATCCACCACAGACTCTGACGTCTCTCCATCGCTCCTCATTCCCGCATCTCTTCCATCCGTATCTTCCAATGGGGAGACCTTGGTGCCATCTGTATCGTCGGAGCCTTTCAAACAGCCGTGTGTCTTCAAGAGCTCGTATCCTGGAGCATTCTCTTTGAGCCAAACAAATTCAGCAAGAATCTTGAGTGCCTTTGACCCGTGCTTGTGTGGCAGGTAAAAATAGTCAATCAATAGCTCAACGTCTTCGAGCGAGAAAGTTCCATGAGGTGACGTGTCCTCAGGGATATTGAACGAACTGGACGAAGAGGTTGGACCGGAGTGAGATGTGTCCATCGAAGATGAAGAAGAATCATCATCATAGTTGTTAGCTTTAGCTGCAACGGCCACGTTCTTACCAGGTTTATAGTGCTCCGGTTTCTTACGGGGCATTTTGAACTCGAGAAACCACTCTCGTAGCGACACTTCCAGGGCTTTCTGAGGCTCGTAGAGACCAAGTCCCCCTCGCATGCTGCCTCCGCTGTCACAATCACTGTCAATGCGCGCTACCTCACCACTACTCTCCATTGGCTTCTCGTTTCCATCATCATCCTTTCCTTCTGCTTCCAGGATCATAGACTGGGCTAGAGTAGATGACTTAGTCTGCATTCTCCTGCCACAACGGTTCCACTGCGCCAGTGTGTGAATTGGGATGTAATTGGCCCCATATTCACAATTAGGGTTTGTGAGGACTCCGTTGAGTTTGTGGATGAGTTCCACAGAACGCCCAATGTACGGGCCTAAGAACAGTCTGTGTTGGTCATAATCGTTGGCATGGAGATTGTCCCAAATGACCGGAGGTCGTTTGATGACGCTTATTAATTCATCTATGGAAGACTCTGAGATGACTTTGGAAATGACTTTAGGACCTAATGGGAATACAACACATGTCAAAATCCAGCTATTCACACACCAGACTAACTGACCCATGCAGAATAGTACTGAATGAAACACTGACCAAACTGAGCTATCAGGAATGCTGAACTTGTAGCAGTATCGACATGACTAAACCGCTACCAGCTTAGCATTCCTCATTTACTCACTTGAAAGTGAATTTAATGACGTGCGAGTACGTTACAGTTGTTCGTGAAAAAGGGGTAGTCATGCATTAATGCCATAATGCTTGCTTTCTTGTAGTTCAGAATGTCGCTGATATAAATACCCCCTCCCTCTCCCCAAATTGAAGGTGAAGGACAAATGGTGTGCTGCAATTTTTATACATATATAATGAGAAAACCTTTGTGTTAAAATAGCACACAAGTCAAGAAGGCTTGATCACCAAAAGAATAAGGTTTAATACATGCAACTGACTAGCATAATACTATAAATATTCAGTTATTCTCGGCTGAAATAATTACAATACTAGCACCAAGAAGTCAAAACGTCGGGTTAAGTTTTAATCAACATACAGTGCTTCCAGCTTAAAGAGTGGATTTTTTTAGCTTTTTGGTTAAGGTTGCTAATTCTTCTATAATTTCTCAAGTATGTGTAATAGAAAGCAAAAAAATTGTATTATTATACATTAACGTCATATTAACATACAGACAAAACAATTTTGTGGGTTTGTGGTTATTTTTGTGGTTATAGGTGATGGAACTGGGAGCTTCAAGACAGTGAATTTGGAAGTGTTTAAGCTGAAAAAAAAGAAATTATTTTTCCTTATCTCTATAACTTGGTATACTGATACTTTAATACCTGAAGTTTCATATGAGCCTGATTTTGTGGGTACACGAAATTTGAATCTCGAAATATTTTAAATTTTAAGAAAAAAAGTGTTTAAGCCACGATTTTTTGAATTTATTGAGTTATATCTCTAAAAATTTGACACATGATGTAAAATTGCCTTAAAATTATTATGTATAACTTTGGTAGCTATACCTTGAAAATTAAGTGAGTTGTGGCTGTTCTTCACCAAAAAAGTTTTATGCACAGGAAGGGTCATCAAATGATGACGTTTAGAGCGGGTTGTGGGCCTTTAGTACACGTAAACGCGACGTCACAAAACAGCGCATGCGTATTTGTGTCATAAAGGCACGAGGGCGCCAGTTTACCGCTAATTGTTGCACGGGTATGGCTAATTTAGCTACGGTTGTATCTCAGGCCCTAGGTATCAAGTGTTACGGCGCTACTGCCTATCACGGCCAGCGTTTTAGCTGCTGTCTGGAGCTGCACAACCTGTAGGACTCCAACTGCATAGCCCTGATGTTGTCAGAATACATTGGTTTAAAAAATTAAAAATAATAATAATAAAAATAAAAAAATTAAAAAAAAAAAAATTAAAAAAAAAAATTCTGATGTCACATGCTAGTTAAGGTAGTTAACTAGAGTTAACGGCAGGAGCTGGGCAAACCCACCTGGAGCGGCCCTGGGCCACTACAGCAAGCTGCACTGGCATTAGGCAGGGCGGTGCACGTGGCTGCATTGCAATCGAACTCGTCCTAGCCAAAGCGTTGCGTCCTGTTAGTTTAATCTTGAAGTTACCAGCTGGATCATGACACAGCCAACCCCCTTCACACAGGAGCAGTTGGCTCCACACCGGCAGTAGTGCTGTACCTCAGCTAGCTGCCAGCTTGGCTGTGCCTAGCCTGGGAGGTCAGAGCTGGGGGGGGGGGCCTTCAGCTTCAGTGGCGGCTAGGGCAACACTGCCTGCCTTCACAGCTGGGCACCCAGTCCCAGGACAGACAAGTGGTGGGATCTTCCTGCCACCCAGCCTGGGCTCTACCATCCCACCCATCTCCTTCCTATCTCCCAACTTGGGCGCTCGGTTCGTCCCACAAGTCCCTGGGTCCGCTGATGCTGGGACCGTCCCACCAATCTCCCTCCATGCACCCAACGTTAGTGCTGGGACTGTCCCACCACCATGCACCGATGGAGCTACGTCCAGGGCAGACGGCACAGCCAATCCCCCCAACCCGGCAGTGTCAGGTATGCTAAATGTGGGTAATTACATAGGTTAGGGTGCAGTAATGAGGGAGGTGGGGTGTCCAGAGTAGAAATAGGGAAATAAGGAGGCCGCAGTTGACTCGGTAAAGCCCAGTAGTGGTTGGATAGCTATAACACTTCAGCCCCAACCCATATCAGGTCCCATTTCACACCCTGGTAGCACCAGGCGTACTCCCATTTCACACCCTGGTAGCACCAGGCGTACTCCCATTTCACACCCTGGTAGCACCAGGCATACTCCCATTTCACACCCTGGTAGCACCAGGCGTACTCCCACTTCGCACCCTGGTAGCACCAGGCGTACTCCCATCTCACACCCTGGTAGCACCAGGCATACTCCCCATTACATCCTGGTAGCATCAGGCGTACTCCCATTTCACACCCTGGTAGCACCAGGCGTACTCCCATTTCACACCCTGGTAGCACCAGGCGTACTCCCATCTCACACCCTGGTAGCACCAGGCGTACTCCCTATTATACCCTGGTAGCACCAGGCATACTCCCATTTTACACCCGGGTAGCACCAGGCGTACTCCCATTTCACACCTGGTAGCACCAGGCGTACTCCCATTTTACACCCTGGTAGCACCAGCTATACCCCCATTTTACACCCTGGTGCACCAGGCGTACTCCTCCTTTACTCCTCGGTAACACCGGGCATACTCTCATTCACTCCCTGGTAGCACCAGATGTACATACCCTGGTGGCACCAGGCGTAGTTCATCCACACCTCGGGTAACACCAAGCGTGCACCGAGCCACACCCTGGTTAGCACCAGGCATATGCCAGCTGGGGTACGGTCGGCGAGACCCACATACAGCACTCGACTTTACTGTCTATCCCCACTGGTCATCTGCCAGCCACGGTGCCCACATTTTCACCGACAGCTCCGGTGGGCTCGGGCCTTGATTTGCTAGCAGCGGCGGCTCTAGCACCCAAGCCAGGAGTGGCCTCCACAATGGCATCAGTGGCCCCCTCTACAGCGGATTGCGGCCCGTACAACCCGATTGCGTTGGTGTCTGCGAGGGTGGCCAAAAAGATTATGGAGCTGGAGTTCGTGGAGATGGCGGAGATTGTGGCAGAGGACGATGCACAAGTTGGCCGCTCGACAGCTTCCTCCCGCCCCCCCATAACTAACATCTCCCAGTGGGTAGAGCGGTACTCGGTGATGGCCGCCATTCTATCCCTGCGGTACCCAGGGAAGGCACCCGAGTTCCTGGCGTACCAGGCGCTTGTCGTGAGGTCCGAGAGGAACTACGAGGGCCACCAGTGGGTCCTCTACGACCGACAGTTCCGGAGGGAGGCGCTGGCAAGGCGGGATCTCAACTGGTCGGTGATCAACACTCGCCTTTATAACGAGGCTTTTACGGGGCGGGCCAAGGCCATCCCGAGATGCCCTCACTGCCTCAGTGATGACCACACAGGGAGCATTTGCATTCGTAACCCTACGAACGGGGCTACAGCAGCGGGTATCCCCCCTCCGGCCTGGGTCCAGTGCCCCCCACAGGCCTCGTCGGCAGTTTGCCGTAATTATAACGAGGGGAGGTGCAGAAAGCCGCAGTGCAAGTACCAGCACTTGTGCCTGAGTTGCAATGAGGGCCACCCGTACACAGCGTGTCCACGGAGGCGGCCACCGACAAAGCTCCCAAGTGCACGGTCCCCTGGCCACCGCCATGGGGGTGGACCCTACTAGAACCTGGTCATTCGTCATGCACCTCCCTCATAGTCACTAACTCTGGCAGTTATCTGGTCATGGATATGCATGTCGAATTATGAATTAGACTTGTACTCAGATAGGGGGTCGGAGGGGGGGGGGAGTGGGCGGGGGTAGGTCCTCGGGTGGAGCCGAGTTTTCCCCAACCCAGCCGACAGTCTATACCCAACAACGGGGAAATTTAATCAAGCAGTCGAGAGGGTACTCAGTCAAATTAGAGTCTGGTTGCGGGGACAGCTTGGCTCCACCCGGGGCTAAGGTTCCACCGGTTGGTGTGACGGCCGTAGGCCACCTTAAGAGATTTTATCAATGTCACCTGCTCTTGTGCAGGACGGTCGTACCATTACGTGTACGTGCCAGATTTACTGTGCCTGGACGCGTGCAGACCCACGCAGGAACACCAGTGCCAGCTCCTATCAGTGGTAACCACTCCATTGCTAGCGGACGAGTGGGGGCGATCGTTGGCCAGGCACCAGACCAGGCTTTCTCCGGGTACATCTGCAGGGGTCTGAGGGAAGGTTTCAGGATAGGGTTCAAACGGGAGGTACGCCTGAAATCCACAAACCGGAACATGGAGTCGGCGCTCCAGCACCCAGAGGTCGTCACAGAGTATATCGAGAAAGAGTGCGCCCTGGGTCGCATGCTAGGTCCGTTCCCTACAACAGAGGGACTACCCCTCCTCCACATCAGCCGCTTCGGAGTTATCCCAAAAGGGCATAACACGGGGAAATTCCGGCTGATCACGGACCTCTCTCACCCGGCGGGAAACAGCATCAACGACGGTGTAGACCCCCACCTCTGCTCGCTGACCTACACCAGTGTAGAGGAGGTCGCAGCAGAGGCCTCACGCAGCGGACAGGGGGCACTACTCGCGAAGGTGGACATAGAGGCTGCCCATCGGCTGGTACCGGTCCACCCGCAGGACAGAGCACTCCAGGCGGTGAAGTGGGACGATGCAGTGTTCATCGATCCCATGCTGCCCTTCGGGTTGCGGTCAGCCCCCAAGATCTTCAATGCTGTAGCCGACGCCCTCCAGTGGCACCTTATCCAGGCGGGCGTGGAGAGGTTGTTTCACTACCTGGATGATTACATCTTGGTAGGACCCCCACACTCCCGGGTATGCCAGACTCAGCTGCAGATCCTGCTGGATGAGTGCGCTCGGCTGGGAGTCCCCATTGCCGACCATAAAACGGAGGGCCCAGCCATGGAGGTAACCTTCTTGGGCATTGTCATCGACACAGTCAAGGGAGAGTTGAGACTCCCACAGGACAAACTGACCAGGCTGACTAGCTTGCTGGCAGAATGGCAGGCACGGAAGAACTGCACACGGAAGGAGTTGGAATCGCTCATCGGCCTTCTCAACCACGCATGTAAAGTCGTGAGGCCAGGCCGGCCTTTCCTGAGGCGGATGATCGACTTGCTCCAGGCAGTACACCGCCCGCCCAACAGCAGAGTCCCGATCAGGTTGGCCCACGGCTTCAGGGCTGACCTAGCATGGTGGGTGGAGTTCGTCGTACAATGGAACGGTACCTCCTTCCTCCATCCCCCATCCTCACTTCCCAAGGTCCACCTGTACACAGACGCGTCCGGGTCTTGGGGTTGTGGCGCTTGGTATGAACGCTCCTGGTTTCAGGTCAAATGGGATGCCCGGGCGGAGGCACTCTCAATTGCCGAGAAGGAGCTTATTCCCATCATAGTGGCATGCCAGGCTTGGGGGGAGCAGTGGAGGGGCCTGCAGGTCATCTGCCATTCAGACAATCAGTCGGTAGTGGCAGACTTGAAGTCTCGCTCGAGCAGACACAAGGGCATGATGCACCTGTTGCGTACAGTGGTGTTCGCGGAGGCCAGGCTGGTATGCTCCCTCTCGCCAGTCTACATTGACACTAGGGCTAACCACTTGGCGGATAGTTTGTCACGCGACAATGCTGTTCACTTCCTCTCACAGGTGCAGTCAGCAGATCCACGCCCCTCACCAGTCTCTCCTCAGCTACTGGACCTCCTCCTCGACCAGACGGCAGACTGGAGCAGTCCGAACTGGCGCCAGCACTTCGGGGCTACATTCAGGCAGGCCTAGCGACCTCCACGCACAAGACGTACAAAGCAGCCATGGGACATTTCACACGTTTTTGCGCAACCTACACGATTGGGGACCCATTCCCGGTGCAGGAACTCCTCCTGTGCTACTTTGCTTCGTACCTGGCTCAACTCGGCTTAGCACCAAAAAAGTTTTATGCACAGGAAGGGTCATCAAATGATGACGTTTAGAGCGGGTTGTGGGCCCTTAGTACACGTAAACGCGACGTCACAAAACAGCGCATGCGTATTTGTGTCATAAAGGCACGAGGGCGCCAGTTTACCGCTAATTGTTGCACGGGTATGGCTAATTTAGCTACGGTTGTATCTCAGGCCCTAGGTATCAAGTGTTACGGCGCTACTGCCTATCACGGCCAGCGTTTTAGCTGCTGTCTGGAGCTGCACAACCTGTAGGACTCCAACTGCATAGCCCTGATGTTGTCAGAATACATTGGTTTAAAAAATTAAAAATAATAATAATAAAATTAAAAAAATTAAAAAAAAAAAAAATTAAAAAAAAAATTCTGATGTCACCATCACATAAATTTTAGTCATTTAGACTAAGTGGATCCTCCTCCTCTGAGTGTTAAGTCTACTTATGATAGGTATCAAAACCCACCTGTCCACATGACATCAATATCAGGGTCCAAGTGCTCTCCTATGTGCTTCAAGTATTGGGAATCCTTCACAGAAGGTACGGCGTGGGAAGCACAATACTCTATACATCAAAATATCACACAACTTCGAAGACATATTTTCAACATTTTAGTTATAATAATAATAACAACAACAATAAAAATATAATTAATACCATAGCTGAGTCATTTTTCAATACAAAAAAGTGTGGTATTATTTTGAAATACCACAGCAATGGAAACTGAAATAGTGATCTGATTGGTCGTGGCGATCTCGTCGTGACCTTGCCGCACTTTTACCCACTAGGCAATGTCGCGGCGAAATTCCAGGGAAACGCTATTTAGCAACGGTAAGAAAAGTATGAATAATAGCAGAACCGGGATGAAAAAATTTCTTTGACGGAAATATAATACAAGATTATGGTTTTCTTAGCTGCAGAAATAAACTGTTATCTTTGGCTATAGTATTAACATATGATAGCACAAAAAACTGTGGTATTCAGATAAATAGCACTCGTGCGGTGAGAAATTCACTTGGCTTCGCCTCGTGAAAATTTTCTCACTCCACTCGTGCTATTAATACCACAGTTTTCTGTGCTATTATATCTCAAAATTAAACACACATAAAAATACTGTCAATATAATTAGAGGAACAGAAAATAATAAATAGAGCATAACTCTCCACACCTTCATGAATTTACATTTTAACTAAATAAAATTGACTATAATATTACGGTACATCTTGTCTAGGTAATGGTAACCCCAAAAGTCATGAATACACACTGAACTGTTACAATACACATGAACTTACCAGTTGGGCAAAAGAGGAAAATCTCGGGTCGGTTGAGATGCTTGTAAATGTCGTTAGCAATCGCTACCTGTGCATGGGCAAACGAAGGGAACTCTTTGGCATCTACAGGCAGCAAGTCAGTATCGATGTCATCAAACAGGATGGCAAAATCCTTGCAGCCCAGAGCCGACACCTACCAATGACATCACAGAAATAAACAAACATGCAATCATAAAGAGACAAGCTGGTTGAAAGGACAGACCATAACAGTTACAGGTATATTGATTAAGTCATTGTATGAAACTAGATATTACTGAAATTAATTTTCCTAATGTAACCCTTTGTTAATAGAAGAAAAGTTGTTATTGTTCAAATTATTGTGGATGAATACGATGTCAACAACTGAATATACACAATTTCTCTGCATTTATATCTAAAAACTAATTAATGATAATTTAACCTAATGTTTCAACTTCGATTTTCATAAGTTTTACTGAAACTGAAATATAGTCCGTCCAATAAGCTTAATGCATACCTTTATTTTCTAATTAAAATCTACTCAGAGCAAAAAAAAATAAAAATAATAATCGACTACTTCCACAGCCGACATCACTTCCCACAATACACCTGCAAACACAAAACAACCCCACGTTTTGCTTTTTGTTTCTTCCTTTATTTCAAGGACTATCTATCAGTATAGTACTGTTTAGTTTACTCATCCAGTCTCACTGATTGGTAACATTCCAAAGAATGCCCACTCCATATCCTTGTTAGCATGAAATAAAAATAGTACAATGCCCACTGTTACTTGTGGAAAGGGTCACACAAGAATTTCCCCCAGGGGTTAACTGCTTGCCTAATGGGTGGACTCAACCACGGCATTGACCCTGCAGAACAGAAGTTAAATGAGATATTGGTCATAAAAATGCCACATTTGTTAGCAAAAAAGAAAAAGAAAAAAAATGTCATTGTGAACTGACAGAGCTTATACGACAAGCTTTAACGTATGTGCAATCGCCCGCCCCAGCTGGACACACAAAACCTGCAAGTTCAATCATTCCACTCACTGTATACAAACCCACAGCATAAACAAAAATATTGGCCATCTACAGTCATATTAAGTGAAAGACAAGATGTTGGAGCAGGCTGGCTGTGAAATGGCATGGAGCAAATGCGCCATGTACATGTACTCAGCTCATTAACCAGCCAACAAACCATGTCCACCACTTTGGTCAAAACTAGGCCAGGCACGTCAAACTGAACCGGCACAGAATGTGTGTATGTGTAGAACACAATGAGAATCCAGATGGCAAACCCTGTCAGACACACACATGCCAATACCCCAGCTGGCTCACAACGCAACACACTTGTTCAGAATACTTGCCACCACTCGTCAGCCAGATTATTTCAATACGTGCTATACATACTGTACTTCTATCTACCCAACCACAAGTTTCTGGCATACACTACCGTAAAATATCAACCGATCAGAACAAGGTCTAATTGGCAAAAACAACCAGTAATTATTTAACTACTTAACACATACCCATAAACTTACATACGACCATCAAAATACTTTTTTTTGTTTTAATTAATCCACATTATGTGGTAAATTCTGTACAACATAATCCACACTTCTCTCACCTGATCCAGCTTTTTCTTCAACAGCACCACCTCTTGTTTATTTGAGAAGGTCATGTCCAAGCCAGGGGAAATGGCATATATAAAGTGGATGCCACATTTGGTAGTCTCCTTGATAAGGTGGGACAATTCAGCAGCCTCATCTAAAGTGTACAAATCCCTCCAGTACGCCCTGTGCTTCTCGTCGTCCTTGGGAGCGTACAAATAGGAGTTCATACCCCATTCTGATATACTGAAATACAAGACACCAAAAACTGACAAAGGAATCACCTTTAATTGTTTAAAGTTTTCTTACTGGGTAAACAAATCCAGCCGCTGTTCCGCCGTCCAAGGGCGCCCATAAAACCCTTCCACTACCCCACACAAAAACAAATTCTTCTTTTTTGACATTATTCAAGGACAGCACCGACTGCT